>Ga0255091_1000023_pt1 | contig 86578 bp, 75 predicted proteins | sample Colum_Yuk_RepB_8_2_FD_188439 | JGI IMG/M metagenome (GOLD analysis project Ga0255091, IMG submission 188439) | Freshwater microbial communities from Columbia River, Oregon, United States - Colum_Yuk_RepB_8d | ecosystem: Environmental > Aquatic > Freshwater > River | place: USA: Oregon... | reverse complement strand
GCATCAGCGTGCTGATCCCGGTCTACCGCGACTGGGACCGCTTGCGGCTCTGCCTCGACGCGCTGGCGCTGCAGGACTGGCCGTCGCAGGACTTCGAAGTGATCGCCATCAACAACGACAGCACGCCGCCACCGGCCGGCTTTGCCCATGCGCGCCTCGACACGCTGCTGCACGAGCCGCGCGGGCATTCGTACGCGGCCCGCAATGCGGGGCTGGCACGCGCGCGGGGCGCGGTGCTGGCCTTCACCGATGCCGATTGCCTGCCGGATGCCGGCTGGCTCACGGCCGGCTGGGCCGCATTGCAGGCACCCGGCGCGGACCTGGCGGGCGGGCGCATCCGCATGCAGGTGACACGACGTAATGTCGCGACCGATTTCGACGAGGCGTTTGCCTTCCGCCAGGCCGAATATGTGCAGTCCGGCACCTCGGTGACGGCCAACCTGTTCGTGCAGCGTGCGGTGTTCGACCAGGCCGGGCCGTTCAATGGCGAGATGCAGTCCAGCGGCGATTTCGAGTTCTGCCGCCGTGCGGTGGCAGCCGGGTTCAGGCTGGTCTACGCCGAGCTGGCGGTGGTCTGGCACCCGGCGCGTGACAGTCTGGGGGCCTTGTTCCGCAAGAACCGCCGGGTGGCGGGTGGATTTCGCCGCCGCGAGTTCGACCTGCAGGGGCGCGGCCTACCCGCGCGCCTGCGCTTTTTCGCCGGCATGCTGAAGCCCAGGGTCCGACTGTGGTCGCGCCTCTTGCTGGGGCAGGAAAAAACCGAGTCGCTGCCGCCGCTACGACGCCCTGCTCTCGTGGGGCTACACCTGCTGCTGCACTACCACTTTGCCTGGTCGGTGCTGCGGGCGCCGCCGGGCAAGGACCAGCACTGATGCGCGTGGCGCTGTCGGTCACGGAGTTTCCGGCGGTCTCGCAGACCTTCGTGCTCGACCACGCGGTGGGCCTGATCGAGCGCGGCCATGTGGTGGACCTGCACGCGCTGCGGCCGGGTTCGGCGGCGGCCCTGCATGCGGAGGTGGAGCGCTATGGCCTGATGGCGCGCACCCACTACGCCCCGCCGCCATCGGCCCGCGCCTCGGCTTCCAGCCGCATCCTGGCGCTGCTGCGGCATTGCGGCACCGGCTTTCTGGCGCATCCGCGGCTGGCCCTGGCGCTGCTGCGGCAGCGCTCGGTGAGCCGCTACGAGCACATCCTGCGCTGCTTCAGTTTCTGGGACCCGCGCCGCCGCTACGAGCTGATCCACGCCCACTCGGGGCAGAACGGCGTGCGGCTGCTGCCGCTGTATGCGGCAGGGCATCTCAAGGCACCGCTGGTGGTGACTTTCCACGGCCACGATGTGCACGGCTACCTGCGCGACCGGCCTCGGGATTTCTACCGGCCGCTGTTCGCCCAGGCGTCGGCGCTGGTGGTGTGCTCGGGCTTCATGCGCGAGCGGCTCGTGCAGCTCGGTGCGCCGCCGGACAAGCTGCACGTCATCCCCAATGGCATCGCGGCCCCGGCGGTGGCTTACCAGCCCCGGCGCTGGAGCGGCAGCGGCCGGCTGAAACTGCTCACCATCGGGCGGCTGGTGCCGTTCAAGGGCCTGACGCACCTCCTGGCGGCGCTGTCGCTACCGGCGGTGCGGCACGTCGATTTCGAGCTGCACATCGTCGGCGACGGCCCGCTGCGCGAAAGCTTGCAGGCCCAGGCTGCGGCACTGGGCGAGCGGGTGATCTTTCACGGTGCCTGTCCGCGCGACCAGGTGCTGGCGCTGCTGGGGCAAAGCGATCTCTACCTCGCACCCGCCGTGGTCGATGAGGAGGGCAACACCGAAACGCAGGGCGTGGCCCTGCTCGAAGCCATGGCGGGCGGCCTGCCCGTGATCGCCAGCGCTGTCGGCGGCATCCCCGAAACCCTGGGCGATGCGGCGGTGGCGCTGGTGCCGCCGGGGGCGCCGCAGGCCCTGGCCGATGCCATCGCGGCGTGGTCGGCCGGTGGCGATCCGAATGCGCGTTGCAGTCAGCGGGGGCGGGCGCGCATCGAAAATTACTACCAGGCTCAGGCATGGATCAGCAGGCTGGAAGCCCTGTATTCTGCGGCCACCACAAAAACGTCATAACAGGCGGCCGCGCAGGGACGTGCGACCGGGAGAGATGTCCGAAATCAAGGCTGGGAGCCACCCGCCGCCCGCATCGCCCAGCGGCCCGCAGCGCTTCTGGGAACTCGACTCGCTCCGCGGCATCGCCGCCGTGATGGTGGTGGTCGCGCACATCAGTCTCGGCCCGCTGTTCTGGAGCTGGTCGCTGATGGACATGTTCTTCACGCTCAGCGCCTTCCTGCTCACCCGAATCGTCTACAAGCACTGCACAGACTGGCGCGGGGTGATGTCCTTCTACGGCCGGCGCATCGAGCGCATCTGGCCGCTCTACATGCTCACCGTCACGGTGCTGCTGGTGATCACCCTGGTGCTCAATGCGCGCCGTGGCACCGACTACGACCTCAGCGTTTTCCCGCGGCTGTTCACCTTCTCTCAATACAGCGAAATGCTGTTCCACCCGGTGGCGGCCTATCCCTACCTGCCGTATGCGCGGCATCTGTGGTCGCTGGCGGTGGAGGAGCAGTTCTACCTGCTGCTGCCCTTCGCAATCCTGCTGCTGCGACGGCTACCGGTGGTGGCGTGGATGGTGGCGGTGCTGGCGATCATCGGCGGGGCCATTGCCCTGCGGGCGCGAGACCCCAACCTCTATGTGCTGACCAGCCACGCCGATGCCTTTGCACTGGGGGGCCTGCTGGCGGTGGGCTTTCCGCTGCTCTCGGCGCACCGCCGACAGGCCACCTGGCTGTTTGCCCTCATCGCAGCAGTGAGCCTGCTGCTGCTGATGCCGTATCTGGTGAACGGCTACGCCGCCTATTTTTCGGGCCAGACTCCCTTTGCCTACGAGCCGGGCCCGGCCACGGCCAGCATTTTTTTCTGGGCGGCCGTCATCGGGCTGCTGGCGCTGCACCAGGGCGCACGCGGACTGGCGCCGATGCGCTGGCGCGGCTTCGTGCACCTGGGCAATCTGAGCTACGCGCTATATCTGGTGCATTTCCCCATCCTGCGCCTGCTGCCGCAGACGCTGATGGCGCACTTCCCCGGCTTGAGCGAATTTGCGGCGGAGCTGATCTGCCTGCCGCTGATTTTTGCCCTGACCGAGTGGCTGTACCGCACCATCGATCGCCCGGTGCAGCAGAAGCAACCCTTCCGCCTCGCACCACGCCCCTCGCCGGAACCCCGCCATGCTGGCGCGTGACCGGGCGCTGGATGGCCTGCGCGGCGTTGCCGTGCTGATGGTGATCGTGTTGCACACGGTGCACTTCGACAAGCACAAGGTGTTCTTCAAGGAGCTGAACCGGCTGATCGGTACAGGCTGGATGGGCGTGGACCTGTTCTTCGTGCTATCCGGGTTTCTCATCACCCGCATCCTCATCCAGACCCGCGACGACCCCGCGCGGGCGCGCAATTTCTACATGCGCCGCGCATTGCGCATCCTGCCCGCGTATTACTTCTATCTGCTGTGCGTATTCGCGGTGCTGTGGCTGCTGCCGGGGCTGGCGACACGCTTCTCGCAATCCCTGCAATGGGTGCCGCATTTCCTGTTCTTCACGCAGAACCTGGCGACGGCCGCCGGTTCGGAAGCCGCCCCCGTGCGCGAGCTGACCCACCTCTGGTCGCTGGCGGTGGAAGAACAGTTCTATCTGTTCTGGCCCTGGCTGGTGTGGCGGCTGCGTACCGAGGACTTGCCGCGGATGTGCATCCGCGTGGTGCTGATCGCCTGGGGCTTCAAGCTGCTGCTGGCGGCATTCGGCGTCTGGTGGCATGCCATCTACGTGTTGCCCTTCACCCGCATGGATGGCTTTGCCATCGGTGCCTACCTGGCGGCACACCAGCTGCTGGGCCGCAGCGTGTTCCCGGCCTGGATCCGGCCGTTGCCCTGGCTGGGTTTCTGGCTGCTGGTGGCGCAGTACCTGGCGATGGGGGGGCTACACGACATGAGTGCCGCCGAAACCGCCATCGCCACCTCATCCACGGTGCTGATGTTCGGCGGCGTGCTATACCGCGCGCTCACGGCACCAGAGCACGGCTGGCTGGACCGCGCGCTGGGCAACCGGGTACTGATCTTCTTCGGCGCGTATTCCTATGGCTTGTATCTCATCCATTACGGGGTGGATACCGCCGCGCGCGCCTTCGTGCAGCCGCTGATCCAGCCGTATCTCACGGGCAATCGCCTGCGGCTGCTCATCGCCGCCGGCGGCCTCGCCACCTCGGTGGGGCTGGCGGTGCTGATGCACCGGCTGGTGGAGCAACCAGCGCTGCGGCTCAAGCGGCATTTCAAGTCGCCATCCGCGATGCCGGCGTCGCCTCAGCGGATCGCCTGACCGCTGCTCAGCAGCGCTGCCCGCGCTGCTGCCACGGCAGGTGCGGGAAAACCCTGTTCCAGCCAGGCCGCCTGCGGGCCGAGCCAGACCGCCAGGGGAATCCAGCCCGGCTGCAGTCGGGCTGCAATCTGGTAGCAGTTGGCGGCACCTCGTGGGTCCCAAAGGCCGCTGAAGCCGGGCACGCCAGCGGCGGCGCGAGTGCGGTCAAAGGCCTGGCTGCTGCGCACGAACTCCTCGTGCTGCTTCTTGCCGCCGGCATACGGGGCCAACCATTTGAGTGCACGCTCCAGGGTCACACCGTTGCTGCCTGCGAGGGCATACCAGTCCTCGCCGCGGGTCTGTGCGACGAGTGCGGCCGTGAGCAGGGGCTCCAGCGAATAGGTGGTGTAGTGCAGCGCGTCGCGCTGCCAGAAATCGATGACAGCGCCATCGCGGCCGATGTTGTCGCCCAGCTGCTTCTGGAACGCCGCGCGGCTGCGGGCGATCAGGTCGGCGTCATCGAGCGCGAACGCCAGCGTCGCGCCCAGCTTCACGCGGTGGCTCTGCCAGTTGTTGGTGAGCGTGCCGGGGTCGCGCGGCGGCTTGAGGTAGCCCTCGGCCATCTGCCGGAACAGCGTCGTTGTCAGGGCTGCCGTGGTCGGCGAAAGCTCGCCCCGGCCCACTGCATAGGCCAGCGCCACCCAGTGAAACTGCGACTCGCTGATGGGGTTGAACTGGGGCTGGAACACCGTCACCCAGGCCGCGAAGTACTGCTCCAGCGCCGGGCCATAGCCGCTCGCGGGCCGCAGTCGCGACGCCAGTGCAAGCGCGTACATCGCATACCAGTCCGCCTTGGCGGCGTTGCTGGCCTTTGCCACCGGGTCACTGGGCAGGCGGCCTTCGGTGCGGATGAGCTTCATCGCGCGCGGCAAGCGGCCGGCGGCTTCGTCGGCTTGGGCGAGAATCTCGGTCTCGGTCTCGGTCTCGGCGGACGGCGGTGCGGCCACCGCGGGTGCTGGAGGCGCTGAGGCTGGCACCGGCTCGGCCGGAGCCCCCGGCTCGGAGACCACCTGCGGCTGCAGCGGCGCACAGGCAGCCAGCAGCCAGAGCGCCGCCAGAGGCGCGCCAATCCACCGCCGCAGAGGGGCTCGCATCAGGGCCTGGGCAACGCTGGCGTGGGCTGCACGAGCGCGATGTAGATCATCGCGTCGTTGGCACGCCCACCCTCGCCATGCAGGCGATCAGTGGCGGCGATCAGGCTCTGCATGAGCCAGACAAAGGGCTTGCCATACCAGTGCCGCCGCAGTGCCAGCCGCTTGTAGAGGTGATCCTGGATCAGATGCAGGCCCGCCGGGATGAGCCCCACCAAGCCCTTGAAGTGCGAGATGCCGAAGCCCGCCAGCTCCAGCACGCGTCGAAGACCTGCACCGGTCCAGCGCCAGAGGTCGAGCGGACAGGGGTGATAGATCCAGATGCCATGGGTGGAGAGGATGAGCCAGCCGCCGGGCTTGAGCAGACGGCGCACGTCGGCAAGATAGGCGGCCGGATCGGTGACGTGCTCCAGTACCTGCGCGGAGATGATGAGGTCGTAGCTCGCATCCGGCGCCTGCGTGCGGCCATCGTCACCGATCAGCAGGTCGGCGTGCGGATTGCCACTCAGGTCGGCACCGAAGTAATCAGCACCGCTCGCCCGCACCAGCGACTCGTATGGGCGGGTGCCGCAGCCGAGTTCGAGCACCTGCCAGCCGGCGCCGGTACCGGCTTTTTTCAGCAGCTCGCCAATGGCCTCGCCGAGCCGCTTTCGCAGGTACCAGTTCCAGTGGGTTCGGGTGAGATTGGGTAGATCGCCACGCGGTTGCGTGCTGAAAAGACTGGCATCCATGCTGGTCGTTCGGGTGGTGGTGAAGAGAGAGATTTCTATACTAACGCCGCTTTCCGGCAGGACATTTGCTGGAGACTCTCGCCCGCGTGATCCCGGCTCGCTGCCCTGCAAACCCCGACTTCAGGACGAAACCCTTTTGCCTCACACACCAACGGACCGCCACGCCGGCGACGCCGCACCGCTGCGCTTCCTGGTGGTCAGCGCCAGCTATCAATGTGCCCGGTGGGTGGCCCGCAGCCTGCACTCGGTGCAGACGCAAACCTACCCGCACTTTCGCCATGTGCTGGTCGACGACTGCTCCACCGATGGGACTGCCGAGGTCGCCCGCCAGGCGGTGGCAGGCGATGCGCGCTTCGAGGTGCTGGTGAACACCGACCGGCGTTTTCCGCTGGCGAACATCGTGCGCGCCGTCAGCGCCGTGGGTGGCGGCCCGGAGGATGTGCTGGTGGTGCTGGATGGCGACGACTGGCTCAAGCACCCCCGCGTGTTCGAACATCTCGCCGCCGTCTACCGCGACCCCGCGGTGTGGATGACCTACGGCAGCCACGAACTGCTCAAGCGCGGTCGCAAGGCCACGCTGCTGCGCCGGCAGGTGCTGGGCAAGTGCTATCCCTATCCCGAGGTGGTGTCCGAGCTGGGGGCCTATCGCTATTACGACTTCATCGCCCAGCACCTGCGTACTTCGCGACGTTTTCTGTGGGAGGCGATCCGCGACGAAGACCTGCGCGACGACGACGGCGGCTATTACCGCGCGGCGGCGGACGTGGCCACCATGATCCCGATGCTGGAAATGGCCACGCCTGCGCACTGGCGGCACCTCGACGAGGTGCTGCACGTCTACAACAACCAGCACACCCTGAGCGAAAACCGTCCCGGTTCCCGCAGCGAGCAGCTGAGGGTATCGATGCTGGTGCGCGCCAAGCCGCGCTACGCCCCCCTGCAACGCGCCACCACCGGAGCGACCCCATGAGCCATCCCGGATTACCGCGCCTCGTGCTCGCCTGCTGCAGCGACGTGGGCTACGCGCCGCACGCCGCCACCATGATCCTGAGCGCGCTGCACCGCACGCCGGGTGTCAGGATGGTGGTGAACTACCTGCACGACCCGGAGTTTCCGGAAGACACCAAGACCAAGGTGCGGAAAGCGCTGTCGCGCTATGGGCAGCGGCTGGAGCTGAACTTCCACGAAGTGCCGGACACGATGGTGCAGGGCCTGCCGCTGTTCAGCCACATGAAGGCCGGCAGCCTGAGACCGGTGATGTGGTACCGGCTGTTCCTGCCGCAGATCCTGGCGGACGAGTCGAAGGTGCTCTATATCGACTGCGACACCCTGGTCACCGACAGCCTGCTGCCGCTGTGGAAGACCGAACTGGGCGACAAGGCGCTGGCAGCGGTGACCAACCCCGGCTGGCAGACCGACATGCTCGAGAACTGGCCGGCCCGCTGCGGGCTGGAGCGGCGCGAGGACTACTTCAACTCCGGCGTGATGCTGCTCAACTTGGCGGAGTTCCGCGCCCGGCAGTGGACGGCCAAGGTGATCGAGCACGGTCGCCAGAACGCCGACTGGATCCGCTACGGCGACCAGGACTCGCTGGTGGCGCTGCTGCATGCGCACCGCCTGCCGATCCCGCCGCGCTGGAACGTGATGCGCATCATCGCCCTGAGCGGCCATGCCCGAGAGGTGTTCACGGCGGCCGAGATGCGAGACGTCATCCGCCGCCCGGCCATCATCCACTTCGAGGGCAGCACCAAGCCCTGGATGGACGCCAGCAAGCACCCGTACGCGCGGCTGCACAACCGCTACGCCCGCAAGCTGCCCTGGCCGGTGCAGGACACGCCGCTGCAATGGCAGGACGTCGAGAACTTCCTGATCCGCCGCGACTGGACGCGCGCGCGCCACCTGTTCCGGCGGCTGCGGCACCGCTTTGCCCGCAAGACCTGAACATGTCCCTGAAATCGGCCGTCGGTCATCGTCTGCGGGCGCATCCCAAGCTCTACCACCGGCTGCGACGCTGGTACTTGAAACTGCACCAGCGCCTGAGGCCACTGCATGTGGAGATTCACCGCGCGCTGCAACAGCGCCCGGCCGTGTTCTTCGTGCAAGTGGGCTCCAACGATGGTGCGCAGGGCGACCCGATCCACCGGCTGGTACACCGTCATCCGCAGTGGCGGGGCATCTTCATCGAGCCGGTGCCCTTCCTGTTCGAGCGGCTGAAGACCAATTATCCCGATGGCGAGCGCTTCGTGTTCGAGAACGTCGCCATCGGCGAGCAGCGCGGCCATGCGTTGTTCCACTACGTGTCGGAGCGCGCCAAGGCGGCGCTGGGCGATCGGCTGCCGTATTGGTACGACCAGCTCGGCTCATTCGACCGCCACCACATCGTCAAGCATCTGGATGGCCTGCTGGAGCCCTACATCGTCGATGTCGAGCTGCCCTGCGTGCCGATCCAGGACATCCTCGACCGCAACGCGGTCGCCCGCATCGACCTGCTGCACATCGACACCGAGGGTTACGACTACGAGGTGCTGCGTCAGTTCGACTTCGCCCGTTACCAGCCCACTGTGGTGCTCTACGAGCACAAGCACCTGAAGCCCGCGGTGCGCCAGCAGGCACACCGGCTGCTGCTGGGGCATGGCTACCAGCTGCACGTCCGGCTGGACGACACGCTGGCGATCCGGCCGGCTAGGCGCTGACGCGGCTGGTCTGCCAGTCCAGCAGGGGCCTGAGATAGCCCTTGAGGTCGCCGCGGTACTGGCCGCGCGAACTGTCACCGAAGATCGGGTCGTAGAGCGAAAACGCGAGCGCGTTGTGCAGGTAAGCGTGGCAGCGGAAAGGCTCCATCGTGCAGATCGACGCCGCCAGCTGGAAACTCCCCTCGTTGAAGAAGTTGCCCGGGAAGGCTGCCCTGGTTTCGTAGACCCCGGTGGCCCGTGGCTGCCCATGCCATTCCGGATGGGTATCGATGCTCGATAGCACCGGCGTGCCGCTGAAGTCGTGCAGATGCAGGCTGGGCAGGATGGTCAAGCCCCCGCGCAGCACCTCGTAGCGCAGCGTGAGTTCCACCGGCTGACGCACGTCGACCGGGCCGCTCACGGCCACGCCGCCGCTGGTGAGTTCCAAGCCCAGCAGGCGCGCACAGTCGTCGCCCGGCGCGTTGTCGGCGTCCCAGACCCGGCGCGAGTGATAGCCGCCGATTTGCTCCTCGTACTGGCGGATGGCCGCCAGCGTGGGACCGTCGAACAGCACCTGCCCGTGGTCGAGCAGCACCGTACGGGTGGAAAGCCGCGCCACGCTGGGCAGATGGTGCGAGACGTAGAGAATGGTGCGGCCGGAGGCGCCGAACTCCTCGATGCGATTGAGGCAGCGCTGCTGGAAGGCGGCATCGCCTACGGCCAGCACTTCGTCGATGAGCAGCACGTCCGGTTCCAGATAGGCCGCCACGGCAAAGCCCAGCCGCACCTTCATGCCGGAGGAATAGCTCTTCACCGGCGTATCGATGAAGGTTTCCACGCCCGCGAAGCCGACGATGTCGTCGAAGCGACGTCGGGTCTCCTCCCGTTTCATGCCGAGGATGGCGGCATTGAGATAGACGTTGTCGCGGCCGGAGAGGTCGGGATGGAAGCCTGTGCCGACTTCCAGCAGGCTGGCCAGCCGCCCGCGCACCCGCACCTGCCCCTTGGTGGGGGCGGTGATGCGGGAGAGAATCTTCAGGAGCGTGCTCTTGCCCGAGCCGTTATGGCCGATGACGCTCACCACCTCGCCTTCGGCGACGGAGAGGTTCACGTCCCGGAGCGCCCAGTGCAGCGAGGCCTCGTCTGCCCTGTCGCCACCCCCTTGCCAGAGTCCTCGCAGGGCCTGCGCGCTGCCGGACATGGCCTTGCTCAGCAGGGTTTCATGCCGGGCTGCCCGTACGGTGCCGATGCGGAAACTCTTGGATAGCGCTTGTACATCGAGTGCCGCAGAGGTCATCTCAAATCCTGTCGGCCATGCGCTGCTCGCAGCGCTGGAAATAGATCAGACCAGTCATGAGCAAAACCGATGCCGTGAAGAAGCCCGTGACGAGCAGATCCCAAGGCAGAGGCCCTCCCAGCAAGGCGCGACGGAACCCCTCGACGACGCCGACCAAGGGATACAAGCCGAACCCGAGCCTGAGCAGGGGCCCGCTCGCAGCGCCGCCGAATCGCTCGGCGAGTAATGAGAGTGGCCAGATGACGGGGGCAAGGAACATCAGCAACTGGATGAGATAACTCGCCGCCTGTCGCACATCGCGGAAGTTCGCTGCCAGTGCTGCGAGCCAGAAGCTGACGGCTGCCGTGGTGACGAGCAGCAGCAGGAGCGGGACGAGCATCCAGAGCAGGCCCAGGCCTGGAAAGTAGCCGTAGCCGATGCCCGCCATCAGCAGGAAGAACACGAGCGTGATGGCGAACTCCGAAAGCCCCGCCAGCACCATTGCACCCGGCAGCAGCAGGCGCGGGAAATACACCTTGGTGACCAGCGCCGCGTTGCCCGTGAGGCTGAGTGTCGCTTTGCTGACCACACCGGAGAAGTAGCTCCAGGGCAGATAGCCGCTGAGCAGGAACAGCAGGTACGGATGACCCTCGCTAGGCATTTTCGCGAGGCGGCCGAATACCAGCGTCAATACCAGCGCATTCAGCAGTGGCCGCAGCACCAGCCAGCCAAAGCCGAGCGCAGTCTGGGCCACCTGCACCTTGAGGTCTTTCCAGACCAGGAACAGCAGCAACTCACGAAATGCGAACAGCGAGCGCAAATACCCAGGCAGGCGGCCACCCGCTGCGGTGATGAGCGTGATCTGCTCACGGGGGAGCATCTCGGGCACGGATGTCATTGGGGGGGAACACACACGCCGGGGCTCGATGCCCCGGGTTCAGCAGGGCAGCTCAGCGGGCGATGCTCGCCACCGGCTGGGAGGGACTGGCAGGCGGGTCGATGACGCCGGCCAGAAAATCCTGGGCATCCAGCCGCAGGTGCAAAGTATCAGGCTCCCTGAAATCCAGGCTCGCGGTGAGTGAGTTGTCGACCAGCGCCACCATGAAGACAGGCGTTCTCGCGACCACTTCCACCACGGCAGTGCCTTCAGGGATGAAGGCGGTCTGGCCCGCGCTGATGATCGTTGCACTACCCGCGCCGGTGAAAGCGACTTCGCCCGACTTGACGTGAATGTAGAGCCCCTTGGCGTCAGCGCAGCCCACACCGCAGATGCCGGCGGTGAAATCGCTGGCCGAGGCGACCAGATCACCCATCACGGTATTGACCGTCACCGTGTTGGGGCTCTTGCGAGCCAGCGCACCCGGCACCAGCCGCGCCGTGCCCTGATAAAGGATGTAGCTGCTGCTGGCGGCAGCAGGTCGACCGTCGACCGGCGTGAAGGCGAATTTTTCGATCAGCAGATCGCTGCCGCCCTGCAGAAACACCAGCGAGTCATCGGCCATGCGCAGGGTCACTTCCGCACCACGGTCGGCGAGCAGGCGCGCACCGGGTTGCAGGGCGTAACCAGAGGCAACGCGGTCGGGGCCCGCCATTGCGGCGCCAGAAACCTCCGTGACACGGCCGATGGGCGATGCAGCCTCTGCTGCTGCCGAAGCCAGCAGTCCAGCGAACAGGACGGGAATGAGGTGGCGCATGGCAAGTCTCCTGGCGGCAAGTAGCCGAACGTTGAGCGGAGTATAGAGAGCTCCGCAAAATCCTCGCACGTCTCGCGCCACCTGACACGACGTTCGGCATCTTTCTACCCTTACTGACTGGCACGTCCGGTGCGAGCATCCCGCCGATGAACTCGCGTGCCTGGCCACCCGCCAGGCTCGCTGCGAGGCATGTTGTCACACTGCAGCCACCCCACTTCCTGGATTTTCGATGAGCGTTTGCATTGTCACCGGTTCGGCCGGATTGATCGGATCAGAGTCCGTACGATTTTTCCATGGCCTGGGCTTTGATGTGGTCGGCATCGACAACGACATGCGTCAGTATTTTTTTGGCAAGGATGCTTCCACCGAGTGGTCGTTGAAATCACTGATGGCCGACTGCCCACGGTTCACCAATGTCGCTGCCGACATTCGCGACGCACAGGCGCTCAACAAGCTGTTCGAGCAATACGGCACGTCGATCGAACTCATCATCCACACCGCCGCTCAGCCCTCGCACGACTGGGCTGCGCGCGAGCCGCTGACGGATTTCTCCATCAACGCCACCGGCACCCTGAACCTGCTGGAGGCGACCCGCCTGCATTGCCCCGGCGCGGTGTTCATCTTCACCTCCACCAACAAGGTCTATGGCGACACACCCAACCGCCTGCCCTTGCAGGAGCTGGCCACACGCTGGGAAATCGACCCCGCCCATGCCTACAGCGAGTACGGCATCGACGAGAGCATGTCCATCGACCAGACCAAGCACTCGCTGTTCGGGGCGTCCAAGGTTGCCGCCGACGTACTGGTGCAGGAATACGGCCGCTATTTCGGCATGAAGACCGGCGTCTTCCGCGGCGGCTGCCTCACCGGGCCGGGGCATTCCGGCTCGGAGCTACATGGCTTTCTCGCCTATCTGATGAAGTGTGCCGCTACCGGCACGCCGTACCGGGTCATCGGCTACAAGGGCAAGCAGGTGCGCGACAACATCCACAGCGGTGATCTGGTGGCGGCCTTCCACCAGTATTTCCTGCATCCGCGGTGCGGCGAGGTCTACAACGTCGGCGGCGGGCGCTTCAGCAACTGCTCGGTGGTGGAGGCGATCAGCCGCTGCCAGGAGATCACGGGCCGCGAGATGAACACGAGCTTTATCGAGGACAACCGCATCGGCGACCACATCTGGTGGATCAGCGACACCCGCAAGCTGGCCGAGCACCTGCCGGACTGGACGCTGCGCTACGGCATCGACGAAATCCTCACCCAGATCTACGAGGGCAACCGGCAGCGCTGGGCCGTCTAGGGGCTGTGCAGCGCGGCAGGCATCAGTCCAGCCTAGATGCGCGCGGCGCCGAACTTCATCACCTGGGCCACCAGCCGCATCACCGCCTGCACGGGCGGGGGTGGCAGCCTGCCGCCGGCATCGAGCGCCTCCTGCCCGTGGCGCTCCTCGTCGGTCTTCATCGCCTGCACCACGGCGCGCGAGGCGGCATCGCCAGCAGGCAAACGCTCCAGATGTTCGCCCAGATGCGCGCTCACCTGCCGCTCGGTTTCGGCCACAAAGCCCAGGCTCACCGCATCACCGCGCAAACCGGCCAGCGCGCCGATGACGGCCGAACCCGCATACCAGAATGGCGTGAGCTTGCTGGGGCCATCGCCCAGTTCCTGAAGCCGCTCCTTGCACCAGTGCAGGTGATCCTGCTCCTCACCCGCCGCCGCCAGTAGCTGGCTGCGCAGCACCGGGTCGCGCGCGACCAGCGCCTGGCCGTGGTACAGCCCCTGCGCGGCCACTTCGCCCGCGTGGTTCACCCGCATGAGGGCGGCGGCGCTGCTGCGCTCGGCGGCGCTCAGGGCGGCGCTGGGGGCCAAGGGCCGCAGACGCTGCGGCGCACCGGCGGCGGTAAGGGTTTTCAGGCCCTCACTGGCGCTGGCGAGCCACTGGTCGAGTGCGGAGAGCCTGCGAGTCGTTTCAGTCATGGATTGCAGCGACAATAGAAGCCTGCCTGCATTCTACGACCGCACTCCGCCCAAGCATGTTCTGGCTGCTCGTTTTCCTCACTGTCGCCCTGGTGCTCGCCTATCGCGGGGTGTCGCTCACCACCGCCACCGGCGTGGTGGGAGTGACGGTGTTGTTCTACGGCTGGCTGGGGGCTTCGCTCGGCACTTTCGCGCTGCTGCTGCTGGCCACGCTGGTGGTGTTCGTGCCGCTGAACGTGGCTGCCGTTCGCCAGGAATGGCTCACCCTGCCCCTGCTCAACCGCTTTCTCTCGCTCACCCCGCCCACGCCGCTGGAAGGCGAGCGCGGGCCGGGTGCTGCGCTGGTTTCTGGTGACTGGGCCGCCACCTTTCCCTTGCTGAAGAACCCGGCCGATCCACAGGCTGACATCCGGCTGGAAGCCTTTGGCGCCGCCCTCTCCTACCGGCTGATGCGTCCGCTGCGCGTGCCCAAGCCGCGTGGTGCGCAGGCACGCATCGCCGAGGGTCTGGTCACCGCCACCGCACTGCACCGCGTCGGGCTGCGCCTGCTGGCCGGCCGGCCCACGCGGGTGCCCGCCCGCGAGGCCTGGCGGCTCGCACGACATGGCGCCACCCTGCTGGGCCACGGCAGCGCCCCGCGGGTGGAAGACGTGGAGGCCGAGGACAACGCCCGGTTGTTCCTGATTCTCGCCACGGTGCATCCGCACTATCCGCAGTGGCTCCGGGCGGCACACGACGAGCACGCCACGCACCGCCTGCTCACCTTCGACGTGGCGGTGTGGGCCGCCTTTGGCCATGCCCTGAAGAACGCGGCGCGCACCCTGGTGGGCGGGCTCACCGGCGCGCTGCTGATCCCTGCCAGCGGCGACGATGCGCTCCGGCCCTTCCTGCGGCAGGCCCGGCTGGCGCAGTCGCGCTTTGCCACAGCCTGCGATCTGCTGCTGGCGCTGCCGCTGCTGCAGGTGAAGGCACCGGGCTTCGCACCCCGCCTCGCCCCGGCGCTGGAAGCCTTGCAGTCCATGCATGCCCTGCTGGTCTGGCATGCCGAGGCGCCTCAGCCACTCACCGAGCGGCCCCTGGTCATCAACGCCCTGCGCCGCGCCCAGGCTGCTTTCGAAGAGGCCCTGTGGATCGCCCTGCGCGAGTTGCCGCACCTCGGCGTCCGGCTGGCCGCGACGGCCATCTGCCTGCCGTTGGGACGCCGCGCCTGGGTGCCGACCGTAGCCGACGAGATGGCGGCCGCCTCGGCCCTGCTCAACGAAGCGGCCGTGCGCACGCGCCTGCGCACCGGCATTGCCACCCATCCGGTGCTGGATGAACTCGAACAGCGCATCGAGACGCTGCGCCGGCTCGAACCCACCCTGCGGCAGCTCAAGCAGGCGCACTTCGACCCCCCACCCGCGGACGACCGCGCCCGGCTTGCGGCAGCGGCGCGACTGAACCTGGTGACAGACGAAGAGGCCGCGACGCTGGGCGAGGCCATCGACTTTGCCGATACGCTGCGGATCGCCAGCAGCAACAAGGAGATTCTCCCCACCCATGGCTGAGACCTGCCTCATCGTCGGCGCCGGCCCGGGCATCGGGCAGGCCTGCGCACTGGCGTTTGCCCGCGAGGGCTACGACATCGCCCTGATGGCCCGCCATCCCGAGCGGCTGGTGGCCCAAACCACCGAGATCGCCTGGACCACCGGCCGGGAGGCGCGCGCCTTTGCCGCCGACGCCGGCGATGCCGACAGCCTGCGCGCTGCCCTGCGCGCGGCGCAGCGCGAGCTGGGGCCACCGCGGGTGCTGATCTACAACGTTGCCAGCGTGCAGCGCGCCCGGCCGGCCGCGCTCGATATCGAGCAACTCGTGCGCGAGTTCCGCGCCAATGTGGTCGGGGCCATGGTCTGCGCGCAGGCGCTGGCGGCGGACCTGCGCGTGGCGGGTGGCGGCAGCCTGCTGTTCACGGGCGGCGGCATGGCCGACCACCCCAGCGCCGACTACGCCTCGCTCTCGCTGTGCAAGGCGGCGCTGCGCAACCTCACCCACACCATGGCGCAGGAATACGGCGTGCACGGCATCCACGTCGCCACCGTCACCGTGCACGGCTATGTACAGACCGGCACCCATTTCGACCCGCACCTGATCGCGCAGAGCTTCATCAAGCTGCACCGGCAGCCCAAGGGGCGCTTCGATATCGAGCTGGTCTACCGCTAATCCAAAGTCCTCCATGCCCTCTGCCTTTCCGCTGCTGCGCGCTGTCGATGGTCTGAAAAATCGCCGCTTCGACGTGCTGGTGATCGGCGGCGGCATCTACGGCGTATGGGCCGCCTACGACGCCGCGCTGCGGGGGCTTTCGGTGGCGTTGATCGAGAAAACCGACTGGGGCTGTGGCACCTCGCAGTCGTCCAGCAAGCTCATCCACGGCGGCCTGCGCTACCTCGAACACTACGAGTTCAAGCTGGTGAGCCATGCCCTGGCCGAACGTCGCGTGCTGTCCGAGATCTCGCCCAATCTGGTGCGGCCGCTCAACTTCAAGCTACCGGTGTGGAAGCACTCGCGCGTCAGCCGCCTGCAACTGCTCGCGGGCTTGACGCTGTATGACTTTCTGGCCACCGGCAAGCAGCCGGTGCCGCGCCACAAGTCGTTCTCTCGCGAGGCTCTGCTGCAAGAGCATCCGTATCTCGACGCCCAGGATCTGCGCGGCGGGCTGCGTTATGGCGATTGCCAGGAAGACGATGCCCGCATGACGATGGTGGTGGCCGCTGCGGCGCAGGCCGCCGATGCCGTGTGTGCCACCGGCATCGCGGCGCAATCGCTGATCGAACGACAGGGCCGTGTGGCGGGTGCCACCGTGCGCGACACGGTGACGGGCGAGGTGTTCGAGATCGCCGCCGAGGTCACCATCAACGCGGCCGGGCCCTGGGGTCGCGCCATCACCGCCTCCGCGCTCGGCGAGGCCGCTCCGGCGGTGAAGCTCGTGAAGGGCATTCACCTCGTGCTGCCGGTCATCCCCGGCCTGAAGGATGCCTTTCTGCTCACCGCACCGCAGGACGGGCGGGTGTTCTTCGTCATCCCCTGGTGTGGGCGCACGCTGGTGGGCACCACCGAATCGAGCGTGGCGGACATCCGCGAGGCCACGGTCACGCCGGCCGAACAGACCTATCTACTGGACGCCGTGCGCGCCCTGATGCCGGGCCTGGGCTGGACCGAGGCCGATGTGATCGCTGGCTTTGCGGGCGCCCGCACCCTGCAGGCCGAAGACGCCGAAAGCCTCGCCGCGCAGACCCGCGAGTTCACCATCACCACGCCGAAGCCGGGCCTGATCTGGCCCATCGGCGGCAAGTACACCACTGCCCGCTGCGACGCCGCCGAGGTCATCAACGCCGTCTATGTGATGCTGGATCAGGCCGGCCCCGTGAGCCTGACGCACCGCTATCCGCTGCCCGGCGCGCCGGTGGGCACCCGCGAGGGTTCGGTGACGCTGGGCGATTTCACGGGCTGGCAGAGCGAGGCGATTGCCGGGCTCACACGGCGTGGTCTCGCCCCCGACATCGCCGAGTCCCTCACGCTGCGGCACGGCACCCGCATCAGTGCCATCACCAGTCTGCTCACCGAACAACCGCAGTGGGCGGCACGCCTGGTCGAGGACGCCCCCTTCATCGAGGCCGAGGTGATTCTCGCCGTGCGCGATGAGGGCGCGCGAACGGTGGAAGACATCGTGCGCCGCCGCATGCCGCTCTCGCTCGTCGCCAGACCCGGACCCTGGCAGACACGGGTCGAGGCCTTGCTGCGCGACGCACGGGCCGGCTGAACGCCCCAATCCACCCGGCGGGGCGCAACACCGCCCCGCCTTGGCAGCACTGATTCGCCTCGGACCGACCGGCGGCTATTCGTCGCACCTAAACGGTGCAAATGCACACTTGTTGTGCATTTGCACAACGCGCACTCTCGGTCGCCTACATAACTACGAGGAGAGAGCCATGCGTCCATGGTCATTGGCTGTTGCATCCAGCGTTGCCAGCGCCCTGTTTTTGAGCGCCTGCGGCGGCGGCACCGGCAACCAGAGCCAGATCGGCAGCAATGCCGGCGACAACCCGCAGGTCTTCGACTCGCTCTCGGTGTTCGATCCGCTGCCGATCAGCACCGCCGACTCGGCCTCGATCCCCTTCCCCTTCGATGGCCTGTTCGCGGGCTTCAACGACCCCACGCTCAACATCCCGAACCCGCGCAATGCGCCCTTCGTGACGGCGGCGAACCTGGGCGATGGCTTTTCCACCACCGCCTCGCTGTTCTTCGATATGACGGGGTTTGTCGACCTCGCCACCATCACGCCCAATCTCATCATCGTCAACAGCGCCACCGGCGCGGTGCTGAAGCCCGGGGTGGACTACACCCTGCAAGGCTCGGCAGCCACCACCACCGTGGGCACGGCACAGGTGCCGATCAGCCGCCAGCGCACCCGCGTGCTGGTGGAGCCGGTGAAGCCGCTCGCCCCCTCGACGCGCTACCTCGTGGCGTTCAAAACCGGCGCCAAGACCACTGACGGCGGCAGCGTGCTGGCCTCTGCGGCCTTCCGCGTGCTGCGCTCTGGCACCCCGGTATCGCAGCAAACCGATCCGATCCTTGCCAGCTACAGCGAGGCGCAGAAAGCGCGCCTCGAACAACTGCGCGCCCAGATCATCCGCCCGGTGGTCGAGGCCTTTGGCCAGCTCGCGCAGATCCCCGAAGACCAGCTGGTACTGGCCTGGAGCTTCACCACCGGCTCCACTGACAAGACCCTGAAGGCCGTCGCCGCCGGGGTCACACCGCACTTCACGCGAGTGCAGAACACCGGGGCCAATACCTCATTGATCGGCGCACCAGGCGTGGCAGACATCTACTCCGGCGTCATCCAGGTGCCGTACTACCTCGCCAACAGCGGTGGTGATACGCACTCCACCGCCCCGCTGTCCACGTTCTGGGCAGCCGATGCAACCAAGCCCGATACGGCGGCGAAGTTCCTCGGCCAGGTGCCCTGCGGGGCCTTTGCCATCGGCGCGACGCTGCCCGATGGCCAGACTGCCAAGCCCAGCACCTCGACCACGGTGTGCTTCCCGCTGCCGGTGAAGAAATCCGACGAAACCATCCCGCTCCTGGTGACGGTGCCCAATGCCAGCTCGGGCCAGACCAAGCCCGCCAATGGCTGGCCGGTGGTGATCTTTCAGCACGGCATCACCCGCAACCGAGGCGACGCGCTGGCGGTGGCGCCCGCACTGGCTGCTGCCGGCTTCGTGGTGGTCGCCATCGACCTGCCGCTGCACGGCATCACGCCGACCAACACCTTCGCCGCACTGCGGCAGGATGGACGCGAGCGCACCTTTGATCTCGATCTGGTCAACAACACCACCACCGCCCCCGGGCCAGACGGCACGCCGGATGGCAGCGGCCAGCACTTCCTCAATCTCGCCAGCCTCATCACCAGCCGCGATAACCTGCGGCAGGCGGTGGCTGATCTGCTGAGCCTGAGCAAAAGCATCGCCAGTATCGATCTCGACGGCGACAACACACCCGATCTCGACGCGACACAGGTGCGCTTCCTGGGCCACTCGCTGGGTGGTGTCGTCGGCGGGACCTATCTGGCGCTCGATAGCAGCGTCGGGGCCGCCACGCTCGCCATGCCGGGCATGGGCATCGGCAAGCTGCTGGATGCCTCGGGTGCCTTCGGGCCGGTCGTCAGCCGTGGGCTTGCTGCCGGTGGCGTGAACGAGGGCACGGACGACTACGAAACCTTCATCCGCTTCGCCCAGAACGTGGTCGATGCCGGTGATCCCGTGAACTTCCTGGCGGACCTCAAGGCCAAGCACCCGCTGCACCTGATCGAAGTCGTCAACGACACCACGCTGCCGAACGCCGCCGTCGCCGGGCCGGCACGTACCGGTCAGGATCTCGTGACCATCACCGGCTTCCTCTCCGGCACTGATCCGATGATCGCGCTGCTGGGGCTCGACGTGGTCGGCCCGCTCACGCCGCCGCTCGCCGCCCAGGCGCAGAAAACCGGCGCCAAGCTGCAGGTGGCCACGGTGTTCGCCACCGGCAACCACGGCTCCATCCTCGACCCCAGTGGCTCGGCCAGCAACGCGGCCACGACCCAGGAGATGCAGCGCGAAGCGGTGAACTTCCTCCGGAGCAATGGCACCTGCCTGCCCACCGGCGGCAACTGCCAGTAAGTCGAACAAGGACCCATCCAATGAAAACCAAAACCTTTGCCTTGACCGCCTTCGCCACCGCCTTGCTGGCGGCACCGCTCGCGCAGGCGCTCGACTACGAGCACGGCGATTTCAAGACCACGCTCGAAAACCGCCTGGCCGCCGGCATGACCTGGCGCGTCGCCAACCCGGACCCGCAGCTGATCGGCATCGCCAACGGCGGCACGGCGTTCTCCACCAATGGCGACGACGGCAACCTCGCCTTTGGCCAGGGCGAGCTGGTGGATTCCACCGTGCGGCTCACCAGCGAGCTGTCGATGACCTACCGCGACTTCGGCGTGTTTGGCCGCAGTGTGCTGGGCTACAACCCTACCGTCAGCGATGCCGCCCTGTTCAACCCGGCCGACTATGACGACACCCGCACCACGCGCGGCTACACCCAGGCCGACCGCGACGCCAAGGAAGCCGCCGTGCGTCGCCACAACGGCCGCTATGCCGACCTGCGCGACCTCTACGCCTACACCACGCAGACGCTCGGCGACCGCACGCTGTCGCTGCGCATCGGCCGGCAGGTGGTGAACTGGGGCGAGAGCACCTTCGTACTCAACGGACTCAACAGCCTGCTGGCGCTGGATGCCAACCGCGCCCGCCTGCCGGGCTTTGAACTGGACGAGGTGATCATCCCCAGCAACCAGGTCTGGGCTTCGACCAACGTCACCGACACGGTGAGCGTGGAGGCCTTCTACCAGCTGCGCTGGCAGCGCACGATCATTGATGCCGGCGGCACTTTCTTTGGCACCAACGACTTTGCGGGGCCAGGTGGCACTGCGGCCAACCTGGGCTTTGGCCGCGCCGACGAGAACACCGTGCCGGGCACGCCCTGCTCCGGCCCACCGGCAAACGGCGTGCAGTGCGTACCGGTCGGCAGCTACGTGCCGCGCGCGGGCGACGTGACGCCGAAGAACGCCGGCCAGTTCGGTGGTGCGCTGCGCTTCAGCATCCCGCTGCTCAACGACATGGATGCGGCGATCTATGCCGCCAACTACCACTCGCGGCTGCCGCTGTATTCCGGCACCTCGCGCTCGGGTGCGGGGCTCACGCCGGCGACGACGGCGAACTACTTCGTCGAATACCCGAAGGACATCCGCATGTATGGGCTGTCGTTCAACACCACCATCCCCTTCGATTTCTCGCTGCAGGGCGAATACAGCTACAAGCAGGGGCAGCCGATCCAGATCGACGATGTGGAGCTGCTGCTGGCGGGCCTGGGCGCGCCGAGCCAGATCAACCCGACGGCCGGCGCGACACTGGGCGGCCAGTACCTGCGTGGCTGGCGGCGCAAGGACGTGAGCCAGGCGGACATCGGCCTCACCCGCCTGTTCGGGCCCTCGACCTGGATGCGCTCCGAGCAGACGCTGATGGTGGTGGAGGCGGCCATCACCCATGTGCATGACCTGGAAGACCAGAGCGTGCTGCGCTACGAGGGGCCGGCCACGTTCACGCCAGGCGACAAGGCCACGGCGGCAAGCCAGGGAGTGCCACAGCAGGTGGCGGGCTATGCCACGGCCACCTCCTATGGCTACAAGGTGATCCTGCGCAACGACTACAACAATGTTTTCAATCTGATCAACCTCAAGCCCACCCTGCGCTGGGAGCAGGATCTGCACGGCATTTCGCCGACGCCGATCACCAATTTCGTCGCTGGTCGGCGTCAGCTGACCGCTGGTCTGGCCTTCACGTATCTGGGCAGCATTTCCGGCGATATTGCTTACACGCGATACATCGGTGCGGGGCAGCAGAACCTTCTGCGAGACCGCGACAATGTTCAGGCTGTCATCAAATACAGCTTCTAGCTCGCCACGAAGTCTCCAAGCGTTCACGCATTCTTCCCTCCCCTTTGAGCGTGAACGATTTAACAGCCGGGCCTCACCGCCCGGCTTTTTTTATGCCCGGCGTCCACGCCGCCGGCACAAAAAAAACCCGGGGTTCAATGCCCCGGGCTTCTGATCTCCCTACCGCTCCCGCGCGTCACTGGGTGGCACCCGATCAAGGTGCCGCGGTTGCGGAGCGTAGCAGCACCGCGTCAGCGCCAGGAATAGGCGTCCAGACGGTAAAAACAGCTTGGCTCAGCGTGCCTCGTTTGCAGTGCCGGCATCACCGGGGAGCGGCACTGGCTCCCCGACAAATCGCGGGGCGGTATCGAACAGGTAGAGGTCCAGAATCGCCCACACGCGCGCCGCCACCTCACGCGCGTAAGGCCTGAAAGCAGGCCCCGCCACTTCGCCGGCCGGCGCATAGGCCACTGGATTCATGCCGAGCTTCTTGGCGATGAACAGGGCGCGGTAGGCGTGGTAGTCCTGCGTGATGAGGGTGACGCGGCTGAGCCCGAACACCAGCTTGGCGCGCGCCACCGAGTCAAAGGTGCGCAGGCCGGCAAAGTCCATGGTGATGGCCTGTGCCGGCACGCCGGCATCGGTGAGCGCCTGCCACATGCGACGAGGCTCGTTGTAGCTGGCATCGGGGTTGGCACCTGAAACGATGAGGTGCTTGACCCGCCCCAGCTGATAAAGCTCTACCGCCGCCGTGATGCGGCCGGTGAAATGCGGATTGGCCTTGCCCCCGGCGGTGAAGGGACTGGTGCCGAACACCAGTCCCACCTCGTTTTCGGGCAGGGCGGCGAAGTTGGTGTAGAGGTAGGCCTCGGTGTTGTTGACCACCCACACGTTGCCAAGCACCACCAGCATCAGCACCAGCGCCGCCAGGGCCTGCAGCGTGCGCCAACCGCGATGGATCCACCTGGCCCTGCGTGCCGCTTCCACCACGATCAACTAGCCGAACAGCTTCGAGAGCATGAAGAAGAAGATACCCAGCTGCACCGACCAGAAGCTGGCGCGGATGAAGACATTGATCTTTCCGGTGCCGGAGAGATGCGCCAACGACTGGCCGATGCGGGCGTACAGCACCAGCGGTGCCACCGCCGCGATCAGTTCGAGCTTGCCCAGCTGCCCGGCGACGAGAACGATGACCGCGAAGACGACGAGGTTTTCGAGGCAATTCGCGTGGGCATCCGCCAGGCGATTGACGAAGGGGATGTCCGCATCCGACTTCACCCCGCGGGGCCAGGCATTGATGGGCGTGCCGGTCAGAAACTTGAAGCCGCGATAGCTGAAAATCGCCAATACCAACAACAGGGTCCAGCCCGCAAAACCCAACAGCGCGTGATATGCCGCCATGACTCGTCTCCCAATGCGTGTGTGAGTCTGGAGTCTAGACCGGGCCCCGCGCGTTTTGTCCGCCGAGGCGGGATTGGTCCGCAGATTTTTGCGGGGCGGCATGGCCCCCAGCACACCCGAAACGGACGAGACTCTAGAGGCCGGCCTACTTGGTTGAGAGCCGCTTCATCGCGCCTTCAAGGCCCTTGAGCGTCATGCCGAACATGCGCCGCTCACCGAGCAGCTCGTTCACCAGGTTGATCGATGAGGTATGGCCCCAGTATTCCTCGGGGGTCGGGTTGATCCACACCACGTGCTTGAACTGGTTGGTGAGGCGCTCGAACCAGGTCGCACCCGCCTCCTCGTTCCAGTGCTCGACACTGCCGCCGGCCTGGCCGATTTCGTACGGGGACATGGTGGCGTCGCCGACGAACACCAGCTTAGTATCCGGGGTGTGCTTGCGGATCACGTCGTAGAGCGGGATGCGCTCGCTGTGCCGGCGCAGGTTGTCCTTCCACACACTCTCATAGATGAAGTTGTGGAAGTAGAAATGCTCGAAGTGCTTGAACTCGCCCTTGGCCGCCGAGAACAGCTCCTCGCAGACCTTCACATGCGGGTCCATCGAGCCGCCGATGTCGAGGAACAGCAGCACCTTCACCGTATTGCGCCGCTCGGGCTGCATGTGGATGTCGAGCCAGCCGGCGTTCTTGGCCGTGCCCTCGATGGTGCCGTCGAGATCAAGCATGTCCGGCACGCCTTCGCGTGCAAACTTGCGCAGGCGGCGCAGTGCCACCTTGATGTTGCGGGTGCCGAGTTCGATGGAGTCGTCGAGGTTCTTGAACTCGCGCTTTTCCCACACCTTCACCGCATTGCCGCCGCCGCCCTTGCCGCCGATGCGCACGCCTTCGGGGTTGTAGCCGGCGTTGCCGAATGGCGAGGTGCCACCGGTACCCACCCACTTGCTGCCGCCCTCGTGGCGCTCCTTTTGTTCTTCCAGGCGCTTTTTCAGCGTCTCCATCAGCTCATCGAGGCCACCCAGTTTCTGGATCTTGGCCTTCTCCTCGTCGCTGAGCACTTTCTCGAACTGCTTTTTCAGCCAGTCTTCCGGCACCGAGGTGAAGAGATCGCCAGTGACCGCCTCCACCCCCTTGAAGTAGGCTGCAAAGGCGCGGTCAAAGCGGTCGTAGTGCGCCTCGTCCTTTACCAGCGTGGCGCGCGAGAGCACGTAGAACTCGTCGATGGAAAACATCGCGAAGCCCCGGCTCAGCGCATCGAGCAGCATCAGAAACTCGCTGAGCGAGGCGGGCACGCCGGCGGCGCGGACTGCAGCGAAGAATGTGAATAGCATGCTGGGATTTTACGCCCGAGAGCCCCCGTGATTGCCACCGAAACCCTGCGCGCTGCCGAAGCACACCTTGCCGCCGTCGACCCGGTGATGGCCCGGCTGATTGCTGAATACGGGCCGAGCACACTGGGTGCGAAGCACCGCGATCCGTTTCATGTGCTGTGCGCCTCCATCATCGGCCAGCAGGTCTCGGCCAAGGCCGCAGACACGATCCAGGCGCGGGTCGCAGCACTCATCGGCGCGCCGCACGATGCCTTTGCACACCATCATTTTTCGGCAGCCACGCAGGAAACCCTGCGGGCCTGCGGTGTCAGCAATGCCAAGGCCCGGTGGCTGCTGGAGATCGCCGCCCGCTGTGCCGATGGCCGCTTTGATGCCGCCGCACTCGCCAAGTTGGACAACGCGGCCCTCACCGCCGAACTCGATGCCCTGCCCGGTATCGGCCTGTGGACCGCCGAGATGATGCTGATCTTCGCCTTTGACCGGCTCGACGTGTTCTCGCTCGGCGACGTTGGCCTGCGCAACGCCGTCAACAAGCTCTACGCCGGCAAGGGCCGCGACGGCAAGCCGAAAAAGCTCGACGAGAAAAAGACGCTCCGCATCGCCAAACGCTGGTCGCCGTATCGCTCGGTGGCCTGCTGGTACCTGTGGCGCGGCATCGACGGTGACGTCGGCACCTGGACCTGAGTCGCCCTACAACGCCGCCAGCTTCCGCCGGGCGTGGTTGGCCACCAGCAGAGCGGTATCTGCCGCCGCCTGCGTCCAGAACCGGGCCGCCTCGCCGGGCAGCAGGGCCACAGCCGCCTCCCAGGCTGTCAGCCGGGTGCGACGGCAGGGGTGCTGGCGGGCCAGGTCCTGCAGAAGCTGCGCGGTGTTGCCATCTCCCAACTGCGAAGCCAGCGAGACAAACAGCACCCGGCGCGATGCTTCGAGTTCCACCGGCAGCTTGGCGATGGTGCGGGTGCTCAGATCAAACTCATACTGCTCGCGTAGCCGGGTCTCCGGCGGGGCGACGATGAGGTTGAGCGTGATGGTGAGCTCGGTGGGTGGATACTGGATGTGCAGGTCGCGGCTGGCGCGGTAGTACATCGCCATGCCAGCCGAGAAGCGCACCTTTTCCAGAAACTGGATGTCGACCTTCTCACCGACATATCCCTCGACCTGGTCGTAGTCGTATTCGTAGATGTCGGTTTCGTAGCCCGGCCCCGAGTAGCCGATGGTGAGAAACGAGAAGTTGTGGTCGTGCGCCAGGTTGTACGAGAACTGGCCCTGATACATGCGCCCGGCACCAACATCGCTGCCGGAGGGCCAGAGGTTGGCCCGCACGTAATAGTCCTTGCCCTGACCGATGAAGATGGTCTGCGCCGAGGCCAGTCCTGGTGCGTTGAAGGCCTGCACGACGTATTCATTGAGGCGCGACACCACGAGGCTGCGGTCATTGGCCAGCGCCTTGAGCATCGGTGCGGAGGCGATCACGCTGTCGGCGTCGTACAGGTCCACCTCGGCGTTGATGTGGGCCAGGTATTCCTCGATCGACACCTGGTTGGTGTTGAGGCAGTTCAGATGCAATGCCATGTCAGGCCACCGTCCGCGACTGGATCTGCCCCAGCGTTTTCTTGGCCGCCCGCTGGATGTGCGGATGCGGGTCTTCGCAGGCTGCCTGTAGTTTTTCCAGCGCCACCGAGCGGTTGAGCCGCCCCAGGTTCTGGATCGCCGTCCAGCGCACGGCATGGTGCCCATGGCCGGTGAGCAGCTTGAGCGGCTCCAGCGAGGACTGGTGCGCAAATTTGCCCAGCGTATCGGCCGCCACACGCAGCTGGGTGGAGGCCAGGCTGGCGTCATTGGCCTGCCAGGATTGCAAGGTGTCTTTCTGGAACAGCCATTCCAGTGGCAGGCTGGGTTCGGTGGACAGCTTCAGCACCACCACCGGTCGCGGCAGGTGAAAGTCGTAGGCGAACTCGCGGGTCTGCAGCAGCAGCACCTCGCCGGGCTCGGTCTGGCCAGAGTCGACCCGGCTCAGCTTCAGGCCCGGGTCGAACACGGGATTGTTGTACTCGGGAGGCAAGCGGTAGCGGTCGTAGCGCAGTGGCTCGGCCGCCACCGGCGCGTACATGGCCAGAAACGGCAGTGCATGGATGTAGCGACGTGGCTGCTCGAACACCGAAACCGCCAGCGAGAACCCGCGCCCCCGGTGCAGCACCCACTCGCTGGTACGCCAGTCGCCAAAGTGGCAGGGATCGGCCAGCAGGCCAGCAAGATCACGATTGACAGCCTTCAGCAGCTCGCCGCTGGCCAGAAAGTCGCGAAAGGCCGCTTCGGCCTGCCAGAACTGCGCCGGGGCATGGCGATCCACGCAGGACTGCACGGCTGCGACGAGGCGTGAAAGTGGGGCTTGGGCGGCAGTCATCGGCGGTAAAAGCGAGCGGCGTTCAGTTTGAGCCGTGGATATTACGCGGGCCTCGTAACTGGGTAGTAGAGAAAATTGATCCCGGCGCGGCATCCACTGCAAGATCGCCGCAAGCCCCCTCCCAAAGACGTCGTCAACCATGTCCACCCCCCTGTTGCTCGGCAAGGGCGACGCCCTGCAAACCCTGCTGCTCGAATACGCCAACCGTCACGGTCTGGTTGCAGGTGCGACCGGCACCGGCAAGACCATCACCCTGCAGGTGCTGGCCGAGGCCTTCAGCGAGATCGGCGTGCCGGTGTTTGCGGCGGACGTGAAAGGCGATCTCAGCGGCATCTCGCAGCCCGGTGTGGCCAGCCCCAAGCTGATCGAGCGCGCCGCCAACAACGGCTTTCCCAACTGGAGCCCTTGCGCGAATCCGGTGGTGTTCTGGGACGTGTTCGGCAAGTCCGGCCACCCGGTGCGCGCCACCATCAGCGAGATGGGCCCGACCCTGCTCGCACGCCTGCTGGACCTCTCGGACGTACAGGCCTCGGTGCTGCAACTCGTCTTCAAGTACTGCGACGACCACGGCCTGCTGCTGCTCGACCTCAAGGACCTGCGCGCCGCGCTGATGTTTGTCGCCGACAACGCCAAGGCGCTCGGCAGCGAATACGGGCTGGTGTCGGGGGCGAGCGTGGGCGCCATCCAGCGCAGCCTCATTGGTCTGGAAGCCGACGGGGCCGAGCACTTCTTCGGCGAGCCGGCGCTCGATCTCAATGACTTCATGCTCTGCGAGCCGGGGGGGCGCGGCATCATCAATGTGCTGGCCGCCGATGTGCTGTACCAAAAGCCCAAGCTCTACGCGACCTTTCTGCTGTGGCTGTTGAGCGAGCTGTTCGAAAACCTGCCGGAGGCGGGTGATCTCGACAAACCCAAGCTGGTGTTCTTCTTCGACGAAGCGCATCTGCTGTTCAAGGACGCGCCCAAGGCCCTGGTGGAAAAGGTCGAGCAGGTCGTGCGCCTCATTCGCAGCAAGGGGGTGGGCGTGTATTTCATCACCCAGAACCCGCTCGACCTGCCCGAGAGCGTGCTGGGCCAGCTCGGCAACCGCGTGCAGCACGCCCTGCGCGCTTTCACACCGCGCGACCAGAAGGCTGTGAAGTCCGCCGCCGAAACCTTTCGCCCCAATCCCAAGTTCAAGACTGACCAGGTCATCATGGAACTCGCCGTCGGCGAGGCCCTGGTGAGCACGCTGCAGGACGGTGGCGTACCCGGCATCGTCGAGCGCACCCGTATCCGCCCACCGCGCTCGCGCATGGGGGCCGTCACGCCCGAGGAGCGGGCGCTGGCACTGACCCGCAGCCCGTTCAGGGGCAAATACGACACCGTCATCGACCGCGAATCGGCTTTCGAGATGCTGAATGGCGGCGATCCGGCGGCCGCTACCGCGCCCCAAGCCGAGGCGCCACCGGCCAGCAGCGGCAGCACGCTCGGCAACTGGTGGGAGAGGATGACGCAGACGCCGGTGTCGTCACCCGCGCCCGCACCAACCGGCAGCGCCTCACCGCGCCGGCCTTTGCCCACGCCACCCCCCGCGCCCGCACCGCGTGCGCCGGCAGCACCGCGGCCCTCCAACCGTCAGGGCGTCATGGAGGCGGCAATGAAAAGCGTCATCCGCAGTGCCGGGTCGCAGGTGGGGCGTGAGGTGGGTCGGCAGTTGCTGCGGGGGGTTCTGGGGTCGCTGGTGAAGGGTCGTTAGCTTCCCGTTACGACTGAGAGCAGGCATGGCAAACCGATGGAATATTCCCAAGTGGCTTGAGCAAGAAGTCAAAGCGCGTGACCAAGCCTGCATCTATTGCGGCATCCGCTTTGGCTCCCGAAATGCTCCGCGCAAAGAGCGGCTCAGCTGGGAGCATATCGTCAACGATGTCCGCATCGTCACACTGCAAAACATTGCCCTTTGCTGCATCGGTTGCAACGCAAGCAAAGGTGCCAAGTCACTCGCAGCCTGGCTCTTGTCCGCTTACTGCAGAGAGCGGGCCATCACCATGGACTCCGTCGCCGCGGTGGCTCGCGCATCTCTAGAACCCCTGAGCAGCGAGGTAGTGCCGTAGGGTGAGCAGAGCGCGGTAAATCACATTGACGCAGGATTAGCAGGCTTCATCTGCCCACCCGTTGACACTCCCGCGTGGGCAACGAACAGACGTTGCCCACCCTACCGCTGACTTCAGGGCAGCTCGAACAACAACACCTCGCTATCCACGTTGGCCGTGAGCTGCACGGTGCGCTCGCCCTCCAGCATCAGCGCATCCCCCGCTTTCAAGACCTGCGCGCCCACGGTCACGCCACCGAGGGCCACATGCAGGTAGTGGCGGCGCTGGGGGTCGAGGGTCTGCGCAATCACCGTCCCCGCCTTGGGCCAGCTCAAGAACAGCCGGGCATCGGCGTGGATGCGGAAAGGAGCGGCATCGGCACTGCCGACCGGTGCCACCGCCAGCACAAATTGCTGGTCCAGCAGGGCGCCATCGAGCTTGTCCTGCTCGTAGCCCGGTGCCACACCCACCGCGTTGGGCTCGATCCAGATCTGCAAGAGGTGCAGCGGCTCGCTGGGGCTGCCATTCATCTCGCTGTGGCGGATGCCGCGGCCAGCGTGCATCACCTGGATTTCGCCGTGGGTGATCAGGCCGTTGCCGCCGGTGGAATCCTGGTGGCGGATGGTGCCGCTCAGGGGATAGGTGATGATCTCCATGTCGCGGTGGCCGTGCGCGCCAAAGCCGGTGCCGGGGGCGACGCGGTCCTCGTTGATGACGCGCAGCTTGGAGTAGCCCATCCACTTCGGGTCGTAGTAGTCCGAAAACGAGAAGCTGTGGCGTGCGTCCAGCCAGCCGTGGTCGGCGTGGCCGCGATCTTCGGAACGGCGGACCTGCATCATTTGAGTCTCCTTCGAGCGCCAGGGTCTGGTGCTCTTCAACGGGTTTGAACAACGTGCAGGCAAGATAGGATTGAAGCGCCGCGCCTTAAAGCGGAATGTTTTGCGACTTTCATTCAAGCGATCTGATTTGAGTCAGCCCCCATGCGCCTCTCCCTCGAAGCCCTGCAAGCCCTGGACGCCATCGCCACCGAGGGCAGCTTTGCCAAGGCGGCGGAGGTGCTGCACAAGGTGCCCTCGGCACTCACCTACACCATGCAGAAGCTCGAAGCCGATCTGGATGTGGGCATCTTCGACCGCAGCGGCAAACGGGCGGTGCTCACGCCGATTGGCGTGGCCCTGCTCGAACAGGGCCGCGAGCTGCTGCGACAGGCTGATGGTGTGGAGCGGCGCATCAAGCGGCTGGGTCAGGGCTGGGAGGCGCAGCTCACCATCGCCTACGACGGCGTGGTGCCCTTCGACTGGATGCTGCCGCACATCCGCGAGTTCGACGCCCTGCAGTGCGGCACCCGGCTGAAGTTCGTCGAGGAAACCCTGGGTGGCGTCTGGGAGGCCCTGATCGACCGCCGCGCCGATCTGGCGCTGGGGGCCTCGGGCGAGGCCCCGCCCGGCTACGGCCTGCTCACGCGGGACTGGATGCAGCTGGAGGGCTTCGTGTTCGCCGTCGCCCCCAGTCATCCCCTGGCGACCGCACCCGAGCCATTGCCACTGGCCGAGATCGCCCGCCACCGGGTGGTCGTGGTCAGCGACTCCTCACGGCGGCTGGAAGGCCGCACCATCGGCGTGCAGCCGGCGCAGGACACGCTCGGCGTGCCCAATCTCGTGGCCAAGGTGGCCGCACAGGTGGCGGGCCTGGGTGTCGGCCATGTGCCCCAGCATCTCGCCGCCCCCCATATCCGCGAGGGTCGCCTGCTGGTGAAAAAGGTGGAGGAGGAACGCACCGGCGGCACCATGAAGATCGCCTGGCGCAGCGGCGAGGATGGCAAGGCCCTGGCCTGGTTCCGCGAGCGCATGTTGTCGCCCAAGCACTGAGCGGCCACCTCGCCATGCAAGCCATCGAGATCAGCAGCCCCGGTGGTCCGGACGTGCTGCGCCGCTGCGAGCGCCCGCGCCCGCAGCCCGGCAGGGGCGAGGTGCTGATCCAGGTCCACGCCGCCGGCATCAACCGACCCGACGTCTTGCAGCGGCAGGGGCTCTACCGAGCGCCCGCGGACGCCAGCGATCTGCCGGGACTGGAGGTCTGCGGCGTCATCGTCGAGGGCGATGTGGGCGACTCCGGCTTTGCGATGGGCGATCGCGTCTGCGCGCTGGTGCATGGCGGCGGCTACGCCGAGTACTGCTGTGCGGCCATCGGCCACTGCCTGCCGGTGCCGACGGGCTGGTCGGATGTCGAAGCCGCCTCGCTGCCCGAGACCTGCTTCACGGTGTGGAGCAATGTCTTCGAGCGCGGCCAGCTCGCGCCCGGTGAGACGCTGCTGTTACAGGGCGGCAGCAGCGGCATCGGCGTCACCGCCATCCAGATGGCGCGAGCCCTCGGCCATCGGGTGTTCGCGACGGCGGGCAGCGACGAGAAAGTGCGCGCCTGCGAGGCCCTCGGTGCCGAGCGCGCCATCCACTACCGCACCCAGGATTTCCCGGTCGAGATCAGGGCACTGACGGACGGGCGCGGCGTGGACGTGATTCTCGACATGGTGGGCGGCGCCTACATCCCGCGCGAGATCGCCTGCCTCGCCGACGATGGCCGCCTCGTGGTGATTGGCCTGCTCGGCGGCACCGAGGCCAAGGTGCCGCTGGCGCAAATCCTGATGCGGCGCCTCACGCTCACCGGCTCCACGTTGCGACCGCGTAGCGTGGCCTACAAGGCATCCGTTGCGGCGGCGTTGCGGGCGCGCATCTGGCCGCTGATCGAGGCCGGCCAGATTCGCCCCGTCATTGCCCAGACCTTTCCGCTCACCCAGGCCGCCGAGGCGCACCGCCTGATGGAAAGCGGCACGCACATCGGCAAGATAGTGCTCAGGCTGTAGGCGCTGCCGGGGGCAGGTGCGTCTTGAGCGGCACGGTCTCGTCCGCCAGCGCCTCGGGGCTGACCCGGATGCGATCCGACACCAGACGCTTGGCCACCGCGAACTCCTGCGGGCGGCTGATGGCGTCGGCGGAGACAATGACGCCGTCCTTCAGGTAGAAGGCGCTGAACGACTCGGTGGCCGGGTCGCCGCGGAACACCAGCTGCTCGTAGCCCTGCGAGAGGCCCACCATCTGCAACTTCAGCTCGAACTGATCCGACCAGAACCAGGGCACGGCCGCGTGCGGCGCGGGCTTGCCGCAGAGGGTGAGTGCGGCGGTGCGCGCTTGTTCCTGCGCGCTGGGCACCGACTCCAGCCGCACGGAGCGGCCGAGAAAACCGTTGATGTGATTGGCGCAGTCGCCGCAGGCGAACACATCGGGGTCGGCCGTCTGCGCGAACTCGTTGACGACGATGCCGTTGTCGATGGCAAGGCCTGCCGCCGCCGCCAGCTCCGTGTTGGGCAATATGCCGATGCCGACCACGATCAGGTCCAGCGCCACCTCGCTGCCGTCGCTCAGGCGCACGGCGGTGACGCGCTCGTCGCCGATGAACTCGGTGATGCTGGTGGCGAGGCGGATATCCACGCCGCGCTTGGAATGGGCCTGCTGATAGAAGGCCGAAATCTCCGGTGCGGCGACCCGTGCGAGCAGGCGTGGCAGCGCCTCGACGATGGTGACGGACAGGCCCTTCTTGATGCCGACCGCCGCCGCCTCCAGGCCGATGTACCCGCCGCCGATCACCAGCAGGCGTGCGCCCGCCACGAACGAAGCCTTGAGCTGGTCGATGTCGGCCACGGTACGCACGTAGAACACATTGGGTTTCTGCGCGCCGGCCGCATCGAGCTTGCGCACGCGACCGCCGGTGGTGAGGGCGAGCTTGCTGTAGGCCTGCACCTGGCCGTTGCTGAGGCGCACGGTGTGCGCGGCGCGGTCGATGGACTCGACGCTCACCCCCGTCAGGCACTCGATCTGCTGCTTGTCACAGGCGGCCTGGCTGCGGATCAGCAGGGACTCGCGCGTCACCTCGCCGGAGAGATAGGCCTTGGAGAGCGGCGGGCGGCGATAGGGCAGCTCCGGCTCGTCGCCGATCAGCAATATCCGGCCTTCATAGCCCTGCTGACGGAGGGCAAAGGCCAGCTCGCTGCCGGCCTGGCCGGCACCGACGATGACGACGGGATGGGTTTCTGAAGACATGCGGATCGACGTCCTTTCTAAAGGCTGCTGAGGGAGAGGCCGCGGAACTCATTTCCGCGCCGGGCATTTTACGGTCAGGACCTGACGGGCCCACATCGGCCAATCAGGCGAGAAACTGCGCGAAGTCCTCCACCGGCATGCGCTCGGCCCGCAGCTGGTTGACGGGCGCGGCCGGGTCGGCGTGGCCGATGGCCATGCCGCAGAACAGCATCCATTCCGGCGGGGGCTTGAGGAACTCGCCAACCGCCTTGTGCGAGACCGACCAGCACTCCTGCGCGCAGCTGTCGAGCCCACGCTCGCGCAGCAGCAGCATCACGGTCTGCAGGAACATGCCAAGGTCGGACCACTGCGGCGCACCCATGGTGCGGTCGACGTAGCAAAACAGCGCGGCGGGCGCGCCAAAGAAATCGAAGTTGCGGGCAAAGTGCGCGGCGCGGCCGGCCTTGTCCTCGCGTGGCACGCCCAGCAGGGCATACATCTGCTCGCCCAGCACATAGCGCTGCGTGCGGTAGGGCTCGCCGAGGCTCGGCGGATAGATCGCGTATTCGGGCGCGCTGACGCTGGTCCTGCCCGCCAGGCGAGCACGGAAATCCGCCAGCGACTGGCCGGTGAGCACATAGAGCCGCCAGGGTTGCAGATTGCCGCCCGAGGGCGAGCGGGCGGCGGTGGCGAGCACCTCGCGCAACAGCGACTCGGGCACCGGTGTGGGCAGAAAAGCCCGCACGCTGCGGCGGGATTCGACGGCATCGGTGACGTTCATCGCGGCGGCTCTCCAGGGTTCTTTTCGCGGCTGGCGATGATACGGGCGGTGGCGGTGAAAGGCCTGCGCCAGCGCTTGGTCGCCAGCGGGCGGCCGGCCGGCTCAGTCCCAGCGGGCCACGCCCGAGCTGCTGCGGATCATTTCGAGAATGAGCCGGGCCGTGCGTTCGGCCAGCACTTCCAGCGCGATCGCCCCGGGGTTTTCCAGCCACCACAGGGCAGTGGACTCGGTGAGCCCGACGATGCCGACGGCGAGGATGCGGGTGTCTGTGGGCGTCATGCCGGCGCTCTGCGGCAGGCGGTCGAACAGCTCGCTCAGGCGCTGGGCCACGCTCAGGCGCAGGCTGTCGACCGAGGTGGTGGCGGCCTGGCGCAGGCAATAGCGGCTGAGATTGGGGTGGCGGCTGATCCAGCGGAAGTAGCTGAGCACCGTCGGCCCCACCAGCGCGCCGGGGGTCGCGATCTCGGCGGTCCAGAGCGGTGCCAGCGATTCCAGCAACAGCGCGGTGGCGCGCTCGAACACCGCCCGCTGCAGGCCGCTGCCGTCTTCGAAATGCCGGTAGATCGAAGGCCTGGCGATGCCGGCGTGCAGGGCAATCTGATCGACGCCGACATCCGGTCCCTGGGCCTCGATGGCCCGGATCGCGGCCTCGACGAGGGCTTGCTGGCGCGTCTCGCGGTGCGCCTGCCAGCGGGTGGTGCGGCCGTCTGGAGTGTTTGGACTGGGCATGGTTTACAGGCGAAGGCTGTTATCTGATACTCGTTGTTACTGTTACTCAGCGTAACAAATAAAATCCATCGCGTGACGCGCCTGACAAGGCGCCACCCACAACGAATCCACCCAGCGGAGCAGAACCCATGTCCAACACGCATTTCGATGTGCTGATTCTCGGTGCCGGCCTCTCCGGCATCGGGGCGGCCTGCCACCTTACCCGCAAGCAGAAGCGCAAGACCTACGCGATTCTCGAACAGCGCGAGGCCATCGGCGGCACCTGGGATCTGTTTCGCTACCCCGGCATCCGCTCGGATTCCGACATGTCCACCTTCGGCTTCAATTTCCGCCCCTGGCGCGAGCCGAAGGTGCTGGCCGATGGGGCCTCGATCAAGCGCTATCTCACCGAGGCCGCCACGCAGTACGGGGTGCAGAAGCACATCCGCCACGGCCGCAAGGTGACCCATGCCGAGTGGTCCTCGGCCAAAGGCCTGTGGACCATCACCGCCCACAACGCCGCCACCGGCCAGGATGAGCACTACACCGCGCCCTTCGTCATCGCCGGCACCGGCTACTACAGCTACGAAGGCGGTTTCACGCCAGAGTTTCCCGGCCGCAAGCGCTTCAAGGGCCAGATCGTCCACCCGCAGCAGTGGCCAGAAAAACTCGACTACGCCGGCAAGAAGGTGGTGGTGATCGGCAGCGGGGCCACCGCCATCACCCTGGTACCGTCCATGGCCGCAGGCGGAGCAGACGTGACCATGCTGCAACGCTCGCCGACCTACGTGCTGTCGGTGCCGTCGATCGATCCCCTGTGGTCCAAGCTCTCGCGCTTTCTGCCGTCCAAGGCGGTGTATGCCGCCACCCGGGTCCGCAACATCGGCTTGCAGCGCATGCTGTTCGTCGCCTCGCGGGAGCGGCCGGAATCGGTGAAGCGGCTGATCCACAAGCTCACCAGCCGCCAGCTCGGCGGCAAGGTGGACATCAAGCACTTCACGCCGCGCTACAACCCCTGGGACGAGCGCCTCTGCGTGGTGCCGGACGGTGACCTGTTCCGCGCCTTGCGCAAGGGCCAGGCCCGCATCGTCACCGACACCATCAAGACCTTCGACGCCACCGGCATCCAGCTGGATTCGGGCGAGCATCTGGACGCCGACATCATCGTCACCGCCACGGGCCTCAACTTGCAGCTCTTCGGCGGGGCCAGCATGGCGGTGGATGGCGAGCCGGTCGTGATCAAGGACCGCCTCGTCTACAAGGGCATGATGATCGAGGGCGTGCCAAACCTGGTGGCGATCCTGGGCTACACCAATGCCTCCTGGACGCTGAAGGCGGACATCGTCTGCGAGCACTTCCTGCGCATCATGGCGCACATGGACAAGAAGAAGCTCAAGGTGGTCACACCGCGTGCAACCGGCGTGAAGCACAGCGACGAGACGGTGATGGGCAGTCTGGCCTCGGGCTATGTGCGTCGCGGCGCGGACTTTCTGCCCCGGCAAGGCGACCGTGCGCCCTGGAAGGTGCTCAACGACTACGTGCGCGATGCCGTGGCGCTGAAGGTGGGCAAGGTCACCAACTCAGGGCTGGAATACCGCGGCGCTTGAGCGACGGCGCCGCTGGACGGCAGGCCGCGCAGTTGTCGCGGCCCGCCGCCACGCGCCATGCTCGCGGGCGACCCTGAGAGACCCGCATGCAAGCTGACTTCCCCATCTGGCGTTCGATGCTGTTCGTGCCCGCGCACGTCGACAAATACGTCGCCGCGGCGCACACCCGCGGTGCCGATGCCTACCTGCTCGACCTCGAAGACAGCGTACCCGCCGCACAGAAACCCGCCGCCCGCGCCGGGCTGGTTGCGGCCGCTGCGGCGGTCTCGCAGGCTGGTGCCGCCGCACTGGTGCGCATCAATGGCGACGCCGCACTCCTCGATCAGGACCTGCATGCCGCCGTCCATCCGGCGATCCGTGCGCTGATGCTGCCCAAGGTGGAGTCCGCCGCCACGGTGCGGGACATCGCCGAACGCATCACCCGGCTCGAACAGCAACGTGGCATGACCGCAGGCCACACCCTGCTCATCGCCCAGATCGAGCACGTGCGCACCCTGCCGCAGCTGGACGAGATCGCCACCAGCTCGCCGCGGCTGATGGGCATGATCCTGGGCTCCGAGGATTTCTCGGTGTCGGTCGGCGCCGAGCCCACACCCGAGGCGCTCTACGGCCCCAACCAGCAGCTGCTGTTCGCCTGCCGCCGCGCCGGCATCCTGCCGTTCGGTTTTCCAGGCTCCATCACGGTATTCCGCGATGTGGTGCTGTTCCGCCAGCTCATCCAGCGCGCCCGCGAAATGGGCTTTGTCGGCTCGTATGCCATTCACCCCAACCAGGTGGCGGTGATGAACGCCCTGTTCGTACCGCCCGCCGCCGAGGTGGAGCACGCCCGCGGCCTGCTCGCGGCCCACGAGGCGGCACTGGCGGCGGGGCGAGGTGCTTTCGAATACCAGAACCAGATGGTCGACCCGCCGGTGGTCGCCCGGGCGCGCGACCTGCTGCGACGCGCGGCAGCGCAAGGCGCCGACGACCGCGGGTGAGCACCGCCCTTGCACTGCTTGAATCGGGCAGGCGTTCCCCAAGCTTGATGCGATGAGAAAAAGCCCCCTGCTGATCGGTACCGTACTGAGCCTGCTGCTGCATGCGTACATCGCCTGGCGGCTGTTGCCCGCACTACCGTTCGGGTCGCTCGGCACGACACTGGTGACGGCGTGGCTGCTGGCCTCGGGCCTGTTGACGCCAGCACCCCTGCTGGTGCGGCTCAGCCGGCTGCCGGTGCGCGCCGCCGATACCCTGGCCTGGGCCGGCTATTTCGCCATGGGCGTGTTTTCGAGCTTGTTTCTGCTCACGCTGCTGCGCGACGTGGCGCTGGCCCTGCTGCTGGCCTGGAGCACCCTGCAAGACGCAGGATGGGAGCTGGCGGGCGTCCGGCAGCGTTCCGCACTGGCTGTGCTGGCGCTCACGGCCCTCATCAGCCTCATCGGCCTGTTCAACGCGCGGCGGCTGGCGCACGTGGTGCACGTCGATCTACCCATTACTGGACTGCCGGCCGCCCTCGCCGGCTTCACCATCGTGCAGCTCAGCGACATCCATGTGGGCCCCACCATCAAGCGCGGGTATCTCAACGCCATCGTGCGGCGGGTCAACCGCCTCGATGCCGATCTGGTGGCGATCACCGGCGATGTCATCGATGGCCCGGTAGACCAGCTGCGGTCGCACGTCGCTCCGCTGGGCGACCTGCGGGCGCGGCACGGGATTTTCTGCGTCACCGGCAACCACGAGTATTACCACGGGGCCGACGCCTGGGTGCGCGAGTGGCGTCGCCTCGGTCTGCGGGTGCTGCTCAACGAAAACCAGGTTCTGGACCACGATGGCGAGCGCTTGCTGATCGGCGGCGTCACCGACTACAGCGGTCATCATTTCGGGGACGACCATCGCAGCGATGCCGTGGCTGCCGCGCGCTCGCCCATCCCCGTGGCCCTCAAGGTGCTGCTGGCGCACCAGCCGCGCTCGGCCCCAGCGGCTGCCGAAGCCGGCTTCGACGTGCAGCTCTCCGGCCACACCCACGGCGGGCAGTTCCTGCCCTGGAACTTCTTCGTGCCCTTGCAGCAGCCCTTCGTGGCAGGCCTCAATCGCCTGCAACAGCTCTGGGTCTACACGAGTCGCGGCACCGGCTACTGGGGTCCGCCGCTGCGGTTCTTCGCCCCATCGGAGATCACCCGACTGCGCCTGGTGCCGACCACGGCCTGAGGGCCGCCCAAGCGCGGCCAGGGTCTTGGCTTTGCTGTACTGCAGGTTGTGCGGCGGGCTGTCACACCAGCCCCTGAACGCAGAAAGGCAGCCGAAGCTGCCTTTCTGGTCGTCGCCAAGCGTCAATGGCGGCGCTGACGACGACGCAGGCCCAGCAGCGCGAGCCCGGCCAGCAGGGGTAGACCCAGCGCACCACCAAAGCGACCCCCATTTCCGCCGGAGTTTGTCGCTGGCGTCGTCGGGGTGGTCGGCGTGCCGATGACGGGCGGGTTGGGGGGCGGCGGATTGGGGTTGCTGCCGCCACCGCTGGCGACCGTGATGGTCTGCTGTGCGCCAGGGGCCAGCTCGCTCGTGGCGCCCTTGCTGTCCGTCACCGTGAGCTTGGCAGTGTAGCTGCCGGCCGTGCTGTAGGTGTGCTGCACTTCACTGCTCGCCTGTGTGACGGGGGCGGTGCCGTCACCGAAATCGAAGGTATAGCTGACGATGTTGTCGGTGGTGTCGGGGTCGCTCGACCCCGCGCCGCTCAGCAGCGTCGCGAGCGGTGCGGCACCACTTTGCGGCGAGGCGCGCAGCACGGCCAGCGGGATCGCATTGGCCGGGCAGTCGGCGAGGTTGGTGACCGAGAGGTTGTCGATGAACCACCCGCTGTTCAGTCCACCGGTGGAGCCAACGTCCGAGCTCATGCGGAAGCGGATGTAAACACGGCCACCTGGTGCGGCGTGGGCCCCGCCGGCGGCGAAGGGCTTCAGCGTCACGGCGGTGTGCGTGAGGTTGCGGGCACCGCTGAAGGCGCGCCGGTTGGTCACCGTGTTGTTGCTGATGCGCCCGTTGTAGCCGCCCTGGGTCATGTAGTCGCCGAGATCGAAGGTGCTGATGTTGTCGGGCGCGAGGGCAAACGTGGGCGTGAAGGCGAGCTCCAGCGTGCCGCCGTCGTAGCCAGCCTCCGAGAGGATCTTCGAGTCGAAGTTGAGAACGCTGTCGCCCGTGATGCTGAGGGGTCCGATCATGGTCGAGAAATCGCTGACGTTGCCATCGCCATTCGCCACGAAGTCGGGGGCATACATCACGGATGAGGACACCCCACCGCCCAGGTCGTACGCCGTGAGCCGCTGCCAGGCCGGCAGGCCCTGGTTGGGGGTTCCACTGCCCTGCAATGCCGGGGTGAAGCGGTTGTTGGCAGAGGTCGCCTCATAGTCCTCGTTGGCAAACGGCGGGGTGTCGGTGGTGAGCGGCGAACTGGGCGCGCCGTACTTGACCACCACGTTGCCGGCATTGGCGGTATCGATGCGGCCGGAGTCTGCGTCGCGGGCCCGCACCACGTAGTAGTACGGCTGGTTCCGCGTCAGCCCCTTGTCGATGAACGAAGTACCGGTGAGGCCGGTCTGCACCCTGTTGGCCTCCGCCGGGGTGAAGCTGGGTTCGTTGCTGCCATTGCTGCTGGGGTTGGTCACGCGATAGACGTCATAGACGAGATTCGCGGCGGGGCTGGCCGAGTATGCGGGTGACCACGACACGTTCAGCACATCGCAGAGCTTGGGGTCGCCCACACCGCCCACACCGCCAAATACGGGGTTGGGGACCACGGCGATGCCCTTGCCGATGGTCACAGCCTTGACGTCGGTGTCTTTCGACTGCGAGACACATTCCGCCCCGGCATCGCGCGACTGGCGCACCCGGTAGTAGTAGGTCTGGCCCACCACCAGGCCCGAGCCGCCATCGTTGTCGGCGTAGGTCGCACTGCCGGTGGCGGGGGCATCGATCGTCGCCGCCAGCACATACGGCCCGGCCGCCGCGGTGGCGCGCGAGATGATGAGCTTGCTGGCACCGCTGGTGGGCGTGATCGTGAGTGTCGCGGTGTTGTCGGCGCTGTTCACCACGCTGGCGCTTGGCGAGGCAAGAGGCCCGGTGGTTTCGCAGGCGCTGACGCCCGCTGGCACGTCAAAGCCCTCGATGATCGTCGGCGTGCCATAGGTCTGCGACACCCCGTTCATCGAGGTGGTGGCAGCACTCAGGCCCACGCCGTGGCTTGCGAATGCGCGCCAGATCACGGCGCGGTTCTCGCCACCATTCATCTGCTGGTCGGCCTGCAGGATGGAATCGCGGGTATCGATGAACGAAGGGTCGCAGAGGCCGATCTGCAGGCCTCGCAGCACCAGCGTGTCGGCCATGCGCGCGCCCTTTGACACGGCGCTGGCCATGGGACCCTTGCGGTGGCCGAGTTGCTGGATCTCTGCTGCGACCAAGCCCGGACGGATCGAGTGATTGGCGTCGATCGTCGGCGTCACGCCGTAGGCCGGTACCGGCGCGAGCACCGAGTTGTCGGTGGTCTTGAAACCGGCGCGGTAATCGATGGGGTGATCGGCATCCACCGATTGCACGAGCCGGTCGCCAATGTAGAAGCTGCTGCCGCTGCCGAGGCGGCGGGTACCGTCGTAGAACACACCACCCGGCTCCTTCATGATCAGCAGCTCGCGCAGGTCCCAGAGAATCGGCGTGAAAACCTCGCCAATGCCGTGGCCTTCGAAGGCGATCTGGATGTTGCCGTCCGGGGCCTGGCTGTCACGGCGGCGGTAGGTGCCGCTGATGGAGCCATACGACCAGCGGTAGTTGGTGCTGGGCAGCGTGCGGATGCCGACGTCCATCTTGCCGGTAGCGAACTCGCCCTCGTTGTCATCATCGGCGAGCGACTCGGCGAAGAAATCGCCCCAGCCCTCGCCCTGTCCGATCGGCTCGCCAAAGTACGCGACCGGCGTCGAGAGCCCGCCCAGACAGCCCGAACCGCCCTTGGCCGCAGAGCGGTTGGAGACGCCGTGATAGAACTCATGCGCGACCACGTCCCAGTCAAAGGCCCCGTCGGAGCGGCGGAAGCTGTCTTCGGTAAACAGGTACATCTGCATGCGCGGCGTCGAGCCCTCGGCGGGTGTGCCGAAGTTGGCGTTGTTGGTGCCGGAGCCATCCATGACCTGCACACTCACGCCATCACCCCCCGCGCCGCCACGGCCGAAGTTGTCCTGCTGGAAGTTCCACATGGGCTCGGTGAAGCCGATGTCGTGCAGGTAGTCGTGGATGATGTTGTTGAGGTTGAACAGATTGACCACGGCCGGCGGTACGTCGCTGTCGGAAGACGGCGGATAGCTGACGAGCCCGCCGGATTCCGTGGCGTTGACGCCGCCGTACTCGTAGCTGGCGGTGTAGCTGAAGAACGGGCTGGTGAACTGCCGCGTGGCCGAGTAGCCGCGGATACCTTGCGTGGCTTCGTTGTCGTTGGCGCGGTCATCGGTGGCGAGAACGTTGTTGCCCTCGGTGTAGTTCGACTGCCAGACGCTGGTGAGCACGCGCTTGTCGGCCAGGGTCACCGGACTGGGCAGCGCCGTGAGCGTGGCCGAGAACGGCTGGTTGCCGTCGGCTGTGGGGGCGTTGCTGACGAATACGGCGTTGCGGGTCTTGGCCTCGGCCGTCATCTCGTAGCCGTAGGCGCGTGTGGCGGCGTGATCGCTGGTGGCGGTGCCGACTTCGGCACCGCCCGATTCGGTGGGCAGGTAGAACCAGCCGAACGGCGAGGCAGCCGAGGGACTCGTCGCATCCGGAAAACCGCGCAGCACCTCGCCGAGCTTGCCGGGCAGCGCGGCTTGCAGGAAGGTCTCTGGCGTCGCACCGGCTGCGGTGTTGTCCCCAAACGGCAGCCCGTCTTCGTTGCGGCCCAGCAGCTGGATGTACTTGAAGTCGTCACCGGTCGCGCTGGTGGTGGCCGTAGCCGCGCCATAGAGCGGCTGGGTGTAGACGTAATTGGGGGCCTCGCCCGTGCGGGTGGAGCGACCGAACCCGGCGTAACCAGAGAGATTTGCCGGCACGGTGTCAAACACCTTGCCCTGGGCGCTCATCGCGGTATTGTTGGCCTCCAGCTGATCCTGCACATCGGGCCTGAAGCTGGCACGCCGGCCTTTGCCCACACCACCGCCCTTCTGAAATGCCGTGAGGCTGCGGCGCGAGAGCACGGCGCCGGACTCGGCATCGATCACGTTCTGCCACATCACCCCACCATGCCGCAGGTCGGTGAGGTTCACCTTCCAGGCCTGGCGCGCGGTATCGCCCATGGGGAACACCACTGGCACCACGTGGATCACGTCGCCGAACAGCGCATCGGCGGCAAAGCTCTCGGCCTGGGTGTATTCGGCCGCCAGTTCGCCATAGGTGTTCAGCACCGGCCGCTTGCCAAGGGTGCTCGGGCTGTAGCCCGCCGTACCCACGCCCGCTGCAGCGGCGGTCACCGCCTGCGCGGCACTGATCACGCGACGGTTGGTGACGACCAGTTGCGGGAAGTTGTTGTTACCGACGCTGATGACCTCGCCCGCCCTGCTGACGTTGACCAGCACATCGCCCTGATACACCGGCAGGCCTGCAACTTGCTGTTCAAACACCATCACGGTCGTCTGCATGCCGGGCACCGTCGAGCGCGTGCGCAGGCGCAGGCCCTTGAGGTCTTCGTCGCTGAAGCGGTAGAGACCGCGGTTGTCACTCAGGAAGCGTCGTGCGATCAGCTCGGGGGAGTCCTTGCTGGGCCGCGTGAGCGCGCCACCTTGCCTGAACAAATGCCGCGGCGTGCCGGTGAGGCCGTTGTACTGCACGGTGAGCGGTGTTCCGACCTTGATCTGCAGCGCCTTCAGCGACTTGAGCTGGGCGCTTTCTGGCGCCCGCAACAAAGGTCCCATGGGGAGCGTCGCCGCGCCGCGAACATCGCGCGCAGCCGGCAGGTCGGTACGCGGCGCCACCAGGGCCTGCACGGCCAGGGGCAGCGCCATGGTCATGGCCGCGACGGCGGCGGTGTAGAGGGATAGCCTGGCAACGGAAGGGGGGAGACGGCGCATGGTTCGTTTCTCAATTTGGAGTCAAGAAAATCCCTCAAGGCCGTTCCAGGCTGCGCAGTTGAAGTGCAATCAACTGCACGACTCGAACCGGGACCGGCAGAGGGTGTGATGCAGGCCTGGCTTTTCGTCGTGAAAGCCAGGCAAGGCGTGGAACGCCGCATCGTCGTGACGCAGGCTGTGACTCGAAGGCGATACTGCTGCACTCCCACACAACGCGAGATCGCCGCTTGGGAGGACAAGCCGATGCGCGGCAGATCCACGGAGCCGGCGACCGCTTTCCGGGTCGCAGAAAAACAGGAGGCAGGTTCTACCCTTGCCGCAGCCGCTTAAACTGGGCGCTCAGGATTCTCGGGGCAGGCTTGCACACGCCGTGGTTCAGCATTTCACGGCGATCGGGCCCCGGTTTTGTCCTGAACCCTCGCGGTGTTGGCTTCGCCGGATGTGCTGTCGCGGCGCCGTTTTAGCAACGTTTTCTAGAGATCGGTTTCGACCCATGACAGGCCCACGGTGTTGAGGCACTTGCTCGCCGGCTGGCTGCTGGCCCTGCCACTGACGGTGCAGGCGATCCCGGCGGACGTGCCGCTGCGCAGCCTTTCGTATCAAAGCTGGGGCGAGGACGATGGCCTGCCGCAGATGTCGGCCGAGGCCCTGGTGTTCGACCGGGACGGATTCGCGTGGATCGGCACTCAAAAGGGCCTCGCGAAGTTTGACGGCAGCCAGTTCCAGGTTTTCGACCTCGAAAACACCCCGGCGCTGAAGGCGAACTTCATCTCGCGGCTGTTCGTGGATGGCAGCGGTCGCCTGTGGATTGGCACCATCAAGGGGCTCGTTTCGTACCAGGACCACACCTTCTCGGGCGTCGCCGCCGATGGCAAGGAGGTGGGTCGGGTGAACGGGCTGACCGAAGACGCCCAGGGGCGGCTGTATGTGGCGAGTGACCGCGGCGCCTTCCGCATGGAAAAAGGTCGTCTGACCGCCCTGCCTGCGCTGCCAGCACCGGTCACCTCGGCACTGGCCGGCCCTGGCGCAGTCTGGTTGGCCACCCCGGGGCACCTGGTTCAATTCGTCGGTGATCAGCAAAAGGACCTCGCGCTGCCGCAGGCTTTTGCCAATGCCGTCGTTACCGGCATGGCTTGGTCGGACGGACGACTCTGGCTGTCGACCTCCTTGGGTTTGCTGCAGTGGCACGCCGGGCAGTTCGACGTGGTGCCACTGGAGCCATCCGGTACGACGCAGCCCAGCATCCAGAGCGTGGCCGCCGATGGCGCGAGCGGCCTGTGGGCCGGTAACGCCAAGATCCTCTACCGACTGGATCGCGGCCGCCTGATCGAGCGCATCGTTTCGAAGGTGCCAGGCGTAATGCCATGGCCCCGGACCATGCGGGCCGGACCGGACGATTTCTGGCTGGGCAGCCAGACCGATGGCGTCCAGCATTTCTGGCGTAGCCAGAACCGCCGCCTCGGCCCCGAAGACGGATTGCCAGACCCCATCGCCTGGAGCTTTGCCAGGGATGGCTCGCGGCTCCTGATCGGCACCAATACCGGCGTCGCGGTGGTCGAAAACGGCAAGGCCCGACCGTACATCGCACCCGAGGCGCTGCCCTATCCAGTGGCTTACTCGCTGCTGCGGGACCAGGCCAGTCGCTTGTGGGTGGGCACTTTTTCGGGCCTGGCCCGGTTCAAGCCCGATGGGCAGGCAGACCGCACCCTGCCCGAGTTCGCCAGCATCCAGATCAACGGCCTGACGGAGGACGACCGCGGCACGGTGTGGGCCGCGACCAGCAGCGGACTGTTCCGTATCGACGGCGACCAGGTGCAGCCCTACGGTGCCAGCATGGGGCTGCCGGCCACCGGTGTTCGGTTCGTGCTGCATGCCCGCGATGGACAGTTCTGGGTCGGCACCGAAGATGGCCTGTTCCAGCGGGAGGGCGAGGGCTTCAAAGCGATCAAAGCCGAGGGTCTGGAGGGCGCCTTCGTCACCAGCATCCTGGAACCGGGTCCGGGACGCCTCGTGGTGGGCACGCTGGACCGCGGGCTTTTCGTGCGAGGCCCGAAAGGCTGGCGCCACTGGGATCGTGCGCAGGGACTGCCCTGGTCGAGCACGTATTTTCTGGCTGCGGTCGACCACTGGCTGGTCGGTGCCGGTTCAGGCGTCTATCGCATCCCCCTGGACGCGCTGGAGCAGCCACAGGATCAACCACTGCCGGTCGACGTCCTGTTCTCCAATCCGGGCGAGCAGCAAGGCGGTGCCCGCATCCGCTGCTGCAACGGGGCTGGCAACGGCAAGGGCATGCTGATCGGCAAGACGGCGTGGCTCGCCACCACCGAAGGCGCGCTGCAGGTCAATGTGGATACCCCCACACCGCAGCCGCCGGTGGCGCACATCATCGGCGTACAGCAAGCGCAGAACAGCCATCCCGCCGCCTCGAAAAGTGTGCTGCTGGAAGGGCCGTCGAGAGATGCGACGATCCAGTACGGTGCCATCGACTACCGGCATACCGCACCGCTCCAGTTTCGCTACCGGCTTGTCGGCTTCGATGCCGACTGGGTCGACGCCAAGGAGCGCTACACCGCCTTCTACACCAACCTGCCACCGGGCCGGTTTACCTTCGAGGTGGCGGCACGCCGCGCCCATGGGGTCTGGAGCGCACCGGTCGCGCTCACGCTGGAAGTGCCGCGACGGCTGATTGAAACCTGGTGGTTCCGCCTGCTTTGCGGCCTCGCGGGCCTGGCGCTGGTGGTGCTGCTCATGAACTGGCGGCTGCGACAGTTGAAGTTGCAGAAGCTGGCGCTGGAGGCCGTGGTCGCCGAACGCACCCGCGAGCTGGAAAAGGCCAATCACGACCTGCGCGAGATGAGCATCACCGATGCCTTGACCGGACTGCATAACCGCCGTTTTCTGGAGCAACTGTCACCGAAGCTGGTCGCCAAGCTGGACCGCCGCCGCGCCGAAACGGGCCGCGATCTCGTGATTGGCGTGATGGTGGTGGACATCGATCACTTCAAGCAGATCAACGACCGGTTCGGGCATGCCGCCGGGGATCTGGTGCTGCAACGCGCCGCCGCCGCGCTGCGCGTTTCGGTACGCGACGGCGAGTTCGTGCTGCGCTGGGGCGGCGAAGAGTTTCTGGCCGTCATCGATACCGCCGAGCGATCGCTGCTGCCCGCCATCGCGCAGCGCCTGCACCAAGCCATTGCCCACTGCTGTGACGGCCTGGAACTCAGGCCCGGCGAGCCCTTTGCAGGGGTGACCTGCTCCATCGGCTATGCCGCCGTACCCATCACCCCCGGTACGACGGCGTTGGTCTGGCAGGACACCATCCAGCTCGCCGACTTTGCGCTGTATGCCGCCAAGAACGCCGGGCGCAATCGCTGCATGAGCATCGATCCGGATCAGGTGCCAGCCACGCAATGGCGGAACAATCTCAAGGCTCGATAAGCCGCAGCAATGCTCCGCTCAGACCCCCGCCTCGGGGGTCGCCGCCGCCGTGGCCTGCAGGGCAGGCTTCAAATCCAGGGCTGCGGCAGCTGCTCGGCCGCCATCACCGCCTGCACGGCGGGTCGCTGCAGCATGCGGCGCAGGTAGGCGCCGAGATGGGGGTAGTCGCGGGCCGGCAAGCTGGCCGGCCCGGTGAATCCGCGCGTCCAGCGCCCGAGCATGAAAGCGAATGGATCGACGGCGCTGTACTGCTCACCCAGCAGCCAGGGCCCGCCGTGGGACGCCAGTAACTGGTCGAGCTGCCCCAGCATCGCGCCGATGCGCACCTGGGTTTGAAACTTCACCTGTTCTGCACCGGCCGTATTCCCGTCATCGACATATCGCTCGGGATAGAAATAGAGGATGAGATTGGCCTGCAGCGTGTTGGTCAGCCACATCAGCCACTTATAGAACTGCGCGCGCTCGGTCGACCCGAGCGGGGGGCACAGGCCGGCATCTGGATGGGTATCCACCAGATGCAGCAGGATCGCCGCCGTCTCGTAGAGCACCAGCTCGCCCTGCTGCAATACCGGCAAGAGACCGTTGGGGTTGAGCTTGAGGTAGGCCGCCGACTTGTGGGCATCCGCCAGGCGGTCGACCAGCACCAGCTCGAACGGAACACCCAGCTCCCGCAACAGGATGTGGGGCGCCATGCTGGCGGTACCGGGGTAGTAATGGAGGTCAATCATCGGGATTCCTGGCTTGGGCTTTTCAGCACGATCAATTCGCGACCCCATGCGACCCTAGACTGCGCGGACGACCGGAGACGCAACGACATGTGGATTAAAACATCGGGATGGCTGCCCCTGCTGGCCTCGCTGGGATTGCTGGCCTGTGGCGATAGCGCTGCGCCGCCCGGGCAAACCGGCATCGGCGTCACTCCCACGCGGCCCCTCGATCTCGACCGGCGCTGCGACACGGCGGTGTTTCCATCGCCGGCGTGGACGCAGTGCGAGGCGACCAACTACGCCAGGACGCAGGAAGCCGCAGCGGAGCAGCTGGCCCCGGCCTTCGCCCAGCGGCTGACGACGCAGTCCTTTGCCAACATCCAGGAATGGACCACGCGCGCCACGAGCGACCCGAGCTGGCTGGTGTCGGCCTCCGGCAACACGCCCCTGCTGCCGCTGTGTGCGACCTGGGGCCTGCAGTGTGCGGGTGATCCTTTTCGCTACGAGGGCTTTGCCGGCCCGGATGGCGCGGCCTTCTACGAGAACGAGGCCACCGTCGTACCCGTGGTGTTCTACGACCGCGACTGCGCCCGCCTCTCCGGCCGGGTCTGGCTGCCGCGCCAGGGACCGGGCCGCTTGCCGAATGTGGTGATCACCAACGGCTCGGTGCAGGCGCCAGAGCCCGTCTACCGCTGGCTGACGCAGGCGCTGGTGCGCGCGGGCTATGCGGTGATGAGCTACGACCCGCGCGGCCAGGGCCGCTCGGACCAGCAGACGCCCACGCTGCAGCAGGGCAGCAACCTCAACCCCCGCGTGTTCTGGGAGGGTCAGGTCGACGCCATCGACTTTTTTCGCTCCACGCCGTCGCGGCCCTACCCGCACAACCAGACCTGCGCCGACACCTACCCCACCGTCACCACCCCGCACAACCCGATCTGGGACCGCCTCGACCCCGATCGCCTCGGCATTGCCGGCCATTCGCTGGGGGCCATCGGCGTCTCCGTGGTGCAGGGCTATGGTGCTGCCGGTGCCGACCCCTGGCCGGGCCAGATGGACGTCACCAATCCCGTCAAGGTGGCCGTGGCACTGGACAGCCTCACCACGCCGGACGGCGGCAGCCTCGCCCCCGCCACCAACTATCCGCTACCCACTGCCGCCACCGATGCCTTGGCCCAGCTGATCGTCATGGGCGCACTGCCCCGGTTTGCGCCCCGGGTGCCGTCGATGAGCTTCAACTCAGACTATGGCTTTGCGCCCACGCCCAACCTGGTACCGCCAGACCCCGAGAACCACAAGGTCGCCTTCAAGGTCTGGCAGGCCGCCGGTGTGCCGAGCTACGTCGTGGGCATACAGGGCACCACGCACTTCGATTTTTCGCAGATCCCCACCTTCCCCTCCACGTCCTGGTGTGCAGATACCAGCACCGCCGCCTGCCGCGGGGGCTGGGGTGTCCCATCCATCACCTACTACGCGCAGGCCTGGTTCGACCGCTGGCTCAAGAGGCCGGGGGAGCCGGGCTATGCCGACGCCGACCAGCGCCTCGTCGACGATGCCGGGCCGCAAGGGGCGATCAAGCTGAGCTTTCGATATCGCTCGGCACGCGACTATCCCGACCGGTCCGGCAAGCGCCAGCGCTGCGAGGACCTCCGCGCCGGGTGCTAGCCGCACGAAAAAGGGACCGACGTTGCCGTCGGTCCTTGGTGCTGCCGGGGAGTCACGCTGCCAGTCCAGCCGGCAGGGTGGGTGCGGTTCAGTCCTCGCGATCCAGCTCGACCTCGCTGGCGAGCAGGGTGGTGCCGTTGTAGCTGCCCTTGGCCTTGACCTTGGCACCCACCGATACCTGGGCGTAGAAGGTCTCGGCGCTCACCGTCGCCTCGTCAATCTGGTAGCGGGCGCTGCTGGCATCGATGCTCACCCCGGCGATCACCAGCGTTTTGCTGGTGGCGTTGAAGCTGTCGACCCCGGCCTGCACGAAGACCGTGCTGTCGCTGTCATCCCGCTCCACCTTGCTGGCGGTCAGCACGCCGTTGGTCTCGATGAGCCCGAGCTCGACGAAGTCGCCCACGGTGAGCTGGGCAAAGCCAAACGTCCGCACGCGGTCGCGGGAGTCGCGGTAGACGGTGGTGTCGTCGGCCGTGACGGTGATGCCCAATACGGTGAAGCTGCGCGCTGCGCTGTTGATGGCGGTGATCGTCGCCTCGATCTTGGCATCGCGACCAAACGTGCCGTCGTTGTCGTCGTCACTGCCGTTGCGGTCGCGACCGCGCTGCTTGAACTCGATCTTGCTGGCGGCCAGCGAGCCGTCGGCCTGGACAATGCCCTTGGCTTCCAGCTTCACGCCGTTGACGAGCGTGGCGGCCGTGCCGTCCTCGTAGGTGGTGGCCGCACTCACCGTCACCCGCGTCGGTCCGATCAAAAAGCTGCTGGAATCGCTGGCCAGTTCGCGCACCACGCCCTCGATCTCGGCAAGATCGCCACGGTCGTCGCTACGCAGATCATCCTCGCGGCCCACGCGGGTGGCCACCAATACCTCGCTGCGGACTACGCCCTTCACCTCGACAAAGCTGCCGTTGGCCAGCGTGAGGCCAGGGGCCAGCGTCGCACCCGAATAGTCGACGCGCTGGTTGCCGATGCTGAAGTGCTTCTGCGTGGTGTCGAGCGCGCTGACGCTGCCCTTCACCTCCAGTTCGCCGCGGGCCGATTCCTTCTCGACATACGTGGCCAGGATGCTGCCATCGGCGGCGCGGTTGCCGCTCACCTCGACGTGATCGTTGGCCGCCAGGCCGCTCAGGTCGGCAATGCCGCTGAAGATGGTTGAGGCATCGGTGACGATGGTCTGGCCCAGGGCCACGAAGCGGCTGTTGGCGAGATCGATCGTGCTGACGATGCCATGCAACTCGGCCTCGTATTCCACCTCGCCGGCACTGCGGCTGCCGTCATCGCGGATGGACCCGCGCACCGTCACGCGCTGGCCGACGCTGAGGTCATCCTGGCTGCGGCCGCTGCTGCCATCGACCGAGAACGCGGCGCGGCTGGTGTCGTAGCGCACGCCATCGATGATCACGCTGCCAAAGCCGGTGATGGTGCCGTGGCTGACCACGCTGGTGGTGGCCGGCGTCGGGGTGGGCGTAGAAGCCGGGGTGGTCGTTGCACCGCCACCGCCGCCACAGGCGGTGGCGACGAGCACACCGGCACTCAGCGCGGCAATCAGGGGTTTGTTCATGGGGAAACTCCGTTCAATGAGGGCAGCCAGGGCAGCTGCCAGAGGGGAAACAGCAAGACGAACAGGGGCGGTGCGGGCTGTCGTTTGGGGGATCGTCCGGCGGCCCCTGACCAGGCAGGCGACGGCCATCGGTACACTCGGTGGGCAGTCGATGCGCCGTTGCCCGCCGGGCCGGAATACAGCCTCGGCGGCGGATGTCAGCGGCCGCGGCGGTCCTCGGCTCCGCGGCCACCACGATCGTCGTCGCGGGCGGTGCCACGGTCATCGCCGGTCTCGGTGCGCGAGTTGCGGTCGGCTCGGCCGCCGCGGTCGTCGCCAACGGTCGAACGGCGGTCTTCGTGACGCGGGGCTTCGCCACGCTCGCGGGCCATCGCGGTGGACGCCGCCGAGAACGTGCCGAGGGCCATGAGGGCGGCGGTGAACAGGGTTGAGGTTTTCATGTGTCTGCTCCGGGGGATTGAAGAAACCAGTTGGTGCGGTGGGGCTTGCAGGCCAATCCGGCTGGCCCTGCTGGCTGCGCCGCACAGCAGGACAACGACCCGATCCCGCGTTTATTCCCGCCGTCCGCACTTAAATTTCCGGCCGCGACGCAGCCGCTGTTCCCAAGCCTGGACCAGCGGTTGATGGCGGCCCACCGTGATTCACACAGGAGCAGTCATGACTCGATTCATCCACCGCCACCCGCGCGGTATCGCCTTGGTGCTGGCCCTGCTGGCCGGCGCGGTATCGCTACCGGCATCGGCGGCCGACGGCCTGCAGTTCTCGACCGGGGCCGACTATTCGAGTGGCGATTTCGGCGGCGCCACCCAGACCGAGGTGCTGGTGGTGCCGATCTCGGCGCGGCTGCGGGTCGGCAACTGGTCGCTGCGCGGCACGCTGCCCTACCTGCGGATCAGCGGCCCCGCCGATGTCATCGTCATCGCGGACGACAGCAGTGGCTCCAGCAGCGGGTCTGGCGGCAGCTCCAGCAGTGGCTCCGGGCGCAGCGGCGGTAGCGGCAGCAGTGGTAGTGGTGGCGGCGGCAGCGACGACAGCGTCAGTGGCGATGGCAGCGACGATCGCGGTGGTAACGATGCCTTCAGCGCCGGTCGCCGCGTGTCCGGTCTCGGCGACGCCACGCTGTCGCTCACCCGTTCATTCAACGCGCTCGGCGACACGGCCTTTTATGCCGATGTGACGGGCCGGGTGAAGTTCGCCACCGGCAAGGCCTCCAGCGGCCTGGGCGTGGGGACCACCGACTACAGCGCCGGCACCGAGCTGGGCTATGCCGGTGAGGCTGCCGGGCTCTACGCCGCTGTCGCCAGACGCTTTCTGGGCAGCACCGCCAGCTTGCAGCGCGAAGATGGCTGGCAGTGGCATGCCGGCGGCTGGGTGAACGTCGGTACCGCCGTCGAAGTCGGTACGGTCTACAGCTGGCGTGAGGCCTCAACCCCGATGGGCATCAACAGCCGCGATGTGGAAGTGAACCTGGGCCTGCACCTCGGCACGGACTGGCGGGCCACGCTGTTTGCCAGTCGCGGCCTGTCGGATGGCAGCCCCGAGATGGCCGGCGGCCTGAATCTGTCCTGGCAGTACGGCCTCTGAGACGGCAACCGCCGGAGACCTTGGCCCGCTCAGGGCAGGCGCGCGCCCCAGCCCTGGGCGATCAGGCGCTGCTCTTCGTCCGGTTCGGCAACAGGCGCATTGCCGAGGCGGTCCATCAACGCGTCGATGGTGGCGTTGGCACCCGCGGGCTTCAGGCCGGGCTCGCCGGCGGCACTGCGCTCCAGGGCCAGCACTTGCCAACCCTGAGCATCCCGACAGGCCAGGCCGTCGCGCTGTTCGGCCGCGGCTTGCTGCTCGAACACGCGGCACCAGCGGCCGTCGTCCGCCTTGAAGCTGAGCACCAGCCGGGTGCGATCACCACGCTCGATGCGCTCGCCGCCGCTCGGCAAGGTATCCAGCGCGGCGGCGAGCACCGCGTCCGCACGGCCGACGGCATCCGCGCCGGACATCAGCAGCGACACGCCCACGGCGATGGCCCCGATGCCGGCCGCCAGCGCGGTCAGCAGCGCCGGGCGACGACGCCAGCTGCGGCGGCTGACGGCGGGCGGGCGCAGCCCTGCAAGGCCTGGTGCCGCCGGCTGCGGCGGCGCCGCCGCAGGGGCATGCCCGAGGATCAGCGCCGCCAGCGGATCGTCGCTGGCCGTGGTGCCCAGCGTGAAGGCGGCGCGCAGGCGGGCATCGGCCTCGCGCAGGCGGGCCAGCCGCAGCCGGGCACTGGGATCAGCAGCCAGATGGGCATCCACCAGCTGCCGCTGGCGGTCGTCGAGTTCGCCATCGAAGTAGGCGGACAGCATTTCGTCGTTCAATTCCATGGTCATCTCTTGCAGATCCTTGAGGGCACGGGCGGGCGGACTCAGCGTTTCAACGGCCGGGCGGCGGCCACACCGTCGCCGCCCAGGCGCTCGGCCATGCGGCGACGCGCCCGCGACAGCCGGCTCATGACGGTGCCGATGGGCACCTCCAGCGCCTCGGCGGCCTGCTGGTACGACAGCCCATCGAGCACCACCAAGGTCAGCACCAGCCGCTGGTCCTCGGGCAGGGTCGCCACGGCGGCGCGGGCCTCGGCCCATTGCAGCTGCTGCAGGTTCACCTCGCGTCCGTCCTCGCCCATCACCTCGGCATCCTCCTCCAGCGGTTCGTCGCGGCGACGGTGCGCCCGCAGCTCGTCGCGCCACAGGTTCTGCAGAATCCGGTACATCCAGCTATCCAGCGCCGAACCCGGCTCCCAACGGTCTGCATGGCGCAAGGCACGCTCGATGCCCGCCTGCAGCAGGTCCTCCGCGTCGTGGGTCGATTGCGTCAACGTCAGCGCAAACCGGCGCAGCCGCGGCAGCAAGGCCACCAATTGGGTTCGGAAATCAGTCATGCCTTCTACGGGGTGTTCACGTTGACAACGAACGGCGGCGAAGTTTATTCCCCTCCCCTGCTCCGAATGACCGAGGCCAGCCCATGAACCGCAGTCACCCGTTGCCGCGTCTGGCCTTGCTGATCGCCCTGCTCGCCGCCTTCACGGTGGCCGCTGCCCGGGACGACCGCGACCCCCGCCCAGACCGTGACCGCAGCGACCGGCAACGGGATCTGCAGCGCGACGCCGATGCGCGTCGCAGCGACGGCGGGAGCGGCAATGGCCGCGGTGAACAGCCCGCCGCGCGCGGTGCCAGAAGCAGCGGTGAAGGCCGTGGCAGCAGCAGCGGGGACAGCGATAGCCAGGCCAAGTCCAGCGAGACACAGAAGCGGGCCGAAGACCGCGCCCGGGATGACGCCAAGGCGCGCGAAGACGCCGCCAAGGCGGAGCAGGACCGTCAGGAAGACCTCGCCAAGGCGGCCGAAGATGCGGCGAAGGACGCCGAAGACGCCGCCAACGATGCCGAAAAGGATCGCCGCGAAACCGTGGAAGAAAGCCACGGCACCTTGGACGACAGCGCCCGCTACCGCGTGGAGCGCGATGCCGATGGCCGCGAACGCCTGCAAGGCGAGGTGCTGATGATGGGCCGCACCGCGGCCATCGCCACGGTGCGGGCGGCGGGCTACGCGGTGCGCAGCGAGCAGCCGCTGCCCGCACTCGGCGAATCAGTGCTGCGCATCGCCGTACGGCCGGGCGAGACCGTCGAGCAGGCACTGCAACAACTGCGGGCCCTGGTGCCGGATGCCAGCCTCGCCCCGAACCACATCTTCCGGCCGTCGCAGCTGGGGACATCGGCAGGGGTGCTGCCGTCGGCAGGGCCGGCCCCCACCGCAACGAGTGACCTGCGCACCACGCTCGGCGTGATCGACACCGGCGTGGACCTGCGGCTGCCACTGCTGGCGGGCGCGGTGGTGCAGGCCCGCGCCTTTGCCGGTGGCGATCAACCCCGGCCGCGCGCGCATGGCACGCTGGTGGCCGAGATTGCGGCCCGCCACGGGGCGCGGCTTGCCCTCGCCGATGTATTCGGTGCCGATGGCGACAACCGCCTGATCGCCCCCGCCGATGCGATGGCCGCCGCGCTCGCCTGGCTGGTGGCCGCCGGCGTGCCGATCATCAACATCAGCATCGAAGGCCCGGACAACGCCGTGATGGCGCTGCTGGTGCAGCGCGCCACCGCCGCCGGCGTGGTGGTGGTGGCCGCCGCCGGCAATGGCGGCCCGGCCGCGGCCCCGGTGTTTCCTGCCGCCTATCCCGGCGTGGTGGCGGTGACGGCCATCGACGACCACGATCAGGTGTATCGCCGTGCCAATCGCGGCCCCTACATCAGCTTTGCTGCCCCCGGCGTCAACGTGGTGAGCGTGGCGGGTTCATACGACCAGCGGCCGGTCTCTGGCACCTCGTTCGCCGCACCGCGGGTCGCCGCTCTCATCGCCGAGCGCCTGCTGTCGACCCTGCCCGAGCGACGGCCCCCATCGGCCGATGAGGTGCTCGACGCGCTGCGCCGCGATGCCCGCGACCTCGGGGTCACGGGCCGCGATCCGGTCTATGGCTGGGGTGCGGTTGCACCGCTGCGCGCCACTGCCCAGGGGCCATCCTGATCTGCGCAGCGCGGCCCGGGCCGGCCGCGACGCATCGCGCAGGTGCCGGCCGGCGGCGGCACCAGGGCTTTGAGCGGCACCGCGTTGGCCATCATCAAATTGGGCCTTGACGCTGCAGGGTGCTGTTGCAGGGCCTCGCAGGGACGCGGGATGAAGCCCACCAGCCGCCGCACGTAAAATGCGGGCTAGCCCCGTGCTGTCCAGGTCCACCCATGTCTTTGTTCTCGCGCCTGTTCCGCACGGCGCCCTCTGCTCGTCCCGCTGCAACCCCGCCACCGTCTGCCGCAGACAAAGCCGACCCCGCCCTCGCCAGGCCGGGTGCTGCCACCCGCGCGCTGCAGGCAGCGGCTGAAGAGATCGCCTTGCAGGCGGCCATCGACGCCAACGATGTGCAGGCCCTGGCCCGGCTGGTGGTGACGGGGGCATCGACCAAGGTTCGCCAGGCGGCGGCGCATGCCGTGGAGGAGCCGGCGCTGTTGCGGCAACTCATCCGCGATGTGCGGGGCGGCAACGACAAGACCGTTTACAAGATCCTCACCGCCAAGCGCGATGCCCAGCAGGAGCAGGTTCGCCGGACTGAACAGGTGCAGGCCGAAATCGAGGCCGCGAGGCGCGCGCTCGAACGTCACAGTCAGACCGCCTGCGATAGCGGCTACGCCGGCATGCTGGAGCAGCTGTTGACGCGATGGGAAGCCGTAGCGGCGGCGGCGGACGCCACCCAGCGAGAGCAGGTGCAGCAGTGGATCGACCGGGCACGCCAGAACCTGGCGGACCACGCCAGCCAGCGAGCCGCCGAGGCGGCGCAGGCGCAGGCGGCCATCGAGGCGGCCGAGGCGCAGCAGCAGCTGCGCGAACAGGCGGCGCAGGCGGCCGCCACCGCCACGGCCGAGCAGGCAGCGATCGTCGCGGCGCAGCGGCAGGCCGAAGCCGATCAGCAGGCCGCAGAGCAGCAGGCGCATCGCCAGATCGCCGAGCTGATCCGCAAGGCGCGTGGCGCCGTGAGCGGCGGCAGCACCGCGCGAGCGGCCGGCTTGCGCCGCGAGATCGAAGCCAGGCTGACCAGCACACCGCCGCTGCCCGCTGCGCTCGCCGGCCAGTTGCTGCAGCTCGACCAGCAGCTCGATGCGCTCAAGGACTGGAAGCAGTTTTCAGTTGCCCCCAAGCGCGCCGAGCTGATCCAGGAGATGGAGTTGCTGCTGGATGTCAGCCTCGACCCCCTGGCACTCGCCGAGCGCATCAAGAGCCTGCAGGACGAGTGGCAAACCCTGGGCAAGGGCGCTGGAGAGGCCCACGAAGCGGACGCGCTGCGCTTTCGCGAGGCCGCCCAGAAGGCCTACCAACCCTGCAAGGACTACTTCGCGGCGCAAGCCCTGATCCGCGAAGAAAACCTGCAGCGGCGCGAGGCCTTGATCACCCGCCTCACCGCGTTTGCAGCAGCGCAGGACGAGGCACAGCCCGACTGGCCGGCCATCATCCGCACGCTGCGCGACCTCAAGCAGGCGTGGCGTGGCCACACCCCGGTCGACCCCCAGGCCGGCCGGTCGCAGCAGGAGCGCTTTTCGGCCCTCATCGGCAATCTGCAACATCGGCTGGATGCCGAATACGCCCGCAATGTGCAGCAGAAGGAGTCGCTGATCGAACGCGCCAGCCAGTGGCTGGCCAGCGACGACAGCCGCAAAGCCATCGACGCCATCAAGACCCTGCAGCAGCAATGGCGCACGGTAGGCCCGGTGCCGCGCGAGATCGATCAGACCCTCTGGGGCACATTCCGCCAGCACTGTGATGCGGTGTTCCAGAAGCGCCAGCAGGACTTTGCCGCCTATACCGCTGCGCTGGATGGCAACAAGGCGCAGGCGCTGGCCTTGTGCGAGCAGGTGGAGGCCGTGGCCGCCCTCGAAGGGGCCGAGTTGCTGGCGCGTATCGGCGCACTGGGCGAGTTGCGACAGGCTTTCGAGGCGCTGGGCGAGTTTCCGCGCGCGGCATCTGCCGAGCTGCACAGCCGCTTCGATCAGGCCCTGAAGCGCTGCGATGCCGCCCTGGCCCGTCAGCAGGCGCGCGATGCGGAGCGTGCCTGGGATGCGCTGTTCAAGACCGGCCAGCAGATCCAGGCCCATGCCCTCGCGCGGGTGCGCCAGGCTGACGCCGAGCAGATCCTGGCCCTGAAGACCGCAGCTGAAGCCGACATGGCCCGCGTCACGCGCTGGCCCCCGGGCGCTCGCGACGCGCTGCAGCAAGCGCTGGCGGCAGCGCCCTCACCAGACCTGCTGGCGAACGAGACGGCTGCGCGGCTGCTGTGCATCCGCGCCGAAATCCTCAGTGATCGGCCGACCCCGGCCGCGGATCAGGCCCTGCGCCGCGACTACCAGCTACAGCGCCTGGTGGAGGGAATGGGCCAGCGCGTGAAGGCAGACGAGCCGCCGCTGGATGCGCTGGCCATCGAGTGGGTGCGACTGGGCCCGGTCGAGGAGTCGGCGTATGCGCCGCTGCTGGAGCGATTCCGCCAGTGCCGCGAGCGGGGCAACACGCGCCGCTGAGGCACTTCAGCCAGGGCGGCAAGGACTGCGCGCCTGCCGCCCTCGCAGCTTCAGGCCATCAGCTGCAGATTGGCCAGCCGCGCGTACAGCCCGCCCTGCTGCAGGAGCTCGGCGGGACTGCCGACTTCCACCACCTTGCCGCCTTCGAGCACCACGATGCGGTCCGCGCGCTTCACGGTGGCGAGTCGATGGGCGATGACCAGGGTGGTGCGGCCCTGCATGGCGGCTTCCAGACCCTGCTGCACCAGCTGCTCGCTTTCGGCATCGAGCGCACTGGTGGCTTCGTCGAGCAGCAGCAGCGGCGGGTTGCGCAGGATGGCGCGGGCAATGGCGATGCGCTGGCGCTGGCCGCCGGAGAGCCGCACGCCGCGCTCGCCAAGAAACGTCTGGTAGCCCTCCGGCAGCTTCTGGATGAACTCGTCCGCCAGGGCGAGTCTGGCCGCAGCGCGCACCTGGTCATCGGTGGCGGTGGCATCGCCGTAGCGGATGTTTTCCATCGCATCGGCCGAGAAGATCACCGCATCCTGCGGCACGATGCCGATGTGGCCGCGCAGCGCCTCCGGTGCCAGCTGCCGGATATCGACACCATTGAAGCGGATGGTTCCGGAGCCTACGTCGTAGAAGCGCAGCAGCAACTGGAACACCGTGGTTTTGCCCGCCCCGCTCGGGCCAACGAGCGCCACGGTTTCACCCGGCTGCACTTCGAGATTCAGCCCCGAAAGGGCCGGCGAGAGTGGCCGCGAGGGATAGTGAAAGCCCACGTTCTCGAAGCCCACGGCGGCCTGCCGCGATTCCGGCAGGGTGGCCGGTGCGGCGGGCGCAGTGATGTGCGGTGGGGCTGAGAGCAACTCCATCAATCGCTCGGTGGCCCCGGCCGCGCGCATGACGTCGCCCCAGACCTCGGCGATCACGCCCACACCGCCGGCGGTGAGCACGGCGTAGAGGATGAAGCTCGCCAGCTGCCCCCCGCTCATGCTGCCGTTGACCACGGCCTGCGCGCCAAGCCACAGCACGAAGATGATCGCGCCGAACACGCCGCCGATGATCACGGCCGTCATGCCTGCGCGCATGCGCGTGCGACGGATGGCGGCGTCGAAACCCTGCTCCACCGTGAGGTCGTAGCGCGCCGACTCGTCACGTTCCTTGACGAAGGCCTGCACGGTGGGCATGGCGTTGAGAATCTCGCCCGCCACGGCAGAGGTGTCGGCGATGCGATCCTGCGATTCCTTGGAAAGCCGCTTGACCCGACGGCCCATCGCGACGATGGGTGCCACTACGGCCAGCAGCAGCACCACCGTGATGGCAAACAGTTTGAGGCTGGTGACCGCGAGCATGATCATGCCGCCCGTGAACTGGAAGGCACTGCGAAGCCCCATCGACACCGACGAGCCCACCACGGTCTGCACCAGCGTGGTGTCCGCCGTGAGGCGGCTCAGCACCGCGCCGGTTTTCATCGACTCGAAGTACGCCGGCGACTGCAGCAGCATGTTGCGATACACCGCACTGCGCAGGTCGGCCGTCACCCGCTCGCCGATCCAGCTCACGTAGTAGAAGCGCCCGGCAACCGCCAGCGCCCAGAACACCGCCAGACCCATGAGGCCCAGAAAGTGGCTGCCCACCGCACTGCCGGCGTTGAAGCCGTGGTCGATGAGATCCCGCAGCGAGAGCGGCACCACCAGCATGGCCCCCGAGGCAAGGCACAGCAGCACGAAGGCCGCGAGCACCTTGCCGCGATAGGGCCTGAGAAAGGGCCAGAGGCCAGCGAGGGCGGAAATCTTTTTGCCAGGCACCGGCAAGGGTGTGGGCGCTGATGGCAAGGCGGTGGCGCCTTCCGCAGCAGAAGTGTTTTGGGTCATGGTGGCTGACGAAGATAGCAGTTGGCCGGATCAGCCCCTGCCTTGTCGACGCCGCCCTGCGGGCCGCGCAGCGTGGCCCCAGCCATCCCGCAGCATCACGAGGACCGCCTGCGGCCCGGCACCTGCAGCGGACTCACACCCGCCACGGTCCACAGCCTGCAAAGCGGGCACGGGCATCCAGCGTTCTATCCGGGCGTGCGGCTGAATCGACCCGAGATCAGTGGCAGGTCTGGTACCAGCTGGCGGAGCTGTTTGTGCAGCGCCCGCGTCTCCAGCAGGTTCCAGACCCGCAGCATCGCCTCGATGGGGTCGAAGGGCTTGGTGAGAAAGTCCTTGGCCCCCAGCGACAGCGCGCGCCGCTTGGCCTGCGTCGTGGCATCGGCAGTGAGCACGAGTACCGGACGAAAATCATGCACAGGCCGCAGGCGCTCCAGTTGTTCGAGCACGGCGTAGCCGCTCATGCCAGGCATCATCAGGTCGAGCAGCACCAGATCGGGGTCGAAGGCGGCATACAGCGCCAGCGCCTGCTCGGGCTCGGTGGTACTCACGATCTGGCTGAAGCCTTCCCGCCCCAGCAGGTCTTCGAGCAGGCGCAGGTTGGCCGGCTGGTCATCGACGATGAGGATGCGGGAGTTCAACAGCTCGTCTTCGCTCATGGTCGGGTCCTAGGTCGGGTCCAGCAGCGCCAGCACGCGGGGGACTGCGAGCGGCTTGGTCAGGTAGTCGTCTGCGCCGGCCTCGGTCAGGCGGGCGATGGTCTCGGGCTGGGCATCGGCGCTGACGATCACGATGCGGCGACGCGTCGGCGCGGTCTCGCTGCGCAGCCTGGCCAGTACGGCCTCGCCACCCAGACCCGGCAGGTGCAGGTCGAGCAGGATCAGTTCTGGCTGGAGTTGCCGAGCCAGCGCGAGGCCTTCATCGCCATTGCGGGCGGTCGCCAGCCGCCACTCGGGCCGGCGGGCGACCAGGGCCTGGATCAGTGCGAGATTGGAGGGGTTGTCTTCGATCACCAGCACATTCCGCCATGCGGCGGCAGCGGACTCTGCGCTGTCGTGCCTCACCACCTCGGGGGCTGCACTGTGGTGGGCTGGAACCATCGCCGCCGGCAGCCGCAGGGCGAACGTGCTGCCCTCGCCCGGCGCACTCTGCACCTCGATATCGCCGCCCATGCACAGCGCCAGTTGCCGCGAGACGGCGAGTCCGAGTCCTGTGCCCTGTATGGGACCCTGGTCGGCATCGAGTCGCTCGAACGGCGTGAACAGCCGGGCCTGCAACTCAGGGGCGATGCCCCCGCCGGTATCCCGCACCATGAGCCAGATCTCGTCCGCGCGCTGTTCAGCACACAGATACACCGCGCCCCCGGCGCGGTTGTATTTCACGGCGTTCGACAAGAGGTTGAGCAACACCTGCCGCAGGCGTCTCTGATCGGCCAGCACGGCAAGACCTGCGAGCGAATCGTCCAGATGCAACGTCACCTCATGCTCCCGGGCGAGCGGCGCGATCAGTTCGCGCAGCTCTTCCACGACGGGCAGGAGTGACTGCGGCGCAACCTCCAGCTTCATCTCACCAGACTCGATGCGCGCGATATCCAGCACCTCGTCGATCAGGCCCAGGAGGTGCCGGCTCGCGCCGAGGATGTGCACCACATAGGCACTGTGCGGCCCCTGCTGGAGATCGATTTCGAGCAGTTGTGCAAAGCCGAGGATCGCGTTCAGCGGGGTGCGCAGCTCGTGACTGGTGCGCGAGAGAAACTGGCTCTTGGCCTCGTTGGCCGCGCGCGCCTCTTCAGCACGCCGGGCTAGCAGCAGACTGGTGTTCTGCAGGCGCTCGGCCAGCAGGCCGAGTTCGTCGCGCCCGGTGGGCAGGGCCTGCAAGGGCTCGCCCTGCACCAGCCGTTCGGCATTGAGCACGAGGCGCTTCACCCGCCACACCACGCCGCTGAACAACAGCACCACCGCCGCCAGACCGGTGGCCAGCACCAGCACGCTGGTGATGGCATCGACCCACAGATTGCGCTGCAGGGCCTGCCGCGCGGCATCGGAATACTGGGCGACAAGGTCAGCCTCGCGGGCATCCATGGCACGAATCTCGTCGCGCAGCGCGTCGAGCACCCCCTTGCTGCGCAAAAGATGCGCCTGAAGGTCGGCGGCGTTGAGTTGCCGCCCGTGATCGCGAAGCTGTTCGAGGCTGTCGAGCTTTTCATCCAGCAGGCGCTGGATGTGTTCGAGCCGGCTCTTCATCTCCGGATCGCGGATATTGCGACGCAGGTTGGTGAGCGTGACCGGCAGGGCCTCGCGGGCTGTCCGGTAGGGGGCGAGAAACTCCGCACGGCCGGTCAGCAGGTAACCGCGCACGGCGGTTGCCGATTCGGCGATGTGCGAATGCAGGGACTGGATATCCGCCTGGATGGCCAGCGCGCGACGCACATCGGCGTCGGCGGCCGTGATGTCCTTCTGCAACTGGTAGCTGAACAGCAGCGCCACCAGCAGCAATGAAAACGGCAGCACCACCGCCGCCGCACTCTTGGCGGCGAGAGACCAGTCCCGCCAGGGCATCCAGCGCCAGCGCCTCATGCGCGATGCCCCCATTCGGATGCCCGCACGGCCGCCTGGGTGCGATCCTTCAAGCCCAGCTTGTGCAGGATGCGCTCGATATGGATCTTTGCCGTTCCGGTCGCGATGCCGAGCTGCTCGGCGATCTCCGCATTGCTCAAACCCCGCGGCAGCAGGGCCAGCACCTGCTGCTCGCGGGCCGTGAGCCGCGCGAGTGAATCGGCCACCTCGCGTCGCGGGGCGCGTGGCCTCGCGGTGCCGAGGCTGCTGGCCGCGCAGGCGATGAGGGTCGTCAGGGCCTGAAGGGTTTGCAGGTCTTCTTCAGTCGGCGTCATCCGGTTGCGCTCGCTCATCAGGGCCAGCACACCAAGAGCCTTGCCGCCAAAGCAGAGTGGTAGCAGCAGCTCCAGCGCCACGTCGGGACGCTTGCCCACACGCAAGCGGCTTTCGATGTGCTCGCGCAAACTCGGCTGCAGGGGCGGGCGCAGCACAGCACCCAGCGCACCACCGAGCGGGATGCGCGCACCCACCGGCAACACCGCGCCATGTGCCGCCTGCACGGTGAGCCCACCGCCTTCCTGCAGCAGCACCAGGCCGGAATCGGCCGCCAGAAAGCGTACGCCTTGCAGGAGCACGCTGGCGAACGCGGACTTGAGCTGACTCTCCTGCGCCAATGATGCCGCCGCACTTTCCAGCAGGCGCAGGCGACTGGTCTCGCTCTCGCTGTTGCGAAAGCGCCCCCGCAGGGCGCGGGCAGAGGGCTCAATGGTTTCGGTCATCTTTCGATTGTATGTCTTACGGCATATATCGTGCTATGCCGATGCGCAGATTGGCGAAGCCGGGTCTTGGCCGAAAGTGCACCCGTCCAACAACGGACCCACTTTCAACCGGAGATTACACATGACGAAGAACCCGACCCCTCGCAACCTCGCTCTCGGCCTTGCTCTCGCAGCTGGTCTGGGTCTTTCCAGCGTCGCCTGGGCCTCAAGCGCCAATGCTGCCAAAGCCGCACCCGCTGGCACCGTCGTCAGTGACAACGTCACCGAAGCCGATGTGCTCGCCGCCCAGCGAATCTGGGGCGACGCGCTGGTGAAAATCTCGACCGACTATGACACCCACGGCTTCGCCAAGGCCAAGGCCACGGCCGAAGCCGCACTTGATGCCGCCTATGGCTACAACCTGGGCGCGGTGCTGTTCAAGCCCACGCTCACCACCGCACCGCAGACCTTCCGCCTCACCAAGGACAGCGCACTCGCCTACTTCGTCGGCGGCAACAAGGACTACCCGAACGACACCGGCTTTGCCCTGAAGGGCTGGCGCGGCTGGGAGATGAAGAACGTGGCCATGCAGCTGCGCGGTGACACCGCCATCGCCATGGGCAACCTGGTGCTCACCGACAAGAACGGCAAGACCACCACGGTCGACAAGACCTGGGGCTACGCCCGTGACGACCAGGGCGTGCTGCGCATCGTGCTGCATCACTCCTCGCTGCCGGTGACCAAGTAAGGCACCTCCAGAGCGTCGGTGGGTGTCGTCTGCTGCACCCACCGCCTCACCCAACCTACGCCCGAACACCGCAAGACGCATGAACGCACAGACCCTCACCAGTGAAACCCCGAACCGCTCGATGAAGCATGCCGCTGCGCTACTGCTGGCGCTGTCCGTCGTCTCGATGGCCCAGCCCGTGCAGGCCGCCGACGAAGGCCGCTGGCTGCTGCGTGGCGGCCTGAGCCATGTCGAGCCCAAGTCCGACAACGGTCAGCTCAGCGCCGGCACTATCGCGGTCAACTCCCACTTCGACCCCAGCCTCAACGTCGGCTATTTCATCACCCCTCACTGGGCGGTGGATGTGCTGCTGGCCCTGCCGTTCGAGCACGAGTTCTCCATCGACGGGCAGAACGCGGGCAGCACTGCGCAGCTGCCGCCGACGGTCTCGCTGCAGTATCACTTTCTGTCTGGTGCCAAGGTGCAGCCCTATGTCGGCGTCGGTGCCAACCTGACGCTCTTCATGGACGAGCAGCTCAACAGCGGCAATGCGCTGAAACTCGACCCCTCGGTGGGCCTCGCCGCGCAGGTCGGTGTGGATGTGCCACTCAATGCCCGCTGGCGTGTGGGCTTCGACGCCCGCTACATCGACATCGACTCCAAGGCCTCGGTCGATGGCCAGGGCATCGGCACGATCGAGATCGACCCCTACGTGCTCAGCCTCAACCTCGGCTACCGCTTCTAGGCCGCTGATTCCAAATCGCTCACGCACCCCCATCAAGCTCTCAGGAGAATCACCATGTTCCATCGAATTGCCGCCACCGCCCTGACACTCGGACTTTCCCTCTCCGCCGTGACCGCCTCTGCCGCGGACACGACTCCGATCTTCAAGGCACCCATTGGCGCCACCGAGGCCAGCAAATCCAAGACGTTCGGCATCAATACCGATCTCGGTCGCGCCTGGGTCGAAATCGATATCTATCGCGACCCCAGCGAGACCACTGAAACCTATCGGGTGCAGGTGCCGGGCCTGAGCTACGACAAGGACAAGGCGCAGGTGGTCTACAGCTCGGATGGCCAGACTGTGGTCTGCGCCAACGTCCGCAATACCGGTGGCTGGATCTTCAAGCACCAGCGCGTCGAACCCACAGGCGACTGCGAGCTGACCCGCAAGTACGTGAAGGTGCCGGTCGATGATGGCTTCGGCATTGATGTGATCGAACACTTCGAGGTGCATTTCAAACCCGCCAGTCGCGTCGGAATCATCCGGACAAACACTGAAAAGCAGGGCTGATGCCGCCTCCCCTGATGGAGTCTGTGAATCGCTGTAGATGCCTCTTCGATGCATCTACAGCTTGATCCCTCACCGGCTGCCCTTCCTGTTGATCCAGCCCTGGCTTTGCGGCCCTTTTCTTCTCACGACTTGTCAGACGACCGTTCTGAAACCGTCTTCCATGCGTACTCCAATCATCCTGGGCGGCTTGATCGCCGCCACTGTTCACTCACCCCTCCTGGCAGGGTCTTTGGATCAGCAGAGCGGCTGGGCCGCCTGGTTCAACAACGCCAAGTTGTCCGAACGCTGGAGCCTGGTTTCTGATGTACAGGTTCGTAGCAATGATGGCTGGGAACAGCCCCGCAATCTCATCGGGCGCGCTGGTGCCAGCTATGCCTTGTCACCGTCGTTCAATGCAACAGCGGGCTACGCCTACATCGAAACCTATTCACCTGATGCCCCCACACTGATCGAACATCGAACCTGGCAGCAGCTATTGCTGCAACAGAAAATCGACGGCAACCCGCTGACTCATCGCCTGCGACTGGAACAGCGTTTCATCGAACGCGCCGCTGGTGGCGATCTGTATTCAGATCGCCTGCGTTACTTCGTTCGCTTGCAAGTGCCCCTGGCCGCCGCGGAGGGCAAGAATTTCACCGGCGGGCTCTACGCGGCCTTTCAGAATGAAGTCTTCCTACACCTGACGGCTCGCAGCGAACTGAACGGTCAGTGGTTCGACCAGAACCGTGCTTATGCCGGCCTTGGCTTCCGCATCAGTCGGCAGGTCGATGTGGAAGTGGGTTACCTCAACCAGCATCTCAATGGCCGCAGTCGCGACACTGACAATCAGGTCGTGCAGTTCTCATTGCACACACGCCTCTAGTCCACTCCATCCTGGTTTGTAAGCTGTGACGAGCCGATCTTGATCAGCGCATTTCCAGCGTTTCAGTTCAACATCTGCCCGCCGCGCATCTGCTTTTCGAGCGTCAGGCAGCCGTGGTCGTTGAAGGTTTGTCCCGCAGACTGGTGTGATGATGCCGCCCACCTGGCCAAGGCCGACAATAGCGGCTCTGCTGCGCAGAACGGCTGCGCAGTTTCCAAAGCCGCATCCATGACTGCCCTCAAGACCGACGAATACTGGATCGCCACCGACCGTGGCCGCCTCTTTGCCAAGCGCTGGCAGCCTGCATCGGCCCCCGCAGATGGCCTGCCCCCCATCGTGTTGCAGCACGACTCCCTGGGCAGTGTCGCGCTGTGGCGGGATTTTCCCGAGCGGCTGGCGGTGCGTACGCGTCGCACGGTATTCGCCTACGACCGCCTGGGCTTCGGCCAGTCCGATCCCTATCCCGGTGCCATCGCATCCGGCTTTATCGGCCTGGAGCCGCGTGCGGGTCTCTGGCCGCTGTGCCAGCAACTCGGTATCGAGCGTTTCGTTGCCATGGGGCATAGCGTTGGCGGCTGCATGTCGGTGGCAACGGCGGCGCAATACCCGGATGCCTGCGTGGGGCTCATCACGGAATCGGCCCAAGCCTTCATCGAGGAACGCACGCTCGAAGGCATCCGCGCCGCGAGTGTGCTTTTCGCCCAGCCGGGCCAGCTGGAGCGGCTGCAGAAATATCACGGCGAGAAAGCCGCCTGGGTGCTGGGTGCCTGGGTCGAAACCTGGCTGTCGCCAAACCACCGGCAGTGGAATCTGGACGATGAACTGCGTCAGGTGCGCTGCCCCGTGCTGGCGTTGCACGGCGATCACGACGAGTTCGGCTCCACCCTGCATCCCCACCGCATTGCCGAACGGGTCTCAGGCCCCGCCGAGATGGAGATTTTTCCGGCCTGCGGTCATGTGCCGCACCGGGAGGCCGCCGAAGCGGTGCTTGCCCGTATCGCGGACTGGCTGGGCCGGGCCACCACTCGGGCGGCTTGATGTCGTCCATGTCTCCAACGGCACGTCCGCATCTTTAATTGTTCAAAACGACATTCAAAAACGCTTGACGGCGTCCGATGAGGCGAGCACTGTATAAAAAAACAGTTCTCGCCATGAATCTCACTACACGCCAGTCCGAAATTCTCGATTTCATCCGCCGCCATCTGGCGGAACAGGGTTTGCCGCCGACGCGGGCGGAGATTGTCACCGCCTTCGGGTTTCGCTCACCCACTGCGGCAGAAGACCATCTGCGGGCCTTGGCACGCAAGGGCGTGATCGAGTTGCGGGCTGGGTCTTCACGCGGCATCCGCCTGCTGGACTCACCCGACGCCCTCGCCGCGCAGGCCCTGGCCGCCGCCGAGGCCGCCAATGAGTCCAGCCTGCCGCTGGTGGGCCGCGTCGCGGCGGGCAGCCCGATCATGTCCGATGCCAATGCCGAAGATCGTGTGCCGGTGGCGGGGGATTTTTTCAGGCCGCGTGCGCACTTTCTGCTCCGGGTGCAGGGCGAGTCGATGCGCGATGCGGGCATCTGCAATGGCGATCTGCTGGCCGTGCATCAAACGCCCGAGGCACGCAGCGGGCAGGTGGTGGTGGCACGACTCAACGACGACGAAATCACCGTCAAGACCCTGCGCCTCAAGGGCTCGACAGCCGAGTTGCTGCCCGCCAACCCGGATTACCGCCCCCTCGTCATCGATCTCTCGCGCGAGACGCTGGTGATCGAGGGCCTGGCGGTAGGCCTCATCCGTGGCGGCCTTGGCGCGCCACTGTTCAAACACTAGCGAGAAACAAAGCCATGACCGTGATGAATGCCAGCACCTACCCAAGCCTGGGACCCCAGGCTTTTGTTCGCATGCACAAAGGCACTGAGAGTCAATGCGATACCGGCGCCAACAAAAGCCTGGTGAACGGAAGCCCCGAGCTTGCCGCGCTGCTGAAGAGCGGCAAGGTCTGGCGCGCTGAAGGCCCCACGCAGTTCGCAGCCACTGCCACCGGCCACTCGCGGCTGGATGCCTGGCTGCCGGGCGGCGGCTGGCCGCGAGCGGCACTCAGCGAGGTGCTGCACGCCGAACCGGGCACCGGCGAGCTGGGTCTGGCGCTGCCGCTGCTGGCCCAGCTCACCGCGCGGCAGCAGCACATTGCCTTCGTCAATCCACCACTGGTGCCGTACGCGCCGGGCCTGCTGCAAAGGGGCGTGGCGCTGGACTACGTGCTGGTGGTGCAGCCGCAGGCGGCTGGAAAGAATGCCGGCAGCCTGCCCAGCGAGAGCCTCTGGACCAGCGAGCAGTTGCTGCGCTCGGGCTATGCCGCCGTGCTGGTGTGGGCCGATGCCGCCAGCCCGCAGGCGCTGCGCCGGCTGCAGCTTACCGCCGAGGAAAGCGGTGGCCATGCCCTGCTGTTCCGCAGCCTCAAGCGCGCGGCGGAGTTCTCGCCTGCTGCCTTGCGCCTGGTGGTGCGGCGCGAACCGCAGGGCACGCAGGTGCAGGTGCTCAAGAGCCGCGGCAGCAGCTCGTCGCGACCGATCGCACTCGCGGCATGAGGATGCTGCCATGTTGTGGCTGTGCCTGGACTTTCCGGCGCTGGGGCGCGAGGCCCTCGACGCCGACGCTGCAACCGCCGTACTCGGTGCGCACGGCCCCTATCGCTGGCTGATCACCGAGACGGTCACCGCGCAGGGCCTTGCCTTGCCCGCCGGCATGAGCCTCGCCGCCGCCCGCGCCAAATGCCCTGACCTCATCACCACGCCGCGCCGCAGCGCGGCTGAACAGGAGCAGCTGCAAGCCCTCGCCCATGCGCTGTATCGCTACGGCAGTCCGGTGGTGGCCGATACGCTGCAAGTCGATGAGCCCTACGCACTACCGCGCTGGCGGGTGGCGGTGGAAATCGGCGCGAGTCTGTCGCTGTTCGGCGGCGTCGAGGCACTACGCGAGCAGGTGTTGCAAGGGCTTTGTGACTGGGAGTACGCCCTGCGCTGTGGCATCGCACCGACGCGCAGTGCAGCAGGCCTGCTGGCGGTGGCCGGGGAGACCACCCCCTGCCTCGCCGTCGCCGAACTGCCGCAGCGTCTCAAAGCACTGCCCATCGCCCTGTTGCCGTGGCCGGCCAGGCGGATTGCAGCGCTGGCGAGTGTGGGGTTTCAACGCCTTGGCGATCTGCTGCGTCTGCCGCGCGCGAGCCTGCGCCAGCGCTTCGGTGCGGATTGCGTACGGGATATCGAGCAGCTGCTCGGCGAGCATGCCGAGCCGTACCGCGCCATCGAGCCGCCGCCGGTATTCGCCGCGCGCTTCGAGCTTCACGGCGAAGTCGACAACGTGGAAACCCTGCTGTTCCCGCTCAAGCGCATGACGCAGCGCTTTGCGGCCTACCTGGCAGCACGCGCGGTGACGGCCCTGCATTGCCGGTTGGAGCTGCGCCACGATCACGGCCCCCCGACGCTCATGCCCTTGCAACTGCTCAGCCCCAGCCGCGAGGCTGCACGCTGGTTCGAGATCCTGCGCGAACGGCTCTACCGCCAGCCGCCGGACCGTGCGGTGCGCGAGCTGCATCTCTCGGCCACCGATTTTCTGCAGGTCACCGGCTCGCAGACGGCGCTGTTCGACGAACACCGACTGAGCCGCGAGCGCCAGGCCCTGCTTGAAAAACTCATGGCCCGTTATGGCGAGCAGGCGCTGTGGCAGCCGACGCTGGCGGCGGATCATCGTCCAGAGCGTGCCTGCCAGAACGGCGCGCTGCAGGGCGCGGCAGGCACAGTGGCCCCACCGCGTGCACGCCGACCCTTGTGGCTGCTGCGCGAGCCCAAGCCCATTGCCAAGCCACCCGTCGAGGACGTGCCGGAACGCATCGAAACCGGCTGGTGGGATTTCGCCCCCATCCATCGCGACTACCACTGGCACCAGGGCCGCTGGGTTTATCGCGATCTTGAGGACGGCCGCTGGCATCTTCAGGGCCTGTCGGGATGAAGCCGCCCCGTGCCGATGCGCCCGCGCCGCCCGCGATGGAGATCGCAGCGACCATCCCCGTAGCACCCGGCACACCCGAGTATGCCGAGCTGCACTGCGTCTCCAACTTCAGCTTCCTGCGCGGCGGCTCGCACCCGCAGGAGCTGGTCGCACAGGCCCACGCCAATGGCTACAGCGCCATTGCCATCACCGACGAGTGCAGCCTCGCGGGTGTGGTCCGTGCCTGGAAGCAGGTACAGAAAACACCGATTCCACTGATCGTCGGCACCGAGCTGCAACTCAGCGACGGCCCGCGCCTGCTGCTGCTGGCCGAGACTCGCGCAGGTTATGCACGCATCAGCGCGGCCATCACGCGCGCGCGCATGACGCTGCGTGATCCGGACGATGCGCAGGAAGCCGCTCACATCGACAAGGGTCGTTATGCGCTCGATGCCAAAACATTCGGCAGCGACTGGCGCGAGGTAGTGCCCATCTGGCTGCCGGGTACACCACCTGATCCTGCAGAAGCGGCATGGATGGCCACGCGCTTCGAGCGCTGCTGGGTCGCCATCGAGCGCCATCTCGACGGGGACGATAGCGAGCGCATCGACCGCCTGCTTGCACTGGCGAGCTTGCATGGCCTGACGCCGGTTGCCTGCGGCGATGTGCACTATCACACGCCCTCGCGACGGCCTTTGCAGGATGTGCTCACCGCGCTGCGCCTCAAGAAGAGCATGGCCGACTGCGGCCAGGCGCTGCTCAGCAACGGCGAGCGCTACCTGCGGCGGCGCGAGGAGATCGCAAAACTCTACGATCCAGCCTGGATCGCCGAGAGTGTGGCCATCGCTAGACGCTGTCGCTTCGATCTCAAGAACGACCTGAAGTATGAGTATCCAGAGGAACTGGTTCCTGCAGGGGAGACTCGTACCAGCCACCTGCGCCATCTCGTCGAGCAGGGCATGCGGCACCGCTGGCCGGACGGTTGCGACGACTGGACGCGCGAGCAGATCGACAAGGAGCTGGCGCTGATCGCCGAGAAGGGCTACGAAGCCTTCTTCCTCACCGTCGAGGACATCGTCCGCGAGGCGCGACGACGCGGCATCCTCTGTCAGGGCCGCGGCTCGGCGGCGAACTCGGCGGTCTGCTACGCGCTCGGCATCACCGAGGTACGGCCGGTGGATGGCAAGAGTCTGTTCGAGCGCTTCCTGTCGAAGGAGCGTCACGAGGAGCCCGACATCGATGTCGACTTCGAGCACCAGCGACGCGAGGAAATCATCCAGTACGTGTTCCGCAAGTACGGCCGCCAGCATGCCGCACTCGCGGCGACCGTCATCCACTACCGCACCAAGCTCTCGCTACGCGATGTCGGTCGCGCCCTCGACATCGCGCCCGAAGTCATCGACCGCTTGAGCAATGCGCTGGCCTGGTGGGATGGCGGCGATGTGCTCCCGCAGCGCCTCACCGAGCTCGGCTTCGATCCCGCATCCCCGCAGATCGCGCTGTGGCTCTCGCTCGCCCGTCAGCTCAAGGGCTTCCCACGCCATCTCTCGCAACATGTGGGCGGTTTTGTGATCTCGCAGGGTCCGGTGCACGAACTGGTGCCGATGGAAAACGCGGCGATGCCGGAGCGCAGCATCATCCAGTGGGACAAGGACGATCTGGAAGCCCTCGGCCTGCTCAAGGTCGATGTGCTGGCACTCGGCATGCTGAGTGCGCTGCGGCGCATGCTCGCTTTCGTCTCCACGCGGCAGGGCGTGCCCTTCGGCCTGCACGACATCCCGCGTGAAGATGAAAAGACCTACGAAATGATTCGCGCCGCAAAAACCGTCGGCGTGTTCCAGATCGAGTCACGCGCACAGATGGCCATGCTGCCGCGCCTGAGGCCCGAGACCTTCTACGACCTGGTGATCCAGATCGCCATCGTCCGCCCTGGACCCATCGAGGGTGGCATGGTGCACCCCTATCTCAAGGCCCGCGCGCAGCGGCGCGAAAACGATGCCTGGCAGCCGGACTACGACCGCCGTCTGGCCACCGCGCTCGACCGCACGCTGGGCATCCCGATCTTTCAAGAGCAGGTGATGCAGATCTGCACGATCGCTGCCGACTTCACGCCAGGCGAAGCCGACCAAGTGCGCCGTTCGATGGCCGCCTGGAAGCAGGACGGTGACCTGACGAAGTTCGAACAGCGCCTCAAGCAGGGCATGGCGCGCAACGGCTACCCCGCACAGTTCGCCGACGACATCTACAAGATGATTCTCGGCTTCGGCAGCTACGGCTTCCCAGAGTCGCACTCGGCGAGCTTCGCCATCCTTGCCTACGCTTCTTCGTGGCTGAAGTGCCATCAGCCTGCGGCCTTCATTGCCGGGCTGCTCGACAGCCTGCCGATGGGTTTCTACCCCGCCTCGATGCTGGTGGCGGAGGCGAAGAAGATGGGGGTTGCGGTACGGCCCGTATCGGTCATCGAATCGGACTGGGACAGCTGCGTCGAGTGGGCGAGTGCCACCGATGAGCGCGACAAGGGCACCCTCATTCTGGGCTTCAACCGTGTCAGCACTTTCAACGAGGCCGCCGCCCGGCGCATCGTCATCGCGCGGCGCGCTGCTCCATTTCGCGATGCCGATGACCTCGCCGCCCGCGCCCGGCTCTCGCGCAGCGAACTCGATACACTGGCGCAGGCCGATGCGCTCGCCCCGCTCGCCGGCCACCGCAACCACGCACGCTGGCTTTCGCTGGGCTACACGCCACAGCGCGACCTGCTCGCGGGCATCGAGCGCCAGGAATCAGCTGTGGCGCTACCGGTGCCGCGCGAGGGTAGCGAGATCCTCGCCGACTACCAGAGCACCGGTCTGACCCTGCGGCGGCATCCGGTGGCGCTGTTGCGCCCCCGACTCGACCGGCTCAAGGTCACACCCAGCAGCGCACTCACCCGCCTGCCGCACAAGAAGCGCATCAAGGTAGCCGGTGTCGCCATGTTCCGGCAGCGACCGCCAGAGGCAAAGGGCGTGATGTTCATCACCCTCGAAGACGAGGGCGGCATCGTCAATCTCATCGTCTGGGCCAAGGTGCTGGAGCAGCACCGCGAGGCCGCCGTGACCGGCAGCTTTCTGCTCGTCGCCGGCGAGTTGCAGCACCAGGATGGCGTCACCCATGTCATCGCCCGGCACTTCACCGATCTCTCGGCCTGGACCGGACAGCTGCCCTATCTCTCACGGGATTTCCGCTGAGGCATGATGGTGGCCCCACCATCGCCTGCTCCCCATGCACTACCTGCACACCATGGTCCGCGTCCATGACCTCGACGCGGCGCTTGCCTTCTATTGCGAGGCCTTGGGCCTGGTCCAGATCAGTCGCAACGACTACCCGCAGGGCCGCTTCACGCTGGTATTCCTCGCCGCGCCGGCGGACGAAGCCGTCGCCCGTGAGCGCAAAGCACCATTGCTGGAGCTGACCTACAACTGGCCGAACGAGAACGGCGAGGCAGAGACCTACACCGGTGGTCGCAACTTTGGCCATCTCGCCTTCCGCGTCGGGAATATCTACGCGAGCTGCGAGCGCCTGCAGTCGAAGGGCGTGACCATCCTGCGCCCGCCGCGCGACGGCCACATGGCCTTTGTGCGTTCACCGGACGGCATCTCGATTGAGCTGCTGCAGGCTGGCGCATCGCTGCCGCCGCAGGAGCCCTGGCTCTCGATGCCCAATACGGGAAGCTGGTAGTCGCCAATGAACCTTCTGATTCTCGGTGCCACCGGCATGCTGGGCCAGCAAGCGGCGCGGGCGGCGGCGGCCGCGGGCCACGACCTGACGCTGGCCTACCGCGACCCGAAAACGCTCTCGCGCTTCGAGGGCCTGAAACATCGCGCGGTGCGGGTGGATCTCGATGACACGGCGAGTCTCACCGCCGCGCTCGGCGGGGTGGACAGCGTGCTGCATGCGGCCGCGCCCTACCCGACCCAGCCGCGTCCCTGGCAGGCGGAGGTGGCCGCAGGTCTGGAGCGGATGCAGTCTTTCTACCGCGCCTGCGAGAGCCGCCCGCTGCACCGCATCGTCTACCTCGGCGGCGCGATTGCGCTGCAACGCCGTGCCGATGGCGCACCCGGCGACGAAACCTGCGAATACCCCGGCACGCCGCCCAATCGCAATCCCTACGTGCAACTCAAGTGGGCGCTCGATGAGCAAGCCAAGGCGCAGGCGCACGCGGGGCTGCCGGTGTGCATCGGCATCCCCAGCATGACCTTTGGCGAATACGACTACGGGCCCACTACCGGCCGCCTGCTGCTGATGCTCGCCAAGGGACAATTGCCGAAATACGTGCGTGGCCAGCGCAATGTGATCTACGGCGGGGATGCAGGGCGCGGTCTCGTTGCAGTGTGCGAGCGCGGCCGCATCGGCGAGCGCTACCTGCTGACGGGCGAGAACACCGACATGGACGCGCTGACCGCATTGATGGCCGAGATCGCCGGGATGCCCGCACCGGAGCCGGTGGCGCTGCCCATCGTGCGCGCCGTGAACGCCGTGCAGACCCTGCGCTGGCGGCTGGGCGGTGCGCTGCCCACGGTCGATGCCACGGCGATTGCGGTGATGTCGGCGGGCCAGCATCTCTCCGGCGCCAAGGCGCTGCGCGAGCTGGGCTTCAGCCGCACCGTGTCGCTGCGCGAGGCGCTGGAGCGGGCGCTGGCCTGGTTCCGGCAGGTGGGCTACCTGCCCTCGCCGCCATGAAGCGCCGCAACGCCGCCGCAGTGCAGGAGTTGGCCTTTGTGCTGGAGGCCGAGTATGTCGAGCTGAACCAGCTGCTGAAGCTGGTGGGCCTCTGCGAAAGCGGCGGCGCCGGCAAGGTGCTGGTCGCCGAGGGCCACGTGCAGGTCGATGGCGTGATCGAGACCCGCAAGACCGCGAAGATCCGCGCCGGACAGGTCGTGGTCTGTGGGGAGGTGCGGGTGACGGTCAGCGCCGGCTGAGCAAGACGCGGCCGGTCGCATGGGACAATGCGCGCCATGACCGAAATCGTCCTTGCCAGCCGCAACGCCAAAAAACTCAAGGAGCTGCAGGCCCTGCTGACGCCGCAGGGCTACACCGCGCGCCTGGTCAGCGAGTTCAGTGGCGAGGAAGTCGCCGAAACCGCACCCACCTTCATCGAGAACGCGCTGCTCAAGGCGCGCCATGCGGCGCGCGTGTCGGGCCTGCCCGCCATTGCCGACGATTCAGGGCTGGAAGTGGAGGCGCTGCAAGGCGCACCCGGTGTCTATTCAGCGCGCTACGCCGGCGAACCTTCGGACGATGCGGCCAATAACGCCAAGCTGCTCGCGGCGCTCCAGCTGGTACCAGCAGCGGAGCGCAGCGCGCGCTTCGTCAGCGTGCTGGTGTGGCTGCGCCATACCGAAGACCCGGTGCCGATGCTCGCCGTCGGCACCTGGGCCGGTCGCATTCTCGAAGCGCCGCGTGGCGCTAACGGCTTCGGCTACGACCCGCTGTTCTGGGTCGAGTCGCACCAATGCTCTTCCGCCGAACTCGCGAGCGAGGAGAAGAACCGCATCAGCCATCGCGCACAGGCGCTGGCGCTGCTGCTGGATCAGATCCGATCTTCTTCGACGAGTGTGTGATGGCCGTCCCTGGCGCGACCTCAGCTTTCGATCTACCCCCTGCCCGCACATCCATGTACGGTCGAGAACCGGGGTCGATTGCCATTCGAGGCAATCGCCCTGATCCGGTTCTCCCGCTTTCGCTGTACATCCACATCCCGTGGTGCGCGAAGAAGTGCCCGTACTGCGACTTCAACTCGCACGCGGTGAAAGCGCCGATCCCTGAGGCAGAGTATGTCGAGGGGCTTCTGCGCGACCTCGACCATGAGCTGCGCGATGCGCCGGAGCAGCGCCCGCTGGTCAGCATTTTCTTCGGCGGCGGCACGCCCAGCCTGTTCTCGGGTGCGGCCATCGGGCGGATTCTCGACGGCGTGGCGAAACGGCTCGCCTTCGACGCCGACATCGAGATCACCCTGGAAGCCAACCCCGGCACGGCCGAGGCGGCGAACTTCCGCGACTACCGCCGTGCGGGCGTGAACCGTCTGTCGATGGGCGTGCAATCGCTCGATGATCGCCATTTGAAGGCGCTGGGTCGCATCCACGGCGCGCAGGAGGCGCGCGAGGCCGTGGCGATGGCGCGCGCGGCAGGCTTCGATAATTTCAACCTCGACCTGATGTTCGCGCTCCCCACTCAGGCGCTCGACGAGGCGGCCGCCGATCTGCAGCAGCTGATCGCCCTCGCCCCCACGCACATCAGTTACTACCACCTCACGCTCGAACCCAATACGGCCTTCGCCGCCGCGCCACCGCCGCTGCCGGACAGCGATGCCGCCTACGCCATGCTGGAACAGGGCCAGCAGCAGCTCGCCGCTGCCGGCTACGCGCAGTACGAAACGTCGGCCTACGCCCAACCGGGCCGGGCGGCGCGGCACAACCGCAACTACTGGACCTTCGGCGATTACCTGGGCATCGGCGCCGGCGCGCACGGCAAGCGCACCTTGGAAGGCCGCGTGGAGCGCCGCGCCCGGCACAAGCACCCCAAGACCTACCTGGAAACCGCGGGCAGCGCCGCCAGCCTGCAGGAAGTGCGCGCCGTGGGTGGCGACGAGCTGGCCTTCGAGTACTGCCTGAACGCCCTGCGCCTGCACGAGGGCTTCGCCATCGCCGATTTCGAGGCTCGCACGGGGCTGCCGTTCAGCCTGCTGGAACCGCGTCTTGAGAAACAGCGCCGAAGAGGCCTGATCGAGATGCAGAATGGTCAGGTGCGCCCCACCCCATTGGGACGCGATCATCTCAATACCCTTCTCACGGATTTACTCTGATGCCACCCCGCCACGAACTCGAATACGAGAAAGTGCAGTGCCCCTACTGCTGGGAGGAAATCGAGCTGCAACTCGACCTCTCGGCGGGCTCGCAGAGCTACACCGAGGACTGCCACGTCTGCTGCCAGCCGATCCTGGTACACCTGACGGTGGACGAGGACACTGGTCGCTTCGAGGTCTCCGCCGACCCCGAAAACGAGTGATCCGCTCGACTGTCGGTCAAAAAGTTGCCAAGCCCGGGCAGCGCCGCTATTCTTCGCGCCCTTTTCCGCTACCCAGCCCTTTCGAGAACACCATGAAAGAAGGCATTCACCCCGAATACCGCCCCGTCGTCTTCCGTGACGCCGGCTCTGGCCAGAGCTTCGTGATCCGCTCGACCGTCAAGACCAAGGACACCGTCGAGCGTGATGGCGTCAAGATGCCCATCGTCAACCTCGATACCTCGCACCTCTCGCACCCGTTCTACACGGGCAAAACCAAGGTGGCGGAAACCGGCGGTCGCATCGACAAGTTCAAGAAGCGCTACGGCTCCAAGTAAGTCGAAACGCTGTTGCTTCAACTCAAGGCCGCTCTTAAACCAGCGGCCTTTTTGTTGCCCCAAGGATTTACCACCACCCCGTGCGACCAGGCAGATGGCAACGCACTTTTCACGATGACCACCACCACACCCCAGCAAGCCGCCCTCGATTACCACGAGTTCCCCACCCCCGGAAAACTCGCCACCCTCATCACCAAGCCCTGCAACGGCCCCGAGGATCTGGCCCTCGCCTACTCGCCCGGTGTGGCCGAGCCGGTACTGGCGATTCAGCAGAACATCGACAATGCCTATCGCTACACGGGCAAGGGCAATCTGGTCGCCGTCATCAGCAATGGCACCGCAGTGTTGGGGCTGGGCGATTGCGGGGCGCTGGCCGGCAAGCCGGTGATGGAAGGCAAGGCCGTGCTGTTCAAGCGCTTTGCCAACCTGGACTGCTTCGACATCGAAGTGGACGAGAAGGAGCCCAAGGCTTTCATCGAGACCGTGGCGCGTATCGCCTGCACCTTTGGCGGCATCAACCTGGAAGACATTGCCGCCCCGGCCTGCTTCGAGATCGAGGAGGCCTTGCAGGCGCGCTGCGACATCCCGGTGTTTCACGACGACCAGCACGGCACCGCCATCGTGCTCTGCGCGGCCCTGCTCAATGCGCTGGAGTTGCAGGGCAAGCGCATCGAGGACGCGCGAATCGTCTGCGTGGGTGCCGGTGCTGCGGGCATTGCCTCGATGAAGCTCGCACTGTCGCTGGGTGCGCAGAAGAAGAATCTGTACCTGGTGGACCGCAAGGGCGTCATCGCCACCGACCGCACGGATCTCACCAAGGAAAAAGCCGAGTTCGCGCAGACCCCCAGCGAGCGCAAGACGCTGGCTGGTGCACTGGCCGGGGCCGATGTGTTCATCGGCCTCTCGGGCCCCGGCCTGCTCCGGGAGGAGTGGCTGGGCCTGATGGCGGAGAAGCCCATTATCTTCGCGCTCAGCAATCCGGTGCCGGAAATCATGCCGGAGGTGGCACTGAAAGTGCGTCGCGATGCCATCGTCGGTACTGGCCGCAGCGATTACCCCAACCAAGTCAACAATGTCCTGTGCTTTCCGTTCTTGTTCCGCGGCGCGCTGGATGTGCGGGCCACCTGCATCAATGAAGCGATGAAAACCGCGGCCACCCATGCGCTGGCAGCCCTGACACGCGAGCCCGTACCGGCCGAAGTGCTGGCGGCATATGGCAAGAACTCGCTATCCTTAGGGCCGGATTACATCATCCCCAAGCCGCTCGACCCCCGCCTCAACGCGTGCGTTTCCGCCGCAGTGGCGCGGGCTGCAGTGGCATCCGGGGTGGCGCGTCTGCCTTATCCGGCGCATTACCCCCAGATTTGAATCCTTTTCGTTTGAACCCATGGTCTTTCAGGAGCAAGAGATGAGCGAGGTCAGTTACAGCCTGGTCAACAACGCCACAGGCGAGAAGGTCGATCTGCCAGCCCTGAAGGGCACGCTGGGGCCGGTTGGCCTCGATGTTGGCAAGGTGTACGACAAGACCGGCGCTTTCACCTACGACCCCGGCTTCACCTCCACCTGCTCCACCAAGAGCGCCATCACCTACATCGATGGCGATGCCGGCGTGCTGCTGTATCGCGGCTACCCGGTGAGCCAGCTGGCGGAGAAGTGCTCGTTCATCGAAGTCGCGTACCTGATCCTCAACGGCGAACTGCCCAACCAGGCGCAGCTGGAAAAGTTCGACCAGTCGATCCGCAAGCACACGATGATCAACGAGGGGCTGAAGAGCTTCTTCAATGGCTTTCACTACGACGCGCACCCGATGGCCATGCTCACGGGCGTGGTCGGTTCGCTGTCGGGCTTCTACCACGACACCACCAACAACAAGGACCCGCGCCACCGCGAGATCTTTGCGCACCGCATGATCGCGAAGATCCCGACGATTGCGGCGGCGGCCTACAAGAAGTTCTACGGCCAGCCCTTCATGTACCCGCAGAACAACCTCGACTACTGCTCGAACCTGCTGCACATGATGTTCGCGGTGCCGGCTGAGCCTTACGTGGTCAACCCAGTGGCGGCGAAGGCACTCAACGTGCTGTTCATCCTGCACGCCGACCACGAGCAGAACGCCTCCACCAGCACCGTGCGCCTCGCAGGCTCTACCGGCTGCAACCCCTACGCTGCGATTGCCGCTGGTATTGCCGCTCTCTGGGGCCCGTCGCACGGCGGTGCGAACGAGGCCGTGCTGACCATGCTCGACGAGATCGGTGACGTGAAGAACGTGCCGGCCTTCATGGAGAAGGTGAAGGACAAGAACAGCAATGTGCGCCTGATGGGCTTTGGCCACCGCGTCTACAAGAACTTCGACCCGCGCGCGCAGATCATCCGCGAGGAATGCCACAAGGTGCTGAAGGCGCTGAACGTCAACGACCCCAAGCTGGAACTGGCGATGAAGCTGGAAGAAATCGCGCTCAACGACGATTACTTCAAGGCCCGCAAGCTCTACCCCAACGTCGATTTCTACAGCGGCATCATCTACAAGGCGCTGGGCATCCCGGTGAACATGTTCACCCCGATGTTCGCGGTCGCGCGTACCGTGGGCTGGGTGGCGCACTGGAGCGAGATGGTGAGCGAGCCAGGTGGCCTCAAGATCGGTCGTCCGCGGCAGGTTTACACCGGCTCGCCGGAGCGCAACGTGGCCGACATCGCGGCCCGCTAAGCGTCAAGGCTTGATCCCAAAGCCCGCTCCCGGAGCGGGCTTTTTTGTGGGTGGGACTATCCGCCGAATGCGGTCTCGACGGGCTCGGCCGCCAGCGCTTCGGCCTGCGCCAGAGTCAGCCGCCTGCTCGGCAGGCCATCCGCTGGCGACAGCGGCGCGCGGCGTTCCTGACCCGGCTCGAACAGGGCCACGTCCACACCGATGTCGCCGGCCTCGAAACGGGCGAGCGGCACGCTTTCGATGCGGCCGTCGCTGTAGCGGTAGTCGCGCTCATCTTCCTTCAGCGCGAAGCCGCGGTTGCTGAGGAACACATCCACCATCTCGGCCTTGTCGGGAAAGGCGTGCAGTTGCACCCGATGGGCGTCGCCAATGGCGCCGGTGACCACACCGCCGGTCAGGCGCGGGTCGAAAGCGCTGAGCAGCTTCATGGCCTGTACGGCCGTGAGGCGCATCCGCTGCAACCGCTGCGCATAGGCCGCCCCGCCGAACAGGCGCTGATAGGCGATGACCTCGGCCTGCACGCGGGCGTTGTCGGGCAGCGAGGCCCGGCTACCCAGCCCCAGCCGCTCGGCGGCCTTTCGCTTCGCGGTACCGTAATCGGTGAGCGACTCCTCCACGAAGATGCGCGCCGCCTCCCGCACCAGGGCCTCGCCACCGCTGCCGGCACCACCTCGCGCCATCAGAAGAGGTCCTGCGTGGCAGCACCCGCTTCGCCTTCCTGACCGGGGATCAGCCCGTCGTCGGCTTCGGGGATGCGGTCGATGGGCACGGTTTCGGTGATGAACTGGTCGCTGCCTTCCCAGGCGAGCTTGCCGTTGACGGGGTTGATGCGCACGGTGGTCATGCCCTCGGGGGGGATGGCCGGCATCTCGGCCACGCCCTTGAGCGAGCCGCGCATGAAGTCCATCCACATCGGCAGCGCGGCACGGCCGCCCACCTCGCCCTTGCCCAGCGGCTTGGGCTGGTCGTAGCCGACCCAGACCGTGGCGGCCAGCGTGGGATGAAAGCCATTGAACCAGGCATCGGTCTCGTCGTTGCTGGTGCCGGTCTTGCCGGCGAGGTCACGACGACCCAGCGAGTTCACTGCCGCTGCCGTGCCGCGCACCACCACGTCGTGCAGCATGCTGGTGATCATGTAGACGGTCTTGGGGTCGAGCGTGCGGCGGGCGAGCTGGGCGGTGGGGTCGCCGGCTTCGATCTCCGGCGGGCACTCGGGGCAGGCCTTGACCGGCCGCGCTTCGTAGATGATCTGCCCCTGGGCATCGCTGATCTGCTTGATGACGTAAGGCTCGATCAGGAAGCCGCCGTTGGCGATCACCGCATAGCCACGCGCGACCTGCAGCGGCGAGAGCGAGGCGGTGCCGAGCGAGAGCGTGAGGTCGCGCGGCAGCTCTTTCTTTTCAAGCCCAAAGTTCTCGGCATAGCGCAACGCGTAGCTCATGCCCACGGCCTGCAGCACGCGGATGGAGACGAGATTGCGGGACTGCACCAGCGCCTCGCGCAGGCGCATGGGGCCCTTGAAATCGTTGTCGTAGTTCGAGGGCCGCCACTCCTTGCTCGTTTCGGTTTCATCCAGAACGATGGGCGCATCGAGAAAGATCGACGCCGGCGTGAAGCCCTTGGCGAGTGCGGCTGAATACAGAAAGGGCTTGAAGCCCGAGCCCGGCTGGCGCTTGGCCTGCGTCACCCGGTTGAACTTGCCAGCGGTGAAGTCATAGCCACCCACCAGTGCCTCGATGGCGCCATCTCGCGGGTCGAGTGCGACAAAAGCGCCCTGCACGCCCGGTACCTGCGCCAGGCGCAGCACGCTGCTGCCGTCGCTCGCAACGTTGCGGCGAATGCGGACGATGTCGCCTGCCGTCACCTTGAGCTGCTTGCCGGCCCAGGCGAAGCCCTTGGCCTCGATCACGCCTGCGCCCCATTCACGCGAGACGAGCTTGATCTGCCCGGGGCTCACCTCGGTCACGACCGCAGCGGGCAGGCCGGCATAAAGGGGCCGAGCACGCAGCGCGGCGAGCACGGCCTCGCTCTGCAGGGGCTCGTTGCGCTCCAGGCTGCGCACCACATCATCCGGCAGGCGCGCCTCGGCACCGGGATAGCCGTGGCGCTCTTCGTAGTCCAGCAGCTTGTTGCGCAGCGCCTCGTTGGCGAGCGTCTGGCGGGCACTGTCGATGGTGGTCACCACCTTGAAGCCGGCGGTGTAGGCGGCATCGCCGTGCTTGGCAAACAGCTCCGCTCGCACCATCTCGGCCACATAGGCGGCATCGAGGTCCACCGGCGGCGCATGCTCCTGCGCCAGGATCGGCTCGGCCTTGGCAGCGGCAAAGGCCGCCTCGTCGATGTAGTTCAGCTCGCGCATGCGGCGCAGCACGTAGTCGCGGCGCTCCAGCGAGCGCTTGGGATTGGTGAGCGGGTTGAGCGCCGAGGGTGCCTTGGGCAGGGCGGCGAGCACGGCGGCTTCGGAGAGCGTCAGCTCGTCGAGCGTCTTGCCAAAGTACACATAGGCGGCGGCAGCCACGCCGTAGGCGCGGGTGCCGAGAAAGATGCGGTTCAAATAGATTTCGAGAATGCGTTTCTTGTCCAGCTCGCGCTCGATCTTCTGCGCCAGCAGGATCTCCTTGATCTTGCGCTCGTAGCTGCGCTCCGGCGTGAGGAACACATTGCGCGCGAGTTGCATGGTGATGGTGGAGCCGCCCTGCCGCTTCTCGCCGGTGGCCGCGAGCTTGAAGGCCGCACGCACCAGGCCCATGTAGTCGACGCCACCGTGCTGGAAGAACTGGTCGTCTTCCGCCGCTAGAAACGCACGGATCACCTGCTCGGGAAACTGGTCATAGGCCAGCGGCGAGCGGCGCTCGGCCCCGAACTCGCCAATCAGCTTGCCGTCGGCGCTGTAGATGCGCAGCGGCGCGCCCAGGTTGGGCTCGCGCAGGCTCTGCACCGAAGGCAGTTGCGCCTCGATGCTGCTGACCTTGTACCAGGCCCAGCCTGCGGCCCCCAGCCCGGCCAGCAGCAGCAGGGCGACGGCGATGAGGACAATTTTCTTGGTCAGGCTCAAGCGGTTATTCCGGTCTGGCAACACATTCTAATCAGCGCTTACGAGCTGGCCCTCAATCGCACCAGCAGCGCGTCCTTCTGCGTCCACAGGCCATTCAGCCAAGCCTGGAAGCGCTCGCGAAAACCGGCATCCTCGGCGTAGTTGCCATGCAACATGCCCGTGGGGATGGGACGCATCACAGCCTGCACGCGCACCTGGTTCTGCTCGCCGCAGAGCCAGCTCCATACCAGCGGGCGTCGCGTCGGCTGGTAGACCACCGTCACGTCGATGAGCCCTGCAAACTGTTCGCCCATGGCGTTGAGCGTGTAGCTCAGGCCCGCCGACTTGGGCCGCAGCAGATGCTGGAAGGGCGATTTTTTGGCCGCCTGCTTCGCAGCCGTGAAACGGGTGCCTTCCAAAAAGTTCACCACCGTCACCGGGTCGAGCTTGTAGACCTCGCAGGCGCGGCGTGTGGTCGCGATGTCGGCCGCGCCGGACTTGCGGGTCATGAAGGGAAAATCCATGGCCCAGCACACCACGCCGATGATGGGGACGTAGATGAGGTCCTGCTTCAAAAAGAAGCGCAAAAAGGGCACGCGGCGGTGGAAACTGCCGAACAGCACGAGGATGTCGGCCCAGGACTGGTGATTGCAGATGAGCAGATAGCTCTTGCCGGGTTCGAGCGCACCGTCGAGCACGAACTGGCCATAGGCATCGCGCTGCGGCAGATCGTGCAGGGCACGGAAGATCCACTGGTTGGTGCCCACCCAGCGCCGCGCGCACCACACGCAGTAGCGCGAGCACCAGCGTTGCAACGTAAAAATCGGCACCAGCTTGAGCAGGATGGCCGGGATCATCGTGCCAATCGTCCACAACAGCAGCGCCGGCACCATGCAGCAAACGGTGAGCACGCCGATGAGCGGCCGGGGCAGTACTCGCGACAGCACAGGGAAATCCTTGGGATTGACTAGCTGTGATGATAGCGAGGCGACAGCTCCACCACGGCCTGAATCATCGCGCCCGCATGGTCAGGATGGACCTGTGGGGTGATGCCGTGCCCGAGGTTGAAGATGTGGCCGGGGCCAGGGCCATAGCTCGCCAGCACGCTCTCCACCTCGGCGCGGATCACCTCCGGCGTCGCCAGCAGGCACAGCGGGTCGAGATTGCCTTGCAGCGCCACCTTGCTGCCCACCCGCGTGCGCGCCTCGCCGAGATCGGTGGTCCAGTCCAGGCCCAGGGCATCGCAGCCGGTCGCGGCCATGGCCTCCAGCTGCTGGCCACCGTTCTTGGTGAACAGCATCACCGGCACCGTCGGGTGGCGGGCCTTGAGCGCCGTGACGATGCGCTGCATGGGCTCTAGCGAAAACCGCCGGTAACCGGCGTGGTCGAGCACACCGCCCCAGGTGTCGAAGATCATCAGGGTGTCGGCACCGGCGGCGGCCTGGGCGTCGAGATACAGCGTGGTCGCCTGCACCAGCTTTTCCAGCAGCTGGTCGAGCAGCTGCGGCGCCTCAAAGCGCATGCGCTTGATCCGCGAGAACTCCTGCCCGCCCTGGCCCTCGACCATGTAGGTGGCGAGCGTCCACGGCGAGCCGGCAAAGCCGATCAAGGGGCAGCGCTCGCCGAGTGCGGCGCGGATGGTGCGCACGGCATCCATCACATAGCGCAGTTCCACTTCCGGGTCGGGGATCGGTAGCGCTGCAATCGCCGCTTCATCACGCACGGGCCGGTCGAACATCGGGCCTTCGCCCTCGACAAAGCGCAGGCCCAAACCCATCGCATCCGGCACCGTGAGGATGTCGCTGAAGAGAATCGCGGTGTCGAGGCCGGGATAGCGGTCGAGCGGCTGCAGGGTGACTTCGCAGCACAGCTCCGGGTTGCGGCAGAGCGACATGAAGTCACCGGCCTTGGCACGGCTGGCGCGGTACTCGGGCAGGTAGCGGCCGGCCTGGCGCATCATCCACACCGGCGTGCGGTCGACGGGCTGGCGCTTGATGGCGCGCAGGAAGCGGTCGTTCTGGAGCACTCTCATGCGAGCGCCCCCGCGATTTCTTTCTGGATCGCCAGCGCCATCGCACGCGGATCAGCCGCATCGCGAATCGGCCTGCCAGTGACGAGGTAATCGGCACCCGCCTTGATCGCAGCCGTTGGCGTCATGATGCGTTTCTGGTCGGCTTCGACCCGGTTCTCCACCGGGCGGATACCGGGCGTCACGCAAATGAGTTCGCTCGGCGCTTCCGCGCGCAGGCGCGGCACTTCCAGCCCCGAGGACACCACGCCGTCGCAGCCCGCCGCGAGCGCGCGGCGCGCGCGGGACAGCACCAGTTCCTCCACCTTGCACTGGAAGCCGAGATCGTCGAGATCGCCCTGATCCAGCGAAGTGAGCGCGGTCACCGCCAGCACCCTGGTGTGGCCGCTCTTGGCCTTGGCGGCAGCCTCCATGATCGACTGGTTGCCATGCACGGTGGCGAAGTCCGCACCGCGCTCCGAGAGATTGCGGATCGCGCGTGCGACCGTCTCCGGGATGTCGAAGAACTTGAGATCGACGAACACCTTCTTCTGCTCACCCTTGAGCCATTCCAGCAGCTCGAAGAAGCCGGGCGCCATGCACAGCTCCATGCCGATCTTGTAGAAGCTGACGGCATCGCCAAGGGTACCGACGAGCGCGCGGGCGGCAGTGGCATCGGGCACGTCGAGGGCGGCGATGAGACGGTCTTGCGGGGGGATTGCGTTGCGCACGAATCAGTAACCTTGAAAGAGAAAACCGAGGGCGGCGACAAGTTCGGCGCGATGCGCTTCCAGCGACCCGACCGGCTTGCCGAGAATGGACTTCGGCACCGAGGCCAGCTCTTCGGTGACGACCACCAGGCTTTCGCCGGTCTGTGTCACCGGCACGTGCAAGCGCTGTCGCAGCGGGCCGTGCGCCTTGGCGGTGCGCACCGGCGCGATGATGCAGACATTCACCGGGTCGAGAAAATCCGCGCTGAGCAGCACGAGATAGGGTGCCAGCCGTCGGGCCTCGCCCTTGGTCTGGAACAGGCTAAAGCGGCTCAGTACCACGGGGTCAGGCCCTTGTGCCAAAGCCCTTCGCGCTCGACGCGCGCGTTGTGATGGGCGATGGCTTCGGCGTTCTCGGCCAGCCAGCGTTCGCCCTCAGCCTTTCGCAGGCGCTGCTCCAGGGATTCTTCCACCACGCTGGAAATATTCAGTCCTGCAAGGCGTGCGCGTTCGATCAAATCACCCCGCACAGTGATGTTGAGTCGCTGCTTTCCAGCGTTGTAGACCGCACGCGGCTCTTCAACAACGTGGGGCTTCACTTCGGGCAGTTTGTATTTCTTGACGGCGGCCATGGGCGTCTCCGGCACGTGAACTTTATGCGCATGATGATGCGCATTACTCATCCGCGCAAGGCGGCATCGGCCTTGTCCGCATTCGGCGCGCCAACCGCTTTCAGCTCCTGCGCGAACAACTGCACGCGCCATTCCTCCAGCACCCAGCGGGCGGGGTGGAAGGGCTTGGGGAGTTTGGCGACGCGGGGGGCGAGCTGCTTCATCGCTTCGGCATCTTTCGCGGGCTTCAGGGGCAGGCGCTCCAGTCGCACCGCGAGCGCCTTGAGATAGGTCAGCACGCGCGGCCACTGGGCAGCGGGGATGGCAGTGATGAAGCCGGGCGCGAGCAGCGTCGCAAGT
>Ga0255091_1000016_pt1 | contig 102185 bp, 84 predicted proteins | sample Colum_Yuk_RepB_8_2_FD_188439 | JGI IMG/M metagenome (GOLD analysis project Ga0255091, IMG submission 188439) | Freshwater microbial communities from Columbia River, Oregon, United States - Colum_Yuk_RepB_8d | ecosystem: Environmental > Aquatic > Freshwater > River | place: USA: Oregon... | reverse complement strand
GGCAGCACGGTGATCCGGTCGGCGGCGATGCGGCGCATCACGGCGGCGGCATCGAATACCGCGTGCGGCAGAATCGCGCAGCCGTAGAGCAGTGCGGTGAGCCAGCCGGCCTTGTAGCCAAAGGCGTGGAAGAAGGGATTGACCACGAGGTAGCGGTCTTCCGGCACCAGCTCCACGCGCTTGCCCCATTCGTGGCTGACGCGCAGGTTCTGTCCGTGCGCGCTCATCACGCCCTTGGGCTGGCCGGTGGTGCCGCTGGTGAACATGATATCCATCAGGTCGCCGGGCTCTGTCGCGGCCGCGCGGCGATGCACCTCGTCGGCGCTGTGCCGGCTCGCACCTTCGAGAAAGGCCTGCCAGGTGACGTCGCCATCCTGCGCATCGCGCAGCACGATGAGATGTTCGAGCGAGGCCGGGCGGTGAGCCGCGAGCTGTGCCGGAAAATACTGGTCGAGAAAGCGGCCGCAGGTGAACAGCACCTTGGCCCGGCTGCGTTGCAGCACGAACGCCACTTCCTGTCCGCGCATGCGGGTGTTGATGGGCACCAGTACTGCGCCGATGCTCTGCACCGCCAGTGCCGCAATCACCCACTCGCTGCAGTTCTGGGCCCAGAGTGCGACGCGATCCTGACGAGCCACACCGAGGGCGAGCAGGGCACGGGCAGCGATCAGCCGCTGCCCATCGAGCTCGGCGTAGCTGAGGGTTCGGCCGTCTTCGCCGATGAGGGCGGGGCGATGCGCGAACTGCGCAACCGAGTGTGCGAAGGCCTGGGGCAGTGTCAGCGTCATCGGTTCAATCGGCCCACATCAGATAGCCGTTATCGATGCGGTATTCCGCCCCATTGATGAAGCGCGACTCGTCAGAGGCGAGGAACAGCACCAGGTTGGCGATGTCGGTCGGCTCGCAGAAGCGGGCCATCAGGCGCTTGGGGTCATTGCCCTCGCGTACCGTCGCCGGCTTTTTGGGGTCGCGCGGCAGGTTGAACACCATCGGCGTCTTGATGCCGTCCGGATGGATGGAATTGCAGCGGATGTTCAGGTGCTGGAAGCGGCTGTGCGCGGCGATGGAGCGCGTCATGGCCGCCACGGCACCCTTCGACGCCGAGTAGGCGCAGAACGACGAGACACCACCGATACCCGCCATCGACGACATGTTGACGATGGAGCCGCCGCCGCGCTTCTTCATCGCCGCAAAGCCCAGCTTGCAGCCGAGGAAGTAACCATCGGAGTTGATGCGCTGGATCTTCTGCCAGGTCTCCAGCGAGGTGTCCTCGATGGTGCCCGGGATGAGGATGGCGGCGTTGTTGACGAGGATGTCGAGACCGCCGAACTGCGCCTCGGTCTTCTCGACTACCTCGGTCCAGCTCGCCTCATCGGCGATGTCGTGCCGGATGAACAGCGCCGATCCACCGGCTGCCTTGATCGCCTCGGCGGTCTTGATGCCATCCTTCTCGTTGAGGTCGGTGATGACCACGTGCGCGCCCTCGCGCGCGAACAGCTCGGCATCGGCCTTGCCCACGCCGCTCGCGGCACCGGTGATGATCGCCACCTTGTCCTGAACCCGTCCCATCATCGCTCTCCTCGTTTTTGTTGGTTGATGTGTTTAGTTGCGGCTCGCCGCTTGCTTGCCGGCGCGGCGGCCCGACCACAGGCAGTCTGCGATCGAGAGACCGCTGACATAGCCATTGGAGGCGATGCCCACCGCCGCGCGGCCGGCTGCATACAGGCCAGCAATCTCCTCGCCGTTGTCGCGCAGCACGCCACCGCTCGTCTCGCTCACGCGCAGCCCGCCCAGCGTGATGGCCGGGCAGGGGAATGTCTTGCTGTTGGCCGAGATATCCAGCGCATAGAACGGCGCGGTGCTGAGTGGTGCCAACAGGTGGTCGCTCTTGCCGAGTGCATCCCGATGGTTGGCCACACCTGCGTTGTAGCCGCTGATGGTGGTGCGCAGGGCGACTTCCGGCACCTTGAGTTTGGCGGCCAGCTGGTCGATGGTCCGCGCGCGGGGGGCGAACAGCATCAGGAACAACGCCGGCACGCTCTGGAAGAACCACAGACCGCCGAACAGTGCCTCCCTGATCGCCGCCGCACGCAGCGCCTTGTCGAGGATCAGCCAGGCGCGTCCCCCGTGGTGCTCGCACATCTCCACACCCAGCTTGGCACCGTAGACCTGCTCGTTGCAGAAGCGCTGGCCGCGGTCGTTCACCACCGCGCCTTTCGGCCAGTTTTCCGGTGGATTGATGAAGCGCCAGGCCGAGACCTTGTCCATCCGCGCTGTGCTGCCACCCGCAGCCAGCCCCAGGTGGATGCCGCTGCCATCGCAGCCGGTCGCACCCAGGCGCATGGTCTGCAGGTATTTCGGCGCGTGCTGCGCCACCATCTCGCGATTGAAGATGAAGCCGCCGGTGGACAGCACCACACCACGGGTCGCGCGGATGCGAAGTGGCCGGGCCTCGGCGGCTTCCAGCGCAGCGGCTTTGGCGCGCAGGGCATCCGCCCACTTCGGTGCGACGTTGTGCACTTTTTCGGCGCGGCGCATCCACTTGAGATGCTGTTGTGCAGCAGCGGAGCCTGGCGGCAGTTGCCAGAGTTCCGCGCCCAGCACGGTGCCTGTTTCGGCATCGGTGATCAGCCGGCGGGCGCTGCTCTGTGTCAGCAGCGGCACCCCCAGCGCCAGTGCCCGGGCCTTGAGCAGTTCATACAGCGCCTTGCCAGAGAGCCAGCTCCCGCGTGTGCGATGGCCGCGCGGTGCCGGCTTGGCGACGGCGGCGTATTCCCGCACGCCCTCATTGCCGGAGTAATAGAGATAGATCCCATCCTTGGGATAGGAAGTCTTGGGCGGTGGTGCGCTGGAGGTGAAGTCAGCGCCGATAGACTCCAGCCATTCGATCAAGCCCACGCTGTCGTTGCAGAAACGCCGTAGCGTGGTCTCGCTCACCGCCTCGCCCGTTTCCAGCCGCAGGTAGTTGAACATCGCCTCTGGCGTGTCGTCATAGCCGGCTGCCTTTTGCTGTTTGGTGCCGCCACCGGCATAGACCACGCCGCCGCTCATGGCCGTTGCACCGCCACCCTCGAAGCGCTCGGCCACCAACACTTGGGCGCCAGTCTCGCGCGCGGCGATGGCTGCGGCAGCACCGGCCGCACCAAAGCCGACCACGAGCACGTCGCAGGTCTGATCCCACTGGGCACTGGCGACATCCACCGCCAGCGGTGCGATCGTGGATGAGTGGGTGAGCGACGGATTGCTCATCGGCGGCGACGTGCCTTCTCGGGGTGGCGATGCCGAGCATTATTTGCATCGGCGACGTCACAGCTTCGTCCGTTCTGGGTAGGGCTGTGTTTGGCGTGCCGTGCGGCCTGCACTGCAAGTGCCAGATCAGCGCCCGCCGCGACGGTCTCGACGACGGCACCCTCATCAAAACGGATGAAGCTGGGGCGGTGGTCGATCCCGATAATCTGCCGATCCAACTTGTGCACGACCAAGACCCCCAATGAGCCCTCCCAAGCCGCTGATTCAATCGCTGGCCTACATCGTTGCCGAAGCTCGCGATGTCGGCACCTGGAAAACCTATGCCGAACAGGTGCTGGGTGCTGCCACCGCAAGCGCACCCGACGCGGGCTTGTATGTGAGGCTGGATGAGCGTCGCTACCGCATGGCGGTGGTGCCGGGCAGCGACGATCGCTATGTGGCCTCCGGCTGGGAGTGTGCCAATGCCACCGACTTCGCCGCTGCCGTTGCCGCCGTCGAGCGCGCCGGTATCGTCGTCGCGCCGGCGAGTGCAGCCGAGAAGGCAGCGCGCTACGTGACCGACCTCGTGCGCTTCACGGATCCCTCCGGCAACCAGCATGAGCTGAGCCACGGCTACACCGGTGGCGTCTCATCCTTCGTTTCGCCGATTGGCGTCACCGGCTTCAAGACCGGCGCGCAGGGCATGGGCCACACCGTGCTGCCCGCCCTCAACTTTGATGCGACGCTCAAGTTCTTTCAGGACGTGCTCGGCTTCGGCCTCTCCGACGTCTTCAACTTTCAGCCCGGGCCGGATGCGCCGGTGATGCGCATCTACTTTTTGCATGCCGGTGCGGGCCGTCACCACAGCCTGGCACTGGCGGAAATGCCTTCTCCGTCCGGCTGCGTGCATGTCATGGTCGAGGTCACCGAGAAGGACGAGGTCGATCGCGGCGAAGTGCGCCGCGACAAGGCGGGCATCAAGCTGATGGCCACGCTGGGCCAGCACGAGAACGACAAGATGACTTCGTTCTACATGATGACCCCGGGCAATTTTCCGCTGGAATACGGCTGGGGCGGCATCAGCGTCGAGCCCGGCAAATGGGAAACCACCTACACCAAGCAGGTCAGCATCTGGGGTCATGATTTCTCGGTGGGCTTCCGCTAATGGCCCTGAACAAGCAGAAGACCGCGACCGAGGCGATTGCCCACCTGCGCGACGGCATGACCGTCGGCATCGGCGGCTGGGGGCCGCGCCGCAAGCCGATGGCGCTGGTGCGCGAGATTCTTCGTTCACCGTTGAAAGACCTCACCGTTGTTTCCTACGGCGGCCCCGACGTGGGCATGCTCTGCGCGGCCGGCAAGGTGAAGAAGCTGATCTTCGCGTTCGTGACGATGGATGCGATCCCACTGGAACCGTACTACCGCAAGGCGCGCGAAAGTGGCGCAATTGAAGTCGAGGAATACGACGAGGGCATGTTCGAGTGGGGTCTGCGCGCAGCGGGCATGCGCATGTCGTTCCTGCCCACGCGCGTGGGGCTTGCCACCGACGTGCTCGCCAAGAATCCGAACCTGAAAACCATCACCTCGCCCTATGCCGATGGCGAGGTCTACGTGGCCATGCCCGCGCTCAAGCTGGATGCCGCGCTGCTGCACGTCAATGAGTCGGACCGCCTGGGCAACACGCTGCTGCGCGGACACGACACCTTCTTCGACCATCTCTACGCCCGCGCCGCCGATCACGTCATCGTCAGCACGGAAGTCCTCCACGAGAAGCTCGCGCTGGATGCCCATACCGCGAAGCTCAATGCCTTCGAGCGCTACTTGGTGCAGAGCGTCGTGCATGCCCCCGGCGGCGCACACCCGACGCTGTTCGGCCCCGACTATGGTTGGGACCTGGAGCACCTGAAACGCTACAACCTCTCCGCGACCGAAGAAGGGGGCTGGCAGAAGTATGTGGAGGAGTTCGTGAACGTCGGCGAAGCCGCCTATCAAACGCAGATCGGCGGGGCAGAGCGCCTCGCCAAGCTCAAGCTGCCGGTGTTCTGACCATGACAACCGCAACACTCGCAGAACTGATGATCGTCGCCGCCAGCGAAGCCTGGCGCGATAACGGCGAGCTGCTCGCCTCCGGCATCACCACCATCCCGCGCCTCGGCGCGAGTCTGGCGAAGATGACCCATTCGCCCGAGCTGCTGATGACCAACAGCGAGGCCTATCTGGTGGCTGAGCCGGTGCCGCTCGGCCCGCTGGGCGACTACGTGCCGCAATACGAGGGTTACCTGGGCTTCGAGCGCGTGTTCGATTGCGTCTGGGGCGGCAAGCGCCACGCCATGATCGGCCCGACGCAGATTGACCGCTGGGGCCAGACCAACCTCTCCGCCGTCGGCCCCGACTACAAGAAGCCCAAGTCCGCCGTGCTCGGCGTGCGCGGGTTGCCGGGCAACAGCATCTGCCATCCCAACTCCTTCTTCGTGCCCAATCACGGCCCGCGCGTGTTCGTGGCGGGCGAGGTCGACATGGTCAGCGGCGTCGGCTACAAGCCCGAGCGCTGGCTGCCGGGCATGAAGCAGGATTACGTCGATCTGCGCCTGATCGTCACCGACCTCTGCGTGCTGGATTTCGGCGGGCCGGATCATGCCATCCGCGTGCGCTCGCTGCATCCCGGCGTGAGCTTCGAGCAGGTGCAGGCGGCGACCGGCTTCCCGCTGCTGCAAGCCGATGACTTGAGCGAAACGCCGCTGCCCACCGAAGAGCAGCTCGCCATCATCCGCAAGCTCGACCCGCACAACCTGCGCAGCGCGGTGCTGAAGAACAATCCTCCGGCGGTGGGTGCACGCGGATGAGCGACCTCGTCGAGCCGAAAAAGGTCGACATCACCTACGAGACCGAAGAGCCGGTGCTCTACGAGGTGCGGGAGAGCGTGGCCTGGGTGACGATGAACCGCCCGACGTTCAACAACGCCCAGAACTCGCAGATGACCTATGCGCTCGATGCCGCCTTTGCGCGCGCGGTGAGCGACGACAGCGTGAAGGTGATCGTGCTCAAGGGTGCGGGCAAGCACTTCTCCGCCGGACACGATATCGGCACGCCGGGCCGCGACCTGCACAAGACCTTCGAGCGCAAGCATCTGTTACCAGACCACACCAACAAGCCGGGTGCGGAACTGCTCTACACCCGTGAGCAGGAGGTGTATCTGGGCATGTGCCGCCGCTGGCGCGACATCACCAAACCCACCATCGCGGTCGTGCAGGGCGGCTGCATCGCGGGTGGCCTGATGCTGGCCTGGGTCTGCGATCTGATCGTGGCCAGCGAGGATGCGTTCTTCCAGGACCCGGTGCAGCGTATGGGCATTCCGGGCGTCGAGTACTTCGCGCATGCCTTCGAGCTGCCGCCGCGCGTCGCCAAGGAGTTCCTCATGCTCGGCGAGCGCATGCCCGCGGCGCGCGCCTACAGCTTCGGCATGGTCAACCGCATCGTGCCGCGCGAACAGCTCGACGCCGAGGCGGCGAAGATGGCTGCCAATCTCGCCGAGAAGGGCCGCCTCGGTTTGTGGCTCACCAAGCAGGCGATCAATCACGTCGAAGAGCTGCGCGGCAAGCGCACGGCGATGGACGCGGTGTTCCACATGCACCACTTCGCCCACGCGCAGAGCGATCTCGTCAACGGCAATAGCCTCGGCGGGCAGGATGCCAAGAGCATGGCCGCCGCCAACAAGAAGCAGGCGGACAAGGAATGAGCGCCGCACTCCACACCGTGCTCTGCGAGAAGCTCGGCTGCCGCTACCCCATCGTGCAGACCGCGATGGGCTGGGTGGCCGACAGCAAGCTGGTGACGGCGACCTCCAATGCTGGCGGCTTCGGTTTTCTTGCCGCCGCGACGATGTCCACCGACTTGCTCCGCCGCGAGATCGCCGCCGTGCGCGCCGCGACCACGGCGAACTTCGGCGTGAACTTCCACATGTTCCAGCCCAACGCCAGCGAGGTGATCGAGCTGGTGTTGCAGAACGCCGACCGCGTTCGCGCAGTGAGCTATGGCCGCGGCCCGAGTGCCGCGATCATCAAACGCTTCAAGGATGCCGGCGTGCTGTGCATGCCCACGGTCGGTGCGCTCAAGCACGCGCAGAAGGCAGTCGAGCTCGGTGCGGACATCATCACCGTGCAGGGCGGCGAAGGCGGCGGCCATACCGGCTCGGTGCCCACCACACTGCTGCTGCCGCAAGTGCTCGATGCCGTGAAGGTGCCCGTGGTGGCTGCGGGTGGCTTCTACAACGGTCGCGGGCTCGCGGGTGCGCTGGCCTACGGCGCCAGTGGCATTGCCATGGGCACGCGCTTTCTGATGACCAGCGACTCGCCCGTACCGGCAGAAACGCTGAAGCAATACGTCGCCGTGAAAGAGGCGTCCCAGATTCGAGCCTCCACCGCCGTCGATGGCATGCCACAGCGCATGATCGACAACCCCTTTCTGCTCCGGCTCGAAAGCGGCGGCCTGCTGCGTCGCCTGTTGGTCGCCCTCGCCAGCGCCTGGGCCTGGCGGACGCATACCGGCATGTCGGTCGGTCACATGGCCAAGACCTTTTTCGCCGCACTGCGCGAAGGCGATGGCGCCATCCAGACCATGATGGCCGCCAACGCGCCGGTGCTGATTCAGCGCGCGATGGTGGAGGGCAAGCCCGACGAAGGCGTGCTGCCCTCGGGGCAGGTCGCCGCCAACATCCAGTCGCTGCCCAGTGTGGCCGACCTCATCCAGACCATCGTTAGTGAGGCCGAAGTGCGCCTCGCCGCCTTACCGAGCCGTAACTCATGAGCACCAACGGATTCACCACCACGATCACCGACGGCGTTGCCGAACTGGTCATCAACCGTCCGCCCGTCAATGCCCTGAATGACGCAGGGTGGCACGCGCTGGCCGACGAGATCGAACGGCTGGGCCGCGCGCCCGGCGCACGCGTCATCATCATCCGCAGTGAAGGCCGCGGCTTTTGTGCGGGTGTGGATATCAAGGAGCTGGACAAGGACCCGGACAAGATCGTCTCGGTCAACGCCGGCAATTACCGCAGCTTCAAGGCCGTGCACCGTAACGCGTTGCCGGTGATCGTTGCCGTGCACGGCTTCGTGCTCGGCGGCGGCATTGGTCTGGCCGGTGCTGCGGACATCGTGGTCGCGAGCGATTGCGCCACCTTCGGTGTGCCGGAGGTGGATCGTGGCGCCATGGGTGGCGGTGCGCATCTGCAGCGGCTCTTCCCGGTGCAGAAGGTGCGCATGATGTATTTCACCGGTGAGCCCATTACCGCGGCCGAGGCCCATCGGCTGGGTGCGGTCGAGCAGGTGGTGCCGCGAGAGGCCTTGCGCGATACCGCACTCGCCATTGCGAAGAAGATTGCCGCCAAGAGCAGCCCGATGATCCGACTCGCCAAGGAAGCGCTGAACGGCATCGAGGACGGCAACCTCGAAGACAAGTATCGCTGGGAGCAGGGCTTCACCCTGCAGGCCTATCGCGAAAAGGATTCTGCCGAGACCCGCCGCGCTTTCGTGGAAAAGAGAAACGCGGAATTTGGAGGCTAGGGATGAGACTCGAATACACCGAGCGTCAGAAGAAGTTTCGCACCGAAGTGCGGGAGTGGATGGCGGCGAACGTGCCGAAGCAGCCGCTGCAGAGCTTCGACACGAGAGAAGGCTTCGAGCAGCACCGCGCCTGGGAAGCCAAGCTCAACGAAGGCCGCTGGAGCGCGGTCACCTGGCCGAAAGAACTCGGCGGCCGCAGCAGTGATCTCATCGACTGGTTGATCTTCGAAGAAGAGTACTGGCGCGCCAGCGCCCCGCTGCGCGTCAACCAGAACGGCGTGTTCCTGCTCGCACCGACGCTAATGGAATACGGCACTGACGAGCAGAAGGCGCGCTTCCTGCCGCGCATGGCCGCGGGTCAGGACATCTGGGCGCAGGGCTGGAGCGAGCCCGGTGCGGGCAGCGACATGGCTGCCATCCGCAGCAAGGCGATCAAGGACGGAGACCACTACGTCATCAATGGCCAGAAAACCTGGTCGACGCGTGCCGCCTTCGCCGACTGGTGCTTCGGGCTGTTCCGCACCGATCCCGACTCGCAGCGCCACCATGGCCTCACCTTCGTGCTGTTCCCGCTCGACCTGCCCGGCATCACCATCCGGCCCATCAAGCAGCTCAACGGCCTGCCCGGCTTCGCCGAGATTTTCTTCGACAACGTGCGCGTGCCGGTGGCCAATCGCATGGGGCCGGAAGGCCAGGGCTGGAACGTGGCAATGGCCACCGCCGGATTCGAGCGTGGCCTGATGCTGCGCTCGCCGGCGCGCTTCCAGAAAACCGCACACAACCTCGTCGCGCTATACCAGCGGCACCGCGAGCGCGCCGACCGCGATCCCTCGATCCGCGACGCCGTACTCAAGAGCTACATGGATGCCGAGGCGTACGCGCTCTCCACTTACCAGACCGCCAGCCGCCTGCTGCGCGGGGGGCAGATCGGACCCGAGGCGAGCACCAACAAGATCTTCTGGTCGGAGCTGGACCTGCTCATGCACGAAACCGCCCTGCGCATTCTCGGCGCGCACGGCGAGTTGATGCCGGACACCGCGGCCGCCGCTGAAAGTGGCCCCTGGCTGGATGGCTTCCTGTTCGCGCAGGCGGGCCCCATCTACGCGGGTAGCAACGAAATCCAGCGCAACATCATCGCCGAGCGCATGCTCGGCCTACCGCGTTAAGGACGAGGCCATGGACTTCACCTTCACCGAAGACCAGCTGTCGCTGCGCGACGCCATCCACAAGTTTCTGATGGTGGAAGCCGCACCCGAGTTGCTGCGTGAGATCTGGGAAACCGAGATCGGCCGTAGTGCCGAATTGCGCGCCAAGCTGGCCGATCAGGGTCTCACCGCGTTGTCGGTGCCCGAGGCTTACGGCGGCATGGGGCTGGGCGATGTCGACTGGGTCTTGATCCAGCAGGAGCTGGGCTATTACGCCATCCCGGATTCGCTCACCGCCACCGCGTATCTCGCGGTGTACTTGAGCAAGGCCCTGCCCGAGAACTCGGCGCTGAAAAAGCACTGGCTGCCGAAGATCGCCGACGGCAGCGCGCGCGTCGCGGTGGGCCACCCCATCAATCCTTTCGTCGCCGATGCCGCCAACGCCAACCTGCTGCTGCTCTGGCACGACGACGAACTGCACGGTGTGTTGCCGGCGGACGTCACCCTCACGCTCCACCCCAGCATCGACTCTTCGCGTCGCCTGTATCGCGTGGCGTGGACGCCCACGGCCAAGTCCCGACTCTGCGGCGCCGATAAGGGGGCCGCGCTGTGGCAGGGCACCATCGACCGCGCCGGGGTTGCCATCGCCGCGCAGTTGCTGGGCCTCGCGCAACGCATGCTCGACCTCGGCACCGACTACGCGGCGCAGCGCAAGCAGTTCGGCAAGCCCATCGGCAGCTTCCAGGCCGTGAAGCACCACCTGGCCGACGTGGCGGTGAAGATCGAGTTCGCCCGCCCGGTGGTGCAGCGCGCTGCGTATGCGCTGTCGCGCCACGATCCACAGGCCGCGCGATATGTCTCACATGCTCGCCTTGCAGCCGGTGAGGCGGCCCGCCTCGCGGCCCGCAAGGGCATCCAGGTCCACGGTGCCATGGGCTACACCTGGGAGGCGGACCTGCAGATGTTCATGAAGCGCGCCTGGGCGCTGGACGCCATCTGGGGCGATGCGATCTTCCACAAGGCCCGTCTGGCCGAGGCCGTGCTGGCCGATGGCGCGCCGCTCGGGCCGTCTGAAACCTTTACTCACTAGAGAAACCGCCATGGCTGAAGCCTATATCGTCGACACGCTGCGCACGCCCACCGGCAAGCGCAAGGGCGGGCTCGCCCACGTTCACGGTGCCGATCTCGGCGCCCATGCGCTGCGTGCGCTGGTGGCCCGTAATGCGATCCCGGCCGAGCATTACGACGACGTGATCTTCGGCTGCCTCGATGCCATCGGCCCGCTCGCCGGCAACATCGCGCGTACCAGCTGGCTCGCGGCCGGTCTGCCGCTGCACGTGCCCGGCGTCACCATCGACCGCCAGTGCGGCAGCTCGCAGCAGGCCGTGCACTTTGCCGCGCAGGCGGTGATGAGCGGCACCATGGACGTGGTGGTGGCAGGCGGCGTGCAGACCATGACGCAGATTCCCATCTCCTCGGCCATGGTCTGCGCCAAACCGCTTGGCTTCAGCGATCCCTTCTCGGGTAGCGAAGGCTGGGTGAAGCGGTTCGGCAGCGCGCCGGTCAACCAGTTCCTCGGCGCACAGCTCATCGCGGACAAATGGGGCATCTCGCGCGATGACATGGAGGCCTTTGCGCTGGAGTCTCACCGCCGCGCCCGTGTGGCGCAGCAGGAAGGCCGCTTCGACCGCGAGATCATCGAGTCCTGGGGTATCAAGGCCGACGAAACCGTGCGCGACACCTCGCTGGCGCAGATGGCGAAGCTGGAGCCGCTGGCTCCCGGAGGCACCCTCACCGCCGGCGTGTCGAGCCAGACCGGCGATGCCTCCGCGGCCATGCTCATCGTCTCTGAAAAGGCGTTGAAGCAGTATCACCTCAAGCCGCGTGCGCGCATCCACCACCTGAGCGTGTACTCGGACGACCCCATCTTCATGCTCACCGCGCCCATCCCGGCCACGCGCCATGCGCTGAAGAAGGCGGGCATGAAGCTCGACGACATCGACCTCGTCGAGATCAACGAGGCCTTTGCCCCGGTGGTGCTCGCCTGGCTCAAGGACACCGGCTATTCCCATGACCGCACTAACGTCAACGGGGGCGCCATTGCGCTGGCGCATCCGCTGGGCGCCACCGGCGTGAAGCTGATGAGCACGTTGCTCTGCGAGCTGGAGCGCACGGGCGGCCGCTACGGCCTGCAAACCATGTGCGAAGGCGGCGGTGTGGCCAACGTCACCATCATCGAACGCCTCTGAACCGATCAACAGGATTTACTGACATGGGCATCTGCGACAACCGCACCATCATCGTCACCGGCTCGGGCTCGGGTCTGGGCCGCGAATACGCACTGGCGCTCGCTGCCGAAGGCGCCAACGTCGCGGTCAACGACATCCGTCTTGAGGCCGCCGAAGCGGTGGTCAACGAGATCCAAGCCGCCGGCGGCAAGGCCGTCGCCGCCCTCGGCGACATCACCAGCATGGCGGGCGCAGAGGCGATCATCGCCGCGGCACTGGCGGCGTTCGGCGAGGTGCACGGCGTGGTCAACAACGCGGGCATCGTGCGCGACAAGATGTTTGCCTCGATGAGCGAGGAGGACTGGGACGCCGTGATCCGCGTACACCTCAAGGGCCATTTCTGCATCACCAGCAAGCTGGTGCAGCGCTGGCGCGACCAGGTGAAGGCGGGCGGCAAGCCGCAGGGCCGCATCGTCAACACCAGCTCTGGTGCCGGCCTGCAGGGCAACATCGGGCAGAGCAACTACTCGGCGGCCAAGGCCGGCATTGCGGCACTCACGCTCGTACAGGCGGCTGAACTCGGCCGCTACGGCGTGACCGCCAATGCCCTGGCACCGGCTGCGCGCACCGGCATGACCGAAGGCCCCTTCGGCGCGATGATGAAGCCACCCGCCGACGGGAGCTTCGACCACTACCATCCGGGCAACGTGGCACCCCTGGTGGTGTATCTGTGCAGCCCGCTGTCGAGTGGCGTGACCGGCAAGGTATTCGAGGTGGAGGGCGGCAAGGTCTCCATCGCCGGCGGCTGGAAGACCGGCACCGTCAAGAACAAGGGCGCGCGCTGGGCACCGGCCGAACTGCATGACACCATCGCCGGCCTGATTGCCACCGAGCCGCCGGCTCAAAAGGTTTATGGAACCTGAGGTTAGTCGTAGCGCCCAAGACTATCGCTGGTGGACCGAGGAGCGCGTGCGCTTCAACGACCTCGACGTCGTCGGCCACGTCAACAACATCGCCTACTGCGTCTATGTCGAAAGCGGCCGTGCCGGCTTTCTCGGCGAGACCGGCTTCTGGGTGATGGGAGCGGCGCGTGCCAATGTCGTCGCCCGCACCGAGATGGACTACCTGCGCGAGGTGCACTACCCCGCGCGGCTGCGCATCGGCGTCAACGTGCTGGCGATTGGCACGCGTTCGGTGACGCTGGGCATCGGCATTTTCGACGGCGAGGTTTGCGTACTCGCCGCCCGTAACGTCATCGTCCGCTTCGACACCCAGACGCGGCGCTCGGTGGTGCTGGACGAAGCCGAGCGTGACATGCTGCGGCCTTATCTGATCGCCCGCTGAGCCGCCGCGATGGCGCTTGCGCCGTCGCCACCACCATGCCCCGCCCCCGCGTTGTCGTGCTCGCCTTGACGGCCCTGATCGCTTCTGCGGCGGTGGCGGTCGGTCTGCGATGGCACGCCGCCGATCAAGCGCTGGCTGCCGGCACCGTTCGCGAGCCCGGCGTGGTGGACATCCGTTTCGCACAGTTCATGTCGCAGCACCACGATCAGGCCATCCGCATGGCGCAGGCGCTGCTGGATGCGCCCGCCAGCGATGCCGTGCAGCTTGCCAGGGGCATATCGACGCAGCAGTTGCTGGAGTTGGGGGAGATGCGGGGCTGGCTCAAGCTCTGGGGGCAGTCCTCGGTGCCCGAGAGCCGCAGCATGGACTGGATGCTGCTGTCGGACACCGCACCCGATGCCACCCTGCGCCAATACCTGCTCGAATGCAGCCGTTCGGCCGCCGGCATGCCGGGCATGGCCACCCGTGCCGAACTCTTGCAGCTCGGGCAGGCCCAGGGCCGTGATCGCGAGCATCTGTTTCTCACGCTGATGCAGCGCCACCACGAAGGGGGGCTGCCGATGGCACGGTTTGCGGCGCGAAACGCCCGGCTGCCGGTGGTGCGTGAACTGGCCTCCCGCATGGTGGGCGAGCAGGTGCAGGAGCTTGCAGCCATCCAGGTGATGCAGGCGAGGCTCGCGGCCGCGGGCCCTTAGCGGCCAGGGCAGACGTTGAGGCGTAATTACCGTTGTGGGCTGGCGTGGTGGTTCAGATAATCGCGGCCGCTTTGTCGAGGAGACAATCCCATGAACCGCACACCGGTCATCCTGCTGCCGCTGGCCTTGTCCGCTGTCCTTTCCGGCTGCGGCGATAGCGGCGTTGGTCGCAACCTTGCCCCCGCGACGCCGGTGGCGACCCCCAAGGCCGTCTGCGGCCCCGGCTCGCGGCCCGAAACCGGCCTGCAGGGGCGCGTCAGCCGCGCCGAGCACGAGAGCGGTCGGTCGGCTGCCGGCTATACCTGCAACACCGAGATGGTGGGCAGCTACACCGTGCCCAATGCCATCGGTACCGTGGGAGGCTTCAAGGTGGAGCGCTATGTCGACAAGGCGGGCCACGATTGCGCCTACTACGACACCACCCTGCTGTATCCCACCAACGCCGCCGACGCCAATGCCGGCGTCAACGTGCTGGACATGAGCGACCCCACCAAGCCGGTGCGTACCGCACAGCTGGTGACGCCCGCCATGCTCACGCCGCACGAGTCGCTGGTGGTCTCGCAGCAGGGGGGCGTGCTGGCGGCGGTGACCGGCAACCCGGCGTTCTATCCCGGCATCGTCGACGTTTACGACATCAGCGGCGACTGCCGTAACCCGGTGCTCAAATCCTCATCGCCCTTCGGCTTTCTCGGCCACGAGAGCGGCATCACGGCCGATGGCAAGACCTTCTACTCCGCCTCGCCCTCGTCACCCACGCTGACGGCCATCGACATCTCCAACCCCTCGCTGCCGGTGCCGCTGTGGACCGGCTCGTACTACTCGCATGGCCTGTCCCTGAGCCAGGACGGCAATCGCGCCTACCTCGCCGCCGGTGACGAGCAGGGCATGGTGATTCTCGATGTCTCCGAGATCCAGGCGCGCAAGGCCAACCCGCAGGTGAAGCGCGTGGGTAGCGTGACCTGGCCCAGCATGTCGATCCCGCAGAACGCGCTGCCGTTTACCAGCGGCGGCAAGCCGTATGTGCTGGATATCGACGAATACTCCAAGGATGCTCCCGGCGGCAGCGTGGCCGCGCATGGACCGGTGGTCGGCGCGGGTCGCATCATCGACATCAGCGACGAGACCCAACCCAAGGTGATCTCCGATCTGAGGCTGGAAGTGCACCAGCCGGAACACCGCGCCGCCATCGCCGACGACCCCGGCGCGCAACTGCCGGTGCAGGGCTACGCTGGGCACTACTGCAATCTGCCGACGCGGGTCGATCCGCCCATCGTCGCGTGCAGCATGATCATCTCGGGCCTGCGCATCTTCGATATCCGCGATCCGCGCCACCCCAAGGAAGTCGCCTACTTCAACGCCCCGGTACAGCCGCGGCTGACGCCGGTGTTCGAGGCCAGCAACTGGGCCATGTCCAGCCCCAGCTTCGTGCCCGAGCGCAAGGAGATCTGGTACACCGACGGCTATAGCGGCTTCTACGTGGTGCGCGTCACCAACGGCGTCTGGTAGGTCGATCGCGCGAGCTTCACCCCAACGGGTGAAGAGCATGAGCGGGGTGCGGCCGACAATGGCGCACCATGAATCTCATCCTCAATGAAGACCAGCGGCTGATCCGCGAATCCGCTGAAGCCTTTCTGGCGGATGCCAGCACCTCTGCCGCCGTGCGGGCGGCAATGGAGAGCGCCGCGGGTTTCGACGCCGCCCTCTGGACGCGCATCGCCACCGAACTCGGCTGGTGCGGCATCGCCGTGCCGGAGTCGCAAGGCGGGCTCGGCCTGGGCATCGTCGAGCTGGTGCAGGTGCAGGAAGTCGCCGGCCAGCGCCTGCTGTGCGCGCCCTTCTTCTCGTCGGTCTGCCTCGCCACCACGCTGCTGCAAACCGTGGGCACCCGCGAGGCGCAGGCCGAATGGCTGCCCCGGCTGGCGACGGGCGAGCTGCGCTTCAGCGCCGCGTTGCCTTCCGACGCGGCGGCGTTTCTCGCCGACAGCGCGGTGTCGGCCGAAGGCACCGCCAGCGGCTGGACCCTGACGGGGCGGGCCACGCGGTTGCCCGAGGGCGACAGCGCCGACGGGTTGCTGCTCACCGCCCGCGTGCCGGGCGAGACCCTGCCGGGTCTGTTTCGGGTGGCGCGCACGGCCGCCGGGCTCACGGTCACCGCCAAGCCCGGCTTCGACGCCAGTCGCCGCTTTGCAGAAGCCGAGCTGAAAGCCGTCGCCGCGCAGCGAATCGACGCGGTCGCGTATGCCGCCGAGGGCTACGCGCACGCCGCGGCCCGGGTGCGCCTGCTGATCGCGGCCGAACAGCTGGGCAGCGCGCAGGCCTGCCTCGACCTCACCGTGGCCTACACCGCCACGCGCAAGCAGTTCGGCCGTGCCATCGCCGGCTTTCAGGCCGTGAAGCACCGCTGCGCCGAGATGATGGCGCGCATCGAGGCGGTGCGCTCTGCGGTCGCGGGAGCGGCTGCGAATATGGCGGCCAATGCACCGCTGCCGGCACTCGTCGCCGAATGCGCGGCGACCAAGGCCTTGGCTTCCGACGTGCTGTTCTGGTGCGCGCAGGAGGCGATCCAGTTGCACGGCGGCGTCGGCTTTACCTGGGAATACGACCCGCAGCTGTATTTCAAGCGGGCACAGGCCTCGTCGCACTGGCTGGGCACCGCCGATGCGCTGCGGGCGCTGGCGGCAGAGCAGGTGTTTGCACCGACCGTCGCCAGAACGGCCCGCAACGCTTCCGACGATCCACTCGCGAACTTCCGCGCCGAAGTCGCAGGCTGGATGACGAGCCACCTCACCGGCCGTTTCGCCGCCCTCAAACACCGGGGCGGCCCCGGCGACGAAGAGGCCGATCCGGCACAGCGCAAGGCGTGGGAGCGCGAGCTGGCCACCGGCGGCTGGATCGGGGTGGGCTGGCCCACGGCCAGCGGCGGCCGCGGACTGAGCATCGCCGAGCAGGTGGTCTTTCACGAGGAATACGCCCGCGCCGGCGCGCCCGGCCGCATGGGGCACATCGGCGAAGGCTTGATCGGCCCGGCGCTGATCAAGTACGGCACGCCCGCGCAGCAGCAACGCTTTTTGCCGCGCATTCTGGATGGCAGCGAATTCTGGGCCCAGGGCTATTCCGAGCCCAATGCCGGCTCCGACCTCGCCAACGTGCAGACGCGCTGCTGGCAGGAAGCCGACGGCAGCTGGCGCGTGCAGGGCCAAAAGATCTGGACCTCGCTGGCACACGAGTCCGACTGGATCTTCGTGGTCGCACGTTGCGAGCCCGGTAGCCGGGGCAACAAGGGTCTCGCCTTTCTGCTGCTGCCCCTGAGGCAGCCCGGCATCGAGATTCGGCCCATCCGCCAGCTGGGCGGCGGCTCCGAGTTCAACGAGGTGTTCTTCGACGGCGCGAAGGCCGAAGCCGATCACCTCGTCGGAGCGCCGGGCGAGGGCTGGAAGGTGGCGATGGGCCTGCTGGAGATCGAGCGCGGCGTTTCCACGCTGGGCCAGCAGATGCACTTCCAGCACGAACTGGAGCGCATCGTGGCTGCGGCCCGCGAGCGCGGCCTCGACCGCAACGCCACCATCCGCGACCGCCTCGCCCAGGCCTGGCACGGCCTCAAGGTGCTGCGCTACCACGCGCTGCGCATGCTGGCGGGCGAGGATGCGCTCAGCCTCGGCCGCGAGGCCCTGGTCTACAAACTGGCCTGGTCCACCTGGCACCGCGACCTCGGCAAGCTGGCGATGGACGTGCTGGGCCCCGATGGCGAGCATGCGGACGAGTCGGTGCGCGCGCTGCAGCAGCTGTTCTTCTTCTCGCGCGCCGACACCATCTATGGCGGCACCAACGAGATTCAACTCAACCTGATTGCCGAGCGCGGGCTGGGTATGCCGCGCGAGGCCCGTCCCGCCACGACCTGAGCACCCCATGCACACCGTTCCACCGCCCCCCTATGTGCCTGCACACGGCCTGCTGAAAGGCCGCAGCGTGCTCATCACCGCCGCCGCCGGTGGCGGTATCGGCTTCGCCGCCGCCAAGCGTTGCCTGGAAGAAGGTGCGCGGGCGCTGATGCTCTCGGACATTCACCCGCGCCGCACGGCCGAGGCCGCGGAGGCGCTGGCCAAGGAGTTTGCCAACGCACAGGTGTTTGGCCAGGTCGGCAATGTCGCGGTCGAAGCCGACGTGCAGACCTTGATCGACACTGCCGAGGAAAAACTGGGCGGCGTCGACGTGCTGATCAACAACGCCGGGCTGGGGGGCACCAAACGTGTCGTCGACATGCTCGACGAGGAGTGGCACAAGGTGCTCGACGTCACCCTCACCGGCACCTTCCGCATGACTCGCGCGATGCTGAAGAAAATGCAGCCCCGCGGGCGCGGCGCCATCGTCAACAACGCCTCGGTGCTGGGCTGGCGGGCGCAGAAGGAGCAGGCGCACTACGCGGCGGCCAAGGCCGGGGTGATGGCGCTGACGCGCTGCGCCGCACTCGAAGCCGCCGACTTCGGCGTGCGCATCAATGCGGTGTCGCCCTCCATCGTCTTCCACGACCACCTGCGCAAGAGCGCGCCGGAATCGCTGCTCAACGAACTGGCAGCGCGCGAGGCCTTCGGACGCGGCGCCGAGGCCTGGGAGATTGCCAACATCATGGTGTTCCTCGCCTCCGACTACGCCTCGTACCTCGTGGGCGAAACCATTTCCGCTTCCAGCCAGCGAGCCTGACATGGCCAACCAGACCTTTACCTCCGCCGACGAACTCATTGCCGCCATCGGCCAGCCGCTCGGCGAAACCGAGTGGCTGACCATCACGCAGGAGCGCGTCAACACCTTTGCCGAGGCGACCGGCGATCACCAGTGGATTCACGTCGATCCCATACGCGCGAAAGAGGGGCCCTTCGGCGCCTGCATTGCGCACGGTTACCTGACGCTGTCGCTGGCGGCATTCTTCATGCCGCAGCTCATCGAGGTGCGCATGAAGATGGGCGTGAACTACGGCACCGACAAGGTGCGCTTTCCCGCACCGGTGAAGGTGGGGCAGCGCATCCGCGGCAAGGGCGAACTGGTGGCGGTGGAGCCGACCAAGGATGGCGGCGTGCAATCCACGCTGCGGCTGACGGTGGAGATCGAAGGTTCACCCAAGCCCGCGTGCATCGCCGACACCATCAGTCGCTACTACTTTTGAACGAGGCTCACCCGCCTGACCACCCGTAGTCTGCCGCTCAAACACCCGGAGAGCGGCATGACAGCAGCAAATGAAGCGGTGATCGTCTCGGTCGCCCGTACGGCCATCGGCAAGGCCTATCGCGGGGCCTTCAACGACACCGAAGCCCCCGTGCTCGGGGGCGAGGTGATCAAGGCCGCCGTCGCCCGCGCCGGGGTCGATCCGAAGGAGATCGACGACGTGCTGATTGGGTGCGCCGCCCAGCAGGGCACGCAGGGCTACAACCTGGGCCGGCTGTGCGCCTTCACGGGCGGCCTGCCGGACACCGTGCCGGGCATGACGCTGGACCGCCAGTGTTCGTCCGGCCTGCAGACCATTGCCATCGCCGCGAAGAACATCCTGAGCGGCGAGCAGAACATCGTCGTCGCGGGCGGGCTGGAGTCCATCTCGCTCACCCAGAACAAGCACAAGAACAGCTACCGCGCCGTGTCGGAAGCCGTGATCGCCGCGCAGCCGGCGGCGTATATCCAGATGATCGAGACGGCGGAATTCGTCGCCGAGCGCTACGGCATCACGCGTCAGCAGCAGGACGAATACGCCCTGCAGAGCCAACAGCGCACGGCCGCCGCGCAGGCGGCCGGCAGGTTCGACGACGAGATCGTGCCGTTCGCGTCGGTGAAGCAGTTGTTCGACAAGGAAGGCAACCCCACCGAGAAGCAGACGGTGACGTTGGCCAAGGACGAGGGCAACCGCGCCGATACCTCGGCCGAGAGCCTCGCCGCACTGAAGCCGGTGTGGAAGGACGGCCGCTTCGTGAAGCTGGGGCAGCACATCACCGCCGGCAATGCCTCGCAGTTGTCGGACGGCGCGGCGGTTTCGCTGCTGATGAGCCGCAAGGCCGCCGCCGAGCGTGGTCTGAAGCCGCTGGGCACCTACCGCGGCTTTGCGGTGGCGGGCTGCAAGCCGGACGAAATGGGCATCGGCCCGGTCTACGCCATCCCCAAACTGCTGGCACAGCACGGCCTGAAGATCGGCGACATCGGCCTGTGGGAACTGAACGAGGCCTTCGCCTGCCAGGTGATCTACTGCCGCGACCAGCTGGGCATCCCCAACGACCGGCTCAACGTGAATGGCGGGGCCATTAGCATCGGGCATCCGTTCGGCATGAGCGGTGCGCGCATGGTCGGCCACGCCTTGATCGAAGGCCGTCGTCGCGGCGTGAAATACGTGGTCGTCACCATGTGCGTCGGTGGCGGCATGGGGGCAGCGGGTTTGTTCGAGGTGGGCTAGGGGCCCCCGACGTGGCAAGGTGATCGCAACACGCCGCGGAGTGCTCACCCAGAGCCCCGCAGTGCAGACACACGGATGGCAATGACCACCCGGAACGAGTGAGGAGAGGCAGCATGGTGGCAAGTGCATCGGCGGTGACCACGCCGACAAACACAGTCCTGGACAAGACCGGCAGCCTGCCGGCCTGGCTGATGACGGTCGTGGTGCTGGCGTCGGCCGTGTATGCCTTCTCGCCGCGGGCGGCACCGCCGTTCGCAGTCACCCAGGTGCAGCCAGACGGCCTGCTGGTGACGGGCCTTGCACGCCACGGCAATCGCTTTCTGGCGGCTGGCGAGCAGGGGCAGATCCTCGTTGCCGACAGCTTCAAGGGCCCCTGGCACACCGCCAAGGTCACACCGCAGCGGGGCTCCACCTTCACGCAGATCGCGTTCTTTGGCAGCCAGCTCGCCATGGCCGTGGGTCACGATGGCTGGCTGGTGCGGAGTGAGGATGGCGGCGAAACCTGGACCGAGGCCGCCTTCAATGCGGACCTCTCGGACCCGCTCATGGGCGTGGCAGGGCCTTACGACGGCAAGTTCTACGCCTACGGCGCCTTCGGGCTGCTGATGACCTCCATCGACCAGGGCAAGACCTGGCAGAAGGAGACCATCACCGAGGCCGTGGACCCCAATGCCGCGCCCGCCGCCGCGGCGGCGGAGGTGGACCCCAATGCCGATCCCTTTGCCAACTTCCAGGCCGGCGGCAGCATGGCTGATCAGCACCTCAATGCCATGACCAGAGCGCCGGATGGCACGCTGATCCTCGCCGGTGAGCGCGGTCAGCTGCTGCGCTCCGAAGACCAGGGCAAGAGCTGGAAGAAGTTGCCGGACATCTACAGCGGCTCGTTCTACGGCATCACGCAGACGCAGGGCGGCGGGCTGCTGGTGTACGGCATGCGCGGCAACGCGTTCTACAGCGGCGACAGCGGCAAGACTTGGGTAAAGAGTGAGATTCCGCTCGCGGTCTCGCTGTTCGGCGCCACGCTCACCCCGCGCCAGGAAGTGGTGCTGGTGGGCGAGAACAACAGCATCTTCATCTCCAGGGACGGAGGCAAGCGCTTCAAGCTGTCGTCGGAGGGCGGACACGAGCGGCTCGTGGCCGCCGTGCCGCTCGACAGTGGCGAGCTGCTCACCGCCGGTGAGGCCGGCATCCGCCTGCGCGTGCCGGGCGTCCCTTATGGAGCCGAGCAGAAATGACCTCGAAACCGACCGGCATCGATGCGCTCGTCGCGCGTCTGTCCGACATCCTCATCGGCCGCCGCGGCGTCCTGACGGTTCTATTCACCGCCATCACGCTGTTCTTTGGCTACAGCGCCACCAACGTGCGTCTCGACCCGGGCTTTCTGAAGCTCATCCCGGTCAAGCACGAGTACATGAAAACGATGATGGAGTACCTGCAGGATTTTTCGGGTGCGAACACCATGCTCGTGAACCTGCGCTGGAAAGGCGAGGGCGATCTCTACAACGCCGAGTTCATGGAGGCCATGCGCAAGGCCACCGACGAGGTGTTCTTCATCCCCGGCGTCAACCGCACGCACGTCACCTCCATCTTCACGCCCAACACCTACTACATCGAGATCACCGAGGATGGCTTCAAGGGCGCGCCCGTGGTGCCGGCCAAGTTCTCGGGCCAGCCGGAAGAGCTGGACCAGGTGCGCCACAACGTCGGCCTCTCGGGCCAGGTGGGACTGATCGTCAGCGTCGACCAGAAGTCGGCACTGATCCGGGCCGATCTTCAGGACTACGACCCGAACAAGCCGCAGGACGAGCAGCGGGTCGACTACTGGGGCGTGCAGCTCAAGCTGGAGGAAATCCGCAACCGTTTCGAGAGCCCGACCAAGTATCTCTACAAGCTCAAGGCTGACCATGCGCCGTTCAAGGCGGGTGATCTGGTCTACACCGGCTACGTGGACTATGGCTGGATGATGCGCTTCCAGACTTTCAATGCGCTGCCGCCCGCCACCAGCGAGGGCGAGGGGGTGCAGCCGGTGCCCATCAAGGGCAGCGAGCTGACGGTGGAGACGGCGCAGAACGCCGAATACAACGAGAACATCGAGGTCAACATCATCGGCTTCGCCCGCCTGCTGGGCGACGTGATCAAGGGCCTGCTCGGAGTGTTCGCGTTCTTCGCGCTCGCCTTCGTCATCACCCTGGTGCAGCTTTATCTCTACTCGCGCTCGATCCGCCTCACCATCGCAGCCATCGTGGTGGCGCTGTTGCCGGTGCTGTGGCTGATCGGCACGCTGCCGCTGATCGGCTTCGGCATCGATCCGATGTCGATCCTCGTGCCCTTCCTCATCTTCTCCATCGGTGTCTCGCACGCGGTGCAGATGACCAGCGCCTGGCGCATGGAGGTGGTGCACGGTGCCACCCCGGTCGAGGCCGCGCGGCAGTCGTTCCGCAAGCTCTTCGTGCCGGGCGCGGTGGCGCTGCTCACCAATGCCCTGGGCTTTGCGGTGATCATGCTCATCGACATCCCCATCGTGCACGAGCTGGGCATCACCGCCTGCCTGGGCGTGCTGCTGATGATCGCTACCAACAAGATGATCCTGCCGATCCTGCTCACCCGCATCACGCTGGAGGAGAGCAGCCGCCGGCATTCGCTCAAGGCCCCCTCGCCGCGCACGGCGGCGATCTGGAACGCCATTGCCAAATGCGCAGAGCCGCGCTGCGCGCTGATGGTGTTCGGCATCTCGCTGGTGCTGCTGGCGGGCACCACCTGGCTCTCGCGCAGCATGGTCATCGGCGACTCCGGCACCGGCGTGCCCGAGCTGCACAAGGACTCGCGCTACAACCGCGACAACGACGTGATCGGCCAGAACTACCTCATCGGCACCGACGTGCTCACCGTCATCGTCGAAGCGCCGAAGTTCGAGGGCGATTCCTGCCTGCATTACCCGGTGGTGAATCTCATCGACCGCTTCGAGCTGTACGTGCGCGGCATCGAGGGCGTGCAGTCCGTCACGGGCGTGGCGGGCGTGGGCAAGCTGGTGATCTCGGCCTTCAACGAGGGCAATCCGCGCTGGCGCGCGCTGCCGCGCACGCAGGTGGGGCTATCCACCGGTTCGCGGGCCTTCGATCCCAACCTGGGCCTGAACAAGGAAGGCTGCAAGGCCATCCAGATCCTGGTGTTCATGAAGAACCACGATGGCGCACTCATCGCGCACGCGGTGTCGGAGATCAAGAAGTTCATCGAGGCCAACCCCGTCGAGGGTGTGAAGCTGCGCCTGGCCACCGGCAACGTCGGCGTGATGGCCGCCACCAACGAGGCGGTGGGCGAGGCGGAAGAGCGCATGCTCGCCGCCATCTTCGGTGCGCTGATCCTGCTGTGCCTGCTCACCTTCCGCTCGGTCAAGGCGGTGATCTGCGTCATCGTGCCGCTGGCGATGGTGTCGATTTTTTGCAATGCGCTGATGGCGGCGATGGGCATCGGCCTCAAGGTCGCCACGTTGCCGGTGGTGGCTCTCGGCGTCGGCGTGGGCGTGGACTACGGCATCTATCTCTTCGAGCGCATCCAGCACGAGATGAATGATGGCCGCGAGTTTCGCGATGCCTTCTTCGAGGCCATGAAGCAGCGCGGCAGTGCAGCCGTGTTCACGGCGATCACGATGGCGATCGGCGTAGGCACCTGGACGCTTTCTGCGCTCAAGTTCCAGGCCGACATGGGCCTGCTGCTGGCCTTCATGTTCCTGGTCAACATGCTGGGCGCGATCTGCCTGCTGCCGGCGCTCGGGGCCTGGTTCTTCCGCAACAAGACCCGCTGAGATTCCACGGTTGCCCCGCAAGGGGTGAGCCTCACTCATTTGCAGCAGGCGGCCTGGGCAAGGCCGCCGCTAGAGTCCCCGTATAACCAGGCGTCAGCACCCCGCAGCAGGCGCCACATTGCTCAATGGAGATCCCGATGGCCGCCGTCCTCGACAAACTGAAAGTGCTTGACCTCACCTGGGGCATCGCCGGCCCCATGGCCACGATGCTGCTCGCCGACCACGGCGCCGAGGTCACCAAGATCGAGCCGCCCGGCGGCGATCCCTTTCGGCATCAGCTCGGCTATAAGGTCTGGCAGCGCGGCAAGAAGAGCGCGGTGCTCGACCTCAAGAACGCCGCCGATCGGAAGATCTTCCTGGCGCTGGCACAGGTCGCCGATGTGCTGGTCGAGAGCTACGCACCCGGCACCACGCAGAAGCTCGGCATCGACTACCCGACGCTGAGTGCGCTCAATCCGCGGCTGATCTACTGCTCCATCACCGGCTATGGCAGCGGCACAGCCGACGCCAATCGCCCGGCCTACGACGCACTGGTGCAGGCGCGCACGGGGCTGATGTGGGAGCAGCGCGGCTGGGCCGAGGGCGCGCTCAATCATCTTGCCGGACGTCCCGATCCGTTTCCGGACGTCGAGATTTCCTACGACGACTTGCAGGGCGCACCACGCCCTGGTCCGCTGTTTCCGGCCTCGCACTGGCCGAGCCTGGGCGCCTTCTTCACCGCCTCTGTCGGCATCAGCGCCGCACTCCGCGCCCGCGAACTCACCGGCCGGGGGCAGCTGGTTGAAGCCTCGCTGGTGCAGGGTGCGATGGCCGGTGCCGCCGGCGTGTGGATGCGCGCCGAGAACATCGACGCCGATGGTTTCGATAGCTGGATCCTGGGTTGCCGGGCGCCCAAGGGTCAGTTCCAGTGCAGCGATGGCAACTGGATCCACAACTGGGTGCCGAATCCGCGCTTTATCTTGCAGGCGTCGGAAGGCGACACGCTCAACGCCACGCCGAATCTCACCGTGCAGAACGATCCGGATCGCTTCGGCACCGGGCCGGAGGAACTGCTGGTGATGGCGCACTACCAGCCCATCCTCGCCGAGGCGGTGAAGAAGTTCCCCGCCAAGGCCTGGGTCGAGGCGGCCGAAGTCGCCGAGATGACCATGCAGGACGTGCGCAGCGTCGAAGCCTCGCTGGCCGACCCGCTGTTTCTCGCCGACGGCTGCGTGACCGAGGTGGATGATCCCGAGCTGGGCCGCATCCGCACCGTTGGCACCACTTACAAGATGAGCCTGACGCCGGGCAAGCTCGGCACCAGGACGCCGAAGGTGGGCGAGCACACGGACGAGGTGAAGGCCGAAGCCGAGAAGATCATCGCCGAGGCCAAGGCGGCCACCGCCGCAGCCGGCAAGGGCAAATCGATCAGATCGCCGCTGGAAGGCATCGTCGTGCTCGATCTGGGCCTTGCCATCGCCGGCCCCTTCGGCACGCAGCTGCTGAGCGATCTGGGCGCGACCGTCATCAAGATCAATGGCCTGTTCGATCTCTTCTGGCACCGCGTGCACATCGCCTACATGGCCAACCGCGGCAAGCAGAGCATCACGCTGAACCTGAAGGACCCGCGGGCGATGGCGATCCTGCTCAAGCTGGTCGAGCGCGCCGACATCGTGCAGCACAACATGCGCTACGACGCGGCCGAGCGCCTGAAGATCGACTACGAATCCCTCAAGAAGATCAAGCCCGATCTCATCTACTGCCACACGCGCGGCTACGAGACCGGCAAGCGCGCGGGCCTGCCCGGCAACGACCAGACCGGCGCCTGCCTCACCGGCATCCAGTACGAGGACGGCGGCATGGCCAGGGGCGGGAAGCCCCTCTGGAGCCTCACCAGCTTCGGCGATACCGGCAACGGCTTTCTCTCCGCCGTCGCCATGATCAACGCGCTATACCACCGCGACCGCACGGGGCAGGGCCAGATGGTGGACACCTCCATCGTCAACGCCGGCCTGCTCAACACCAGCTATGCGGTGGCGACTCCGGACGGCAAGGGCTTCGAGCGGCCACAGATCGATGGCATGCAGTTCGGTTTCTCCGCAGGGCACCGCGTGTATGAAACCGCGCAGGGCTGGCTTTGCGTGGTGCTGATTGACCAGTCGCACTGGGACAAGCTGTTCACGGTGCTGGGACTCGCCGACTTGGTGACCGATGCACGCTTCGCAACGGCGGATGCGCGAAAGCGGAACGACGCGGTGCTGGCCGAATTGATCGGCAGCAAACTCAAGTCCGCCTCGGCCGCCGACTGGTTCGCCAAGCTCGATGCAGCCGGTGTGCCGGTCGAGATCGTATCGGAGGAGTTCTCGCTCAGGCTGCATGAGAACGCCGAATACCAGAAGCGCCAGTGGGTCACCTCCTACTCGCATCCGGTGGTGGGCAAGCTCGACCAGATTGGCCTGCTGTTCTCGCTCAGCGACACGCCCGGCGTGATCCAGGGCCGGCCGCTGCTGGTGGGCGAACACACGCAGCAGATTCTGGGCGAGATGGGCTATAGCGCCGAAGAGATCAAGACCATGGAAGAGCAGATGGCCGTGGGCTTTGTCGGCATGCCCCGTATGCCCAGCCGCAAGCCGGGTGCGCCGGTGCCGCTTACGCCTTCTGCAGCCAAGGAATAACGACATCGGCAGGGTTGCAGCCCGGCCTCTGATTCAACGCTTTCTCATCCGATATCGAGAACCCCATGACTGACCCCGCCACACCGCCGGCCGCCGCACCTGCGGCACCAAAGCCCATCCGCCTTGCGCCCATCGTCACGATGGAGTCCAAGGAGTTCTGGGAGGCCGCAGACCGCGAGCAACTCATCGGCCAGAAGTGCAGTGACTGCGGCAAGTTTCGCTTTCCGCCGCAGCCGATGTGTGCGCACTGCCACAGCCTCCATCGGGAGGAGGTGCAGCTCTCGGGCTACGGCACGGTGCATTCCTGGTGCATGCCGCGGCATCCACCCCCGTTCGGGTTCCGCGAGCCGCCCATCGTCGCGGTGATCCAGTTGCAGGAAGGCACGCGCTTCGTATCGAACGTGGTCGGCGTGAAGATCGAGGACATGCAGCAGGACATGGAAGTGGAGGTCTGCTTCGAGGACACGATGAAGAATCACAAAGTCCCCGTCTTCAAGCGGAGGGGCAGCTAATGGCGCGCACATTTGTTGAAGCGGCAATCGCGGGGATCGGTGCGACCGAGTTCTCCAAGGCTTCGGGCCGCAGCGAGCTGCAACTGGCCGCCGAATGCGCCAAGGCCGCCTGCGATGACGCCGGTGTGAACCCGCAGGACATCGACGGCATGATCACCTTCACCATCGACAACAGCGACGAGATCACGCTCGCACGCTGCCTCGGAGTGAAGGACCTGGCCTACACGACGCGCATCCCCGGCGGCGGTGCGGCGGCGGCGGCCACCATTTTCCAGGCGATGGCGCTGGTCAATGCCGGGGTGTGCAAGAACGTGCTGGTGTGGCGTGCGATGAACGAGCGCAGCCAGTATCGCTTCGGCCAGCCGTCGACCGATATGGCGGGTTACACCAACGGTCATGGCACCGGTACGCTGCTATGGAATATCCCCTTCGGTGCGATGACACCGGCCAGCTGGGGGGCCATGCAGGCGCAGCGGTATCTGTGGAAGTACGGCCTCACCAACGCGGACCTCGCGCACGTCTGCGTGCAGCAGCGCCGGTACGCCGCCACCAACCCCAAGGCCTGGTTCTACCAGAAGCCCATCACCGTCGAAGACCATCAGGCCTCGAAGTGGATCGTGGAGCCCGTTCTCCGGCTGCTGGACTGCTGCCAGGAGTCGGATGGCGGCGTGGCCATCCTCGTCACCAGCCTCGACCGGGCGCGTGATCTCAAGCAGAAGCCGGTGCGCATCCTCGGTGCCTGCCAGTCCATCCCCTACAACGTCGAAGTCATCGCCAACTTCCATCACGCGGACATGACCGAGATGCCGGAAGCCAAGGGTGTCGCCAAGCGTCTGTGGGAGATGACGGGCTTGAAGCCCACCGACATGCAGGCCGCGATGCTGTACGACGCCTTCAGCCCGCATGTGCTGCTGCAGCTCGAAGGCTTTGGTTTCTGCAAGCCTGGAGAGGCGGCGGCATTCGTGAAGTCTGGCGGCATGGCCATCGACGGGGCCTTGCCCGTGAACACGCATGGCGGTCTGGCGGGCGAGGCGTACATCCACGGCATGAACAGCATGGCCGAGGGCGTGCGGCAGATTCGCGGCACGGCGGTGAATCAGGTGAAGCGCGTGCAGAACGTGCTGGTCAGCTCCGGCATGGCCGGCGCGGTGCTATCGGCCGACTGATGCGGGATTCGATCACGACGACGCTGCCCGTCAGCGTCGAGATGCCGGGCGAGGAGCGGCTGCACATTGCCGCCGAAGTTTTCGCGCCGGCATCGCTTGCGTCGCCGCCGCTGGCGATGGTTTGCCTGCCTGGCGGCGGCATGAACCGGCGCTACTACGACCTGCAGGCCGACGACGACAGCTTTTCGTTCGCGCGACAGATGACGGCGCGAGGCTTCGTCGTGGTGGTGCTGGAGCATCTGGGCGTCGGCGACAGCAGCCGCCCGGCCGACAGCTACGCGCTCACCGCCGAGCGCATCACGCAGGCCAACGGCGAAGCCACCGCTGCCGTCTTGCAACAGCTGCGGGATGGCAGCCTGCTGCCGCAATGCGGGCCACTGCCTGACCTGCGCAGCATCGGTGTGGGCCACTCGATGGGGGCGATGTTCACCATCACCCAGCAGGCGGCACAGGCGCAACATGCGGCCATTGCGGTGCTGGGTTTTTCGACTCGCGGCCTGCCGGAATACGTCAGTCCCAAGGTGATCGAACTGGCCCGGGAGCCTGCGCTGATCCGCGCCCAAGTGGTCGATCGCGCCCGAAAGATGTTCGTTGTCGACTATCCCGAGATCAAGCCCTCACCCGCGGCCAACAGCATCTTCGCCGGCCACCAGGCCGACCCGCGTGGCGTGGAGGCCATCAAGGCCGCGCGTGCGCCGCTGCTGCCGGTACCCGCCTTCTTTTCGATGGTGCCGAACAATGTCGGCCCCGAGGCGGCCGAGATCAAAGTCCCCGTTTTCATCGGCGTGGGCGAGCGCGATATGGTCGGCCCGCCGCATGTCGTGCCGGCGGCCTTCACGGGCAGCCAGGACGTGACGCTCCATATCCAGGCGCAGGCCGGGCACAGCCACTTCCTGTTCGCGTCCCGCCATGCCTTGTTCCATCGGCTGGCGGCTTGGGCGCGCAGCGTGGTGGCCCATTTGGACGAGGTGTGAAGCGGTGCACGTCTGACAGAATCCGCGCAACTTCTGGAGGATGGACATGGCAACAGTTTTGAAGGCAGGTGCGCGGTTCAAGAGCGCGGTGTGCGACACGCAAGTGATGGTCATCAAGGCCCCGCCCGGCGAGCACACGCTGCAATGCGGCGGCACGGACGTGATCGCGCCCGCAGCGACCGGCGGCGGTACGCTGGATGCGGCGCTGAGCGGCGAGACCCTGATCGGCAAGCGTTACGTGAATGCCGACGAGTCGGTGGAACTGCTCTGCACCAAGGGCGGCCAGGGCACGCTCGTGCTCAATGGCACGGCGATGGAAGTGAAGCAGGCCAAGCAGCTGCCATCCTCGGACTGAGCATTCACCCGCCATGAACATCGCGACCATTCTCGACATGGCCGCCGAGGCCTTCGGCGAGCGCATCGGCCTCGTCTGCGGCGGCGAGCGCCTGAGCTATGCGGAGCTGCGCCAGCGGGCCTGGAATGCCGCAGCCGCCATCAAGGCCAGCGGCGCGCGCTACGTCGCGCTGCTGGACGTCACCAGCCCTGCGGCACCGGTTGCGCTCTTCGCCGCCGCCTACGCCGGCGTGCCTTATGTGCCGCTCAATTACCGGCTGACTAAGGCCGAGATCAACGAACTGGTGGCGCGAGTCGCCCCGGCCTATCTCGTCACCAGTGCTGACTACGCCAAGCTGGTCGAGGCCCATCCGGGTGTGACGCTCGTGGATCGCGCGGTGTTCATGGCGCTGCCTGACATCAGCGGCGAGCCGCCGATCCCGGGCGACGACCCGCGTGAAGTCGCGGTGCAGCTCTTCACCAGCGGCACTACCGGCAAGCCCAAGGCCGCGATCCTGCGGCACGAGAACCTCAGCAGCTACATCTTCGGCACCGTCGAGTTTGCGGCGGCCGAGGAGGACGATGCCATCGTCGTCACCGTGCCGCCGTACCACATCGCCGGCATCTCGGCGGTGCTGAGCAGCACCTACGCCTGTCGCCGCATGGTGCAACTCGATGGCTTCGAGGCCGGGGCCTGGCTCGCCGCCTGCCGCGAGCACCACGTCAGCAATGCCTTCCTGGTGCCGACGATGTTGCAGCGGGTGGTCGAACACCTCGACCACCGCGGCGAAGCGCCTGGACTGCCCAAGCTGCGCGCACTCGCCTACGGCGGCGGCAAGATGCCGCTCAGTGTCATCCAGAGGGCGATGGCGCTGTTGCCGCATGTGGATTTCACCAATGCCTACGGTCTCACCGAAACCAGCAGCACCATCGCCGTGCTGGGGCCGGAAGACCATCGGGCGGCAGCCGCCAGCAGCGACCCCGCTGTGCGTCGTCGCCTGGGCTCGGTGGGCAAGCCGGGTGCAGTGGAGATCGAGATCCGCGACGACGAGGGCAGGGTGCTTGGCCCCGAAGAAGCGGGCCTCGTGTTTGTGCGCGGGCCGCAGGTGTCGGGCGAGTATCTCTCGCTCGGCAGCCAGCTCGATGCCGAGGGCTGGTTCCCGACCAAGGATCGGGGTTATCTGGACGCCGAGGGGTATCTGTTTCTCGATGGCCGCTCGGATGACGTGATCGTGCGCGGCGGCGAGAACATCTCGCCCGGCGAGGTCGAGGATGTGCTGCTGGGCCATGCCGCCATTGCGGATGTGGCGGTGGTGGCGATGCCGGACGAGCAGTGGGGCGAGGGCGTGGCGGCCGCTGTGGTGCTCAAGCCCGGTGCGGCCGCCGACGTTGCCGAGTTGCAGGCCTGGGTGAAAGCGAAGCTGCGCTCCTCCCGCGTGCCACAGAAAATCGTCTTCAAGACCGCGCTGCCCTACAACGAAACCGGCAAGGTGCTGCGGCGCGTGATCCGGCAGGAATTCGCCTGATGTTCGAGATCATAAGAGTCGCAGAGATCAAGGCACCGGCGGCAGTGGTGTGGGAGGTGATCACCGATCTCGCACGCTACCCGGAGTGGAATCCCTTCTGCCTGACGTGCGAGTCCACCCTGAAGCCCAGTGACCCCATCACCATGACCGTGAAGCTCACGGCAAAGCCGCAGAAGCAGGTGGAGACGATGCTGGAATACGTCGAAGGTCGGCGCTTTGCCTACTGCATGCGCCCGGTGCCGGGGATGCTGTCGAGCTACCGCTCGCACGAGGTCGAGGCGCTTGGTGCGGAGCGCACACGCTACACCTCCACCTTTCAGCTCAAGCAGTGGTTCCGCGTGGTGGTGCTGGCTTTTCTGCAGCCCCGGCTGGAGGCAGGATTTGCCGGCATGACCGAGGCGGTACAGCGCCGCGCTGAAGCCCTGTGGGCCGCGCGCAAGCCCTGATTCTCGGCGCGCGGGCTTACGGCGAGCAGCTGCTCGCCTCGCTGAACGTCGCACCGCCGCAGCCGCTGGCGGTGCCTGATGAGCATCCCGCAAGGGCCTGGGCGCGCAGCGGTTTGATGGCGCTCACCGGTCGCGCCGACGGTGCGCCGCAGATGTGCCCGATTCCGCTGGCCACGTGTGCCGATGGCGCGCTCGCGGCGCTGGCCAGTCTCGCGCCGGCAGGTGCCTTCAAGGGCCTGCGCGGGTCGAGCCTGCTCGCCGAGCGTGCTGCCATCAGCGGCCTCATGCGCGCGGGGAGCGTGTCGCCCGGTGGCGCCTGTCGTCTGCTGTCAGCGGCCGACGGCGGTATTGCGCTCAATCTGGCACGCGAAGATGACTGGTCCTTGCTGCCGGCCTGGTTGGAGCAGCCGGTGGAGGCGGATTGGCTTTCGGTGTCCCGCGCCGTGCAAACACGCCGCGTGCACGAGCTGGTCGCACAGGGTCGTCTGCTGGGGCTGGCAGTGGCCGCCGATGCGCTGCCATCAGAGCCTGCCGCCGGCTGGTGTGTGGTGACCCATCAGGCGCAGCCCCGCACGCCATCGATCAGTCCGCGCCCCCCGCGCGTGGTTGATCTCTCCGCGCTGTGGGCGGGGCCGCTGTGCGGCCACCTGCTGCAAGGGCTTGGGGCCGAGGTGATCAAGGTCGACAGCGCGCAACGCCTCGATGGTGCCCGTCAGGGCCCCGCAGCCTTCTTCGATCTACTGCACGCCGGTCAGCAGAGCGTGGTGCTGGACACCCGGGATGCGCGCGGTCGCGCGCAACTGAAGGCCCTGCTGCTGCAGGCCGACATCGTCATCGAAGCCTCGCGGCCGCGAGCGTTGCGCCAGCTGGGTATCCCGGCCGAACAGTTACTCGCCGAGCGGCCCGGGCTCACCTGGCTATCCATCACCGGGCATGGCCGTGACGCCGTACACGAACAATCGATTGCTTACGGCGACGATGCGGGCGTGGCGGCTGGACTGTCCTATTGGCAGCAGGCCGCCAGCGGCGAGCCCATGATCTGCGGCGATGCCATTGCCGATCCGCTCACCGGCCTGCATGCAGCACTGGCGGCATGGGCGGCACATCGCGCTGGCGGCGGTCGTCTGTTGTCGGTCTCACTACGCGAGGTGGTGCGACATTGCATCGCCTTCGATCCGCCAACATCTGCCGAGGCGGCGCGCGTGCGCGCGGTCGAGTGGACGCGCCATCTGCGTGAGTGCGGCGTATCGGCGGCGGCACCGCAAGCCCGTGCACCTTCGGCCCTCGCGGCGATGGCGGGGACCGATACCGCGGCCGTATTGGCCAGGCTGGGCATCGCATGCTGATCCGGCAGGCCGAGGTGCAGGGCAAGGCCGGCATCGATGTGCGACTGGTCGATGGTCTGATTGTCGAGATGGGCGCTGGTCTTGCTTGCCGTGCCGACGAGGTGGTGCTCGATGCACAGGGCGGTGCCCTGCTGCCGGGCCTGCACGATCATCATCTGCATCTGTATTCGCTGGCTGCCGCGCGCGCATCCATCCCCTGCGGGCCGCCAAGGGTGCACACGCCCGACCAGCTGAGGGCGGCGCTGCATGCCGGCGCGATGGATGATCGGCAGCGTTGGCTGCGTGGTGTGGGCTATCACGAGACCGTGGCGGGCGAGATTGACCGCGACTGGCTGGATGCGAACGGGCCGGCGCGCCCGTTGCGCATCCAGCACCGCAGCGGGCGGCTCTGGCTGCTCAACTCGCTGGCGCTGGAGGCGCTGGCCTCAGGTGAGGGCGACGACCCGCTGGAACGTGTCGCGGGCCGCGCCACGGGACGTCTCTACGATGCCGACGACTGGCTGCGCCAGCGACTGCCACGCCAGCGTCCGAGCCTGCAGGGTGTGAGCCGCCTGTTGGCGAGCTACGGCGTCACGGCCGTGACGGACACCACGCCGCAGAACTCGGCCGCCACCTGGCATGACTTTGCGGCGGCGCAGGCACGCGGCGATCTGCGGCAGGCGCTGATGGTGATGGGTGATGGATCGCTGGATACAGCGAGCGACCAACCGGGACTGCTGCGTGGCGCGCAGAAGTTTCATCTGCACGAGCACGAGTTGCCGGATTTTGAAGCCCTGTGCGCCGACATCGAGCGCAGCCATCGGGCTGGCCGGGGTGCGGCCTTTCACTGTGTCACCCGCACCGATCTGGTGTTTGCACTCGCGGCCCTGCAGGCGAGCGGCGGGCACCCGGGAGACCGTATCGAACACGCCTCGGTGGCCCCACCGGAGCTGCTGCCGGCCTTGCGCGCCCAGGGTGTGACCGTGGTGACGCAGCCGCATTTCATTCAGGAGCGTGGCGATGCCTATCGGCTGGAGGTGGCAGCCGAGGATCAGCCCTGGCTGTATCGACTGCGCGGCTTGCTGGAGGCCGGTATTCCGCTCGCAGGCGGCAGCGATGCGCCCTTTGGTGAGCCAAGCCCCTGGGCTGCGATGCAGGCGGCGGTATCGCGTCGCACACAGGGTGGTGCGGTGATGGGTGTGGCTGAAGCACTCACGCCGGAGCAGGCTCTCGCGCTGTTCACCACGCCGCTGGAAGCACCGGGTGCATTGCCAACGCGCATCGCGGTGGGGGCGGCAGCCGATCTCTGCCTGCTCGACCGTCCCTGGGCTGCGGCGCGTGCGGATCTCGCCGCCTTGCAGGTGCGCCAGACCTGGCGTGCCGGACAGACGCTCTGGGTCTGCTAGTCCGGCTAGGGTAGGACGTCCGCTGTTCGCATGCCGACACTGCGGGCCTCATCCAGCCAGCCGCAAAGACGGCTCGTGCGGCCCCGACAGCAAGACATCAGGAGACTCCATGAAGCACGACGTGACGACCCGCTACCCCGCACCGGCAGCGGTGGTGATCAAGATGTTCACCGACCCCGAGTTCCACACCCGCAAGCTCGAAGCCACCGGCTACAGCGGCAAGTACACGGTGCTCTCCAAACAGAGCGATGGCCGCGACTTCAGCATTCGCATCGAGCGCAAGGTACCGGTCTCGCTGCCCGGCGTGGGCAAGAGCGCGCCGGAGTCGACGGTGGTCAACGACGAGTCCTGGAACATCGCCAGCCGCAGCGGCCGCGTGGTGGTGGAGTTGAAGGGCATGCCGCTGGCGATGAGCTGTACGACATCCATCACCGACGACGGCGCGGGCTGCATCGTGCGCTATCAGTGGGAGGTGAAATCCAAGGTGCCGCTAGTGGGCGGGGCCATCGAGAAGATGGTGGTATCCGACCTGCAGAAGAAGTCGCAGGAAGAGACCGACGCGGCCATCGCGCTGCTCGCCCACTATCGCTGAACGACGACGCAGCGACCGTCGTCACCCCTACTTGGTTTGGACGATGCGTTGAAGTCGTCTGCGCCTAGGATGCTGTATCTGTCCCTGAGGAGAACACAATGAAATCGACGATCCACGTCGCCTGGTCAGCCTGCCTGTTCGCCGGTCTGACGCTCTGCTCCACCCTGCCGGCGGTTGCCAAGGTCAGCCCCGAAAAAGCGGCTGAGCTCGATGGCCCCAAGTACACCTGCGTGGGTGCCGAGAGGGGGCCGTCTGCCAGCGGCATCCCGGCATACACCGGCAAGTGGGTGGGCACCTGGCCCGGCCAGACCAAGCCCTTTGGCTACGAGCCCGGCCCCTACAAGGACGAGAAGCCGCTGTTCACGATCAACAACGAGAACCAGGCCAAGTACGCCGACAAGATGACCGAGGGCCAGAAGGCTCTGATGAAGAAGTATCCGGCGTCCTTCCGCATGGATGTCTATCCCAGTCACCGCGACTTCGGCTTTGCGCCCTGGGCCTGCGACGTGGCCAAGAAGAATGCAGTGACTTCCGAAGTTATCCACGATGGCCTGGGCATCACCGGCACCAGCGGGGCCATCCCGTTCCCGTTCCCCGCCTCGGGTCTGGAGGCGATCTGGAACGGCATCAATCCGCACCGCGCCACCACCGAATCGGTGGTGTTCGACATCGCCGATGTGTACGCCAACGGCAGCATCGCCTGGGGCCGTGCCAAGTTCATGACCTACAACCCCGGCAACGATCCGAACAAGCGTGGTTCCTTCCAGGACAAGCTCAACGCCTACTTCTACCAGAGCTTCATGCTGCCGGAGCGTGACAAGGGCTTTACCGCCGTGGGTATCCAGCCCAACGATTTCACCAAGGAAGGCACGGCCTCCTGGCAGTACAGCCCTGGCATCCGCCGTGTAAGGCAGGCGCCCGAAGTGGGCTTCGATTTCCCCGTGCCGCCAGCCGGCCTGCGCACGGTGGACGACGACTACGGCTTCAACGGCTCGCCCGAGCGCTACACCTGGAAGCTGATCGGCAAGAAGGAAATCTACGTCCCGTACCACAACTTCAAGATCAACGATCCGGCCGTGAAGTACAAGGATCTGATCAAGCCCAACACCATCAATCCCGACTACGTACGCTACGAACTGCACCGCGTCTGGGTGATCGAGGGCAACCTGAAGCCCGGCGTGCGCCACATCTACGCCCGCCGCACGCTCTACGCCGACGAGGACACCTGGGGCACGGTGTGGGCCGACAACTACGACGGCCGTGGCCAGCTGTATCGCGCCAACTTCATCAACTTCTTCTATTCGCAGGAATCGAAGGCCTTTCACCGTGGCGTGAGCGTGTTCCATGACCTCACCTCCGGCTCGTATGAGGCGGGCTATCTGGTGAACGAGCGCGGCGACAACTGGTGGCGCATCAACATCCCCATGACACCGGCGATGTTCAGCCCGGAAGCAGCCGCCCGTGGTGGGCACTAAGGAAAAACACAATGAAAAATGCATTCATCACCGGCGCCAACATCGGCCAGGCCAATCTGCTCACCAAGGCACTCGCGGAGCGCGGCTGGCACGTGTTCGCCGGGGTGCTGCCGGGTGCCCCCACCGATCTCGTCACTGGCGGCAACATCACGGTGGTGGAGCAGGATGTCTCCAAGACCGAGTCGGTGCAGGCGAGCGCGGCCTTCGTCACGAAGGCACTGAACGGCAAGGGGCTGGACCTGCTCATGAACGTGGCGGGTGTCGCGAACATCGCCGTGGGCATGATCGAGTGCGCTGATCTGACCCAGGCCGAGCGGCTGTTCAACATCAACATGTTCGGGCAGCTGCGCGTGATCCAGGCCTTCCTGCCGCTGATCCGCCAGAACGCGCCGCACTCGCGCATCGCCAACTACAGCTCGGGGGCGATTCTCGCCAACCCGGTCGGTGCCGGCGTCTACAACATGACCAAGCACGCGATCCACGGCATGACGCTGACCCTGCGCCATGAGCTGGCCCCCTTCGGCGTCCAGGTCACCTCCATCATTCCCGGCGGCGTGCTCACGGCGATGTCCGCCAACGCCCACGAGAACACCAAGAAGACCTGGGCGATGCAGCCGGAGGCGGTGCGCAAGGTCTACGAGCCGTATCTCGCCAAGGTGATGCTGCAGGTGCTGCCGGACATGCTGGAGAAGAGCGGCAGCACGCCGGAGCAGGCCCTGGCCGGCACGCTGGTGATTCTCGACAAGAAAAAGTGGAAGCCGATGGAATACCTCGGCAAGGATGTGAAGCCGATGGGCGTGATGCGCCGTCTGCTCTCCGACAGCCAGCTCGAAGGCATGATGCGCTCGGCCTTCAAGATCCCCGCCTACAAGGGCTGAGGACCGAGACGATGAACGCTCCCGTCATGCCGCCGCGCGCCCTGCGCCCCCTGTTTGATCGCCTTGCTGCCAAGGCGCCGCAGATTGCTGCCACCAGCGCCGAGGTGCGCGCTGAGAAGCTGCTGAAGCTGCTGCGCGCCGTGTTGGATGCGCGCCCGGCCATCCTCGCGGCTGGCCGCCAGGAGCTTCGGCTGAGCGATCTCGATATCGATGCGCAGCTGCTGATGGTGAAGAGCGAGGCGGAGTTCATCGCCCGCAACCTCAAGAGCTGGGTCGGGCCGGACAAGATCCAGGGCACCATGATGACCCTGGGCAAGAAGTGCTACGTGCAGTACGAGCCCAAGGGCGTGGTGCTCAACCTCGCGACCTGGAACGCACCCATTGCCATCGGCCTGGTGCCGCTGATGGGCGCGATTGCCGCCGGCTGCACGATGCTGCTCAAGCCTTCGGAGCTGGCACCGCTCTCTGCCCAGGTGCTGGCCGACATCGTGGCGAAGGTGTTCCCCGACGACGAGTTCGCCGTCGTGCAGGGCGGGCCAGACGTGGCGCAGGAAGTGCTGACGCTGCCTTTCAACCACATCTTCTTCATCGGGGGCCACGCCGTGGGCCGCATGGTGATGCGCGCTGCCGCCGAGCATTTCGCGTCGGTGACGCTGGAGATGGGCGGCAAGAATCCGGTGATCGTCGATGCCAGTGCGAACATCGCCGAAGCGGCTCAAAAGATCGCCTGGGGGCGTGTCGCCAATTGCGGACAGGTCTGCCTCGCCCCGGACTACGCCTTGGTGCACGAGTCGGTGCAGCGGCCCTTCATCGCCGAGCTGTCGGCGTCGATGAAAAAGATGTACGACGCGAGCGGTCAGGGTTTCCAGAAATCCGACGCCCTGCCGCGCATCATCAACCGCCGCCATTTCGACCGCATCAAGGCCCTGCTCGACGACGCCATCGCCAAGGGCGCCGTGGTGGAATCGGGTGGTGCGACCGATGGCGATGATCTGTTCATCGCACCCACGGTGCTCTCCAACGTCGACAACACGATGCGGATCATGACCGAGGAAATCTTTGGTCCGATCCTCTGCGTGGTGCCCTTTGGCGCACGCGAGGCAGCCGTGGCCGAGATCAGGACGCGGCCCAAGCCGCTGGGCTCGTACATCTTCGCCAAGGACCGCGAGGCCATCGACTTCTGGCTGGCCAACACCACCTCGGGCAGCACGGTGGTCAATCACAACCTGATCCAGTCCGGCACCAATCCCCACCTGCCGTTCGGTGGCGTGAACTCCAGCGGCATCGGCCGCATCGGCGGGCGCTACAGCTTTCTGGAGTGCTCGAACATGCGCGCCGTGGTGGAGGACGGCCCCGGTATCGGCGACCCGAACATGATGTTCCCGCCCTATTCGGACAAATACAAAGAGGCCATCGGCTGGATGCTCAACAAGGGCATCAACCTGCCGAACGCAGTGCTCAACGCCGTGGGCGGTGTGCTCAAGGTCACCAGCGTGTTTTCCCGGAAGAGCTGATTGGGTGGTTGGTGTCGCGCGTGGCCTAGCGGTCGGCAATCACGGCGGCAGGTGAAAAATGGCGGAAAAGAGGTAGGCAAAAAACCATTTTCTGGGCATATTCCGAACGGTTCGTCAGTCTGGTTTTTCACCACTCGGAGTGTTCATGCGCCGCTTCAAGCTCGCTGCTTTCGTCACCGCAACCATCCTGGGCTCCGCTGCTTCTGCAGCACCGATCCCCAACCAATACATCGTCACGCTGAAGTAGCCGCTGGATGGCACGCCGCTCGCCAGCCTGCCGGTAGCGCAACAGGCCAGCAGCCTGCTCTCGCTGGTGGGTGGCGGACAGGTGCTGAATACCTACGAGTACGCACTGCGCGGCTTTGCGGCGACGCTCTCGCCGCTGCAGGCGCAGCTGCTGGCGCTGAATCCCCTGGTGGCGGCCATCGAGCAGGATCAGACCGTCCGCGCGGTCGCCACGCAGACGGGTGCCACCTGGGGACTGGATCGCGTCGATCAGCGCGCACGTCCCATGGACGGCCAGTACATTTACCCCGACGCGGCCGGCCAGGGCGTGCATGTGTATGTGATCGACACCGGCCTCAACGCCAACCACACCGAGTTCACGGGCCGTGTGGGTGCTTCGCGCAATTTCGTCGGCACCACCAGCCTGTTCAGCACCACGGCGCCGGACCCCGCCAACTGGGCGGATTGCAACGGCCACGGCACACACGTCGCGGGCACTGCTGCCGGCACCGTCTATGGCGTCGCGAAGAAGGCCACCATCCACGCCATCCGCGTGCTGGACTGCCAAGGCTCGGGCAGCAACTCCGGCGTGATCGCCGGCGTGGATTACGTCACCCAGAATGCCCAGCGCCCGGCCGTGGCCAACATGTCGCTCGGCGGTGGTGATTCCGCCGCACTCGACACGGCGGTGAAGAACTCCATCGCCGCCGGCATCGCCTACGCGGTGGCGGCGGGCAACGATAGCGCCAATGCCTGCACCGGCTCGCCCAACAAGCTGCCGGAGGCGATCACCGTCGGTGCGACGGAAAACACCGATGCGATGGCGAGCTACTCCAACTTCGGTACTTGCCTCGATATCTTCGGCCCCGGCAGCAACATCACCTCGGCCAACTACAGCAACAACACCGGCACCTCGGTGCTGTCTGGCACCTCGATGGCGTCGCCGCACGTGGCCGGTGCCGCTGCCCTCGTGCTGGCGCGCAACACCAGCGCCAGCCCGCAGCAGATCCGCGACACCCTGCTGGCCGAGGCCACCACGGGGGTGCTCACCGGCATCAAGACCGGCTCACCCAACAAGTTGCTCTACGTCGCCAACACCGGCGGCGGAAGCCCCACGGTCGACAACCCGCCGGTCGCAACCTTTACCGCGAGCTGCACCAATCTGGCCTGCAGCTTCAACGGTGGCGGCTCGTCGGATGACAAGGGCATTGCGGCCTACGCCTGGACCTTTGGCGACGGCAGCAGTGGCAACGGTGCGACGGTGAGCAGGACCTATGCGGCGGCCGGCACCTACAACGTGACGCTGACCGTGACCGACACCACCAGCCAGACCGGCAGCAAGAGCCAGAGCGTGACCGTCACGGCGGCACCGACCAACACCGGCCCCTGCAGCGACTGCACGAGCAAGACCGGCACCTTGTCCAGTGGTGGCACGGCCTATGACCCCTCCGCCAATGGTTTTGCCAGCAATGGTGGCCAGTTCAAGGGCTACCTGCGCGGCCCCGCCGGCACGGACTTCGACCTGTATCTGGAAAAGCTCAGCAACGGCCTGTTCGGTGCGTCCTGGAGCAGCGTGGCCAGCGCCGCCACCACCGGCAGCAGCGAGGATGTGGTTTACACCGGCACGGCGGGCACCTATCGCTGGCGCATCCGGAGTTACTCCGGTGCGGGTAGCTATACGTTCTACGTGAAGAATCCCTAAGCGCTCCCGCTGGCAACAAGCCCGGTCGGCATTTGCTGACCGGGTTTTTTTTGTGGGCGCGCAGCGAAGTGCGGACACAGCCTAAACTTCGGCATGGCATCCGTCTTTTCAGACCGAGACTCGATCCGCAGCACGCTGGCGGAGAGCCCCCTCTTCTCCGGGCTGGCCGGTTACGCGCTGGATACTCTGGCCGCCTGTGCCGAGTGTGTGACGGTGCGTGGCGGTGAGACGCTGTTCGCGCTGGGCGATGAGCCCAAGGCGCTGTATCTCGTGGCAGCCGGGCGGCTGCACGCGGTGCTGCCCAACGGGCAGATTGCCGGCAATATTGGCCGACTCGAACCCATCGGCGAGATCGGCGTGATCTCCGGCGAGCCGCGCAGCGCGACCGTGATCGCGCGCCGCGACAGCCTGCTGTACCGGTTCAGTCGCGAAAGCTTCCACGCCTTTGTGCTGGACCATCCCGGCGCACTGCTGGCCATCAGCCAGGTGCTGATCGCGCGTCTGCGGCAGAACGCGCGTGAGGCCAAGCTGCAAACCCTGCGGCAGACGCGCAGCTTCGCAGTGGTGGCCGGCGACCCCCGTTGCTCCACCGCGATGCTGGTGGATGGTCTTTGCCGCGAGTTTGCGCCGCTGGGCCGCGTGGCCCGTATTGATGCCGCCCGCATTGATGCCGCACTTGGCCCTGGCGCCAGCGATACGCCCTGTACCGCTGGCCCTGCGGACTCGGTATTGCTCGAATGGCTGAGCCGGCTCGAAGCCAGCCATGACTACCTGGTGTTCGATGCCAGCGGCAGCGCGGCCTGGCAGCGGCGCGCGCTGCATCAGGCCGACCGTGTGCTGGTACTGGGTCAGGCCCATCTGGAGCCTGACCCCGCACGGGTTGCTGCCCTCGACGCGCAGCAGTTGCGCGCCTCGGTGGATGTGGTGCTGCAGCGGGCGGATTCTGGTGCCGACGCCTGTCTGGCCTGGTGCAGGGCCTACCAGGCGCAAAGCCACTACTTTCTGCGTGCTGCACAACCCAACGACCTCGCCAGCCTCGCGCGGCAGTTGACCGGGCGCGGCCTCGGCATCGTGCTCGGTGGCGGCGGGGCCCGTGGTTTTGCACACATCGGCCTGTTACGGGCACTTGATGAACTGAAGTTGCCCATCGATCTCATCGGCGGCACCAGCATGGGCGGCTTCATCTCTGCACTGCATGCCACCGGGCACGACTGGCGGGCCATTGGCGAGGTGATGCGGGAGACCTTCGTGAAGCGGAATCTGCTCACCGACTACATGTTCCCGCGCGTGGCGCTGATCGAGGGCAAGAAGCTGCGACGCCGCCTGATCGACATCTTTGGCGCAGTGCAGGCCGAGCAGCTCGCCACCCCGTTTTTCTGCGTCACCACCAATCTCACCAAGGGCAAGCCGATGGTGCACAGCGAGGGCCCGCTGGCGGCCTGGATCGCGACCACCATGTGCATCCCGGGTGTCGCGCCGCCAGTGGCCTACCGAGGCGACTTGCTGGCGGATGGAGCCGTGGTGAACAGCCTGCCCACCGACGTGATGCAGGCGCTCGGCCGCGGACCGATCATCGCCAGCGATGTGTCGACCGAGGGCGGCGTGGCCGCACCGGGCGTCATCGAGGGGCCGGACTTCGAGGCCGTGTTCAAGCGCGACAGCCAGGGCAAGCGGGTAAATCTGATCGACATCCTGTTCCGCGTCTCGACGCTCACCTCGGAATCCGGCGTGAAGGCACGAGCCGCGCAGGCCGATCTCTATCTGCGGATGCCGGTCGGCAGTATCCAGACCTTCGAGTGGAAGCTGCTCGATCAGATCATCGAGAAGGGTTACCGCCATGCGCTCGAAAAGGTGACGCCGGAGCGCGAGCGCTTCATCTGAGGCCGCACTTCAGGCACAAAAAAGCCCGGCTGATCTCTCGATCAGCCGGGCTTGTCCTGCACCTTACTGCGCGGTGATCTTGAACTCGACGCGGCGGTTCTGGGCGCGGCCTTCTTCCGTGTCGTTGGTGGCGATGGGGCTGAACTCGCCTTCGCCTTCCGCCGAGAGGCGAGCCGCCTCGACACCCTTGCCGCTCAGGTAGGCCAGCACCGCTTTGGCACGGCGCTGCGAGAGCTGCAGGTTGTAGGACTGCGGGCCAAGTGCATCGGTGTGGCCCGTGACCAGCACCTTCACCGAGGTCTGCGCCAACAGGCTGCCGGCAATGCCGTCGAGCAGCGTCTTGGCGCCGGCGGTGAGCTCATCCGAGCCGAACTCGAAGTTGACGTTCTGCAGCGCAACGGTCTGCTCGACCATGCAGCCGATCACGTCCACCTTGAAGCTGGGCGGAGTGCCGGGGCACTTGTCGAGTTCGTTGAGCACGCCGTCGCCATCAAGGTCAGGGTTGACGCTGACGGGCGGGGCGACCGGCGGCGGGCAGCCGGTGGCATCGACGACCGTGCCGGCCAGGGTGCCGGGACACTGGTCGATCGGGTCCACCACACCATCGCCATCGGTATCCACGGCGGCAGCAGGGCATCCGGTGGCATCCACGGCGGCGCCAGGCGGGGTGTTGGGGCAGAGGTCGGAGGCGTCGAGCACGCCGTCGCCGTCGCTGTCAGTGGGCAGGGCTGGCGGCGGCACCGCGGCGCTGTAGTCAAAGCCGTAGACGAGACCGACGTTCAGACGCGGCTCAATGAGCGTGTCCTTGCCGGCGCCGGGGGCGCCATCCTTGTTGATGTCGACCACGCCGCGCACTTCGGCACGGTAGGAGAACCCGGGCAGGAAGGGGATGCGACCGAACAGACCGGCACCGATGTTGACGTAGGGGGCAACGGACTCGACCTTGCTGATGTCTTCGTGCACCGCACCGGCACCGGCAAGCAGGAAGGTGGAGAAGCTCTCGTTGCGCTGGGCGACGAGCAGATCGAGACCAAGGCCTTCGCTGAGGTCAGCCTTGTTGTCGATGTCACGCGGCATGTAGGTGCCGAAAACCGTGGCTTCGAGGCTGAGAAACTCGGACACGGGCAGGCCATAGGAGAACTGCACGCCGAAGCCGTCCGAATCTGCCGGACGCGCCTTTTCGAGACGCTGGTAGCTGCCCATGGCCGCTACGTAAGACTTGCTCAGGTCAAAGCTCAAAGGTTCTGCAACAGCAGAACCGCCCAAGGTGGCCAGAACCAGGGCCATCACGATTTTTTTCATTGCGCGTCTCACAAAGCGATTGTGGTTATGGGTGTGTCAGGTCAACCTGACCCCTGTGACATCGAAGTGTAGCTGGCTCCATGCCGCCAGTTGCCTGCCCTTGCCGCTGGGCCGAATAATCAAGTCCTTCCCTGTTTCCGCAACTCTAGCAAGGAGCGCACCAGCTTCGCACGCTGCTGCCACCACATGAGCTTTTTCTCTCGACTCCCACTGGCCGGCCTGTTGCTGGCCCCAGCTCTTGCCATGGCTATCCAATATCCCGAGGCCCCGCGTGGTCCGATCGTCGACGACTACTTCGGCACGCCGGTCGCCGATCCCTACCGCTGGCTGGAAGATGTTGACGCGCCGGCGACGGTTGCCTGGGTGAAGGCCCAGCAGGCCTTGACCACGCCCTTGCTGCAAGGGCTGCCGGAGCAGGCCGAGTTGAAGAAGCGCCTCACCGCGCTCTGGAATTACGAGCGTCGCTCACTGCCGGTGCGGGTGGGCCAGCAGCGGTTCTTCACCCGCAACAACGGCCTTCAGAATCAGCCAGTGCTGCTGGTGCAGCAGGGCAAGACGGCGGCGCGCAGCTTGCTGGATCCCAATGCGATGTCGGCCGATGGCACCACGGCCCTGACGCGATGGGAGCCGTCCTCTGATGGCTCGCATCTCGCCTACGCGCTGGCCGAGGCCGGCTCGGACTGGGAGACCATCCGCTTCCGCGCGGTGGCCAGCGGCAAGGATCTGGACGACGTGCTGACGCGGGTGAAGTTCTCCGATATCGCCTGGACCGAGGACGGCAAAGGTGTGCTGTACTCCCGCTATCCGGAGCCCGCAGCCGTGGCGCCAGGGGCTGGCAAGACGTTCGAGAAGCTGGAAAACCACCAGCTTTTCTATCACCGCCTGGGCACGGCGCAGTCGGCAGATCTTCTGATCCACGCGCCCGAGCAGCCCGGCTGGTTCACCAGCGGCGGCATCACCGATGACGGGCGCTATGCGATGGTCTCGGTCTCGCAAGGCTCGGCCGATGGCAACCGGCTGGCGGTGCACGACCTGAAAGACCCCCTGCATCCAGTGTTTGGCGAGCCACCGCTGGCAGTGCTGGGGGCCGACTTCAAGTCCATCCTCGATGTCATCGGCAACGAGGGGGCGACGCTGTATGTGCTGACCACCGACGGCGCGCCAAAGAAGCGCGTGGTGGCGATCGATCTCGCGCATCCGCAGCCCGAGCAGTGGCGCGTGGTGGTGCCGGAGGGGGCAGACGTGATCGAGTCCGTCACCTCTGCCGGCGGGCAATTGCTGGTGAAGCAATTGCACGATGCGAGTTCGCGTCTGCTGCGCTACTCGACCCGGGGCGAGAAACTCGGCGAGGTGAAGTTGCCGGGCCTGGGGGATGTGAGCGGCCTGGTCGGCAAGCCGGACCAGCCCGAGGCTTATTTCCAGTTCCACAGCTTCAACCAGCCGCCCAGCATCTTCCGCCTGACCATGAAAACCGGCACGGTGGTGCAGGACTGGGCCCCAAAGCTGCCGTTCAAGCCCTCGGCCTACCAGACCGAGCAGGTGTTCTACACCAGCCGCGACGGTACCCGCGTGCCGATGTTCATCAGCTACAAAAAGGGCGTCAAGAAGAACGGCCAGAACCCGACGCTGCTGTATGGCTACGGCGGCTTCAACATCTCGCTCACGCCGGCTTACTCGCCACAGAACCTGGCATGGATGGAGCGCGGTGGCGTCTATGCGCAGCCCTCGTTGCGCGGCGGTGGCGAATACGGCGAGGCCTGGCACCAGGCCGGTACCAAAGCGCAGAAGCAGAACGTGTTTGATGACTTTGCGGCCGCCGCACGCTATCTCATCGACCAGAAATACACGGCACCGAAGCATCTCGGGATCTATGGGCGCTCCAACGGCGGGCTGCTGGTGGGTGCCACACTCAACCAGCATCCCGAGCTGTTCGGCGCGGCGGTGCCCGGCGTCGGTGTGATGGACATGCTGCGCTTCCACCAGTTCACCGTGGGCGGCGCGTGGCGCGATGACTACGGCAGCAGCGAAACCGCAGAGGGCTTTGCCTACATTTATCCTTATTCACCCGTGCACAACGCCAAGCCGGGCGTGGCCTACCCACCCACGCTCACCATCACGGCCGATCACGACGACCGAGTGGTCCCAGGCCATTCGTTCAAATACGCAGCGGCGATGCAGTGGGCCAACCAGGACAACCCCAATCCGCAGCTGATCCGGATCGAGGAACGCGGTGGTCATGGTGCCGGCAAGCCGACGGCGAAGAAGATCGACGAAGTGGCGGACGTGCTCGCGTTCCTCGCGCACTACACGCGCTAGGCCTGAGCGCGTTGCTTTGCCGGGCGACGCCCTGATGCTTGTCACGGAACCGCAATGACCGCTTGGCACCCTTGCGCCCACAAGCTCAAACCCCACCGAACTTCAGGGAGTTGCAACGATGTCGATCAATGCCGTTAAAGCCGCGCTGCTGGGACTGGCAGCGCTCAGCGCCACTGCCTGCGCCACCAAAGACAGCTACATGGGCGCTGAGAAAGAGAAGGCTTATGACGCAGAGCTGGCCGTCAAGCGCCTGACCGAAGTCAACAACAACGACGACTACTTCGAGCTGCGCAAGGACAACACCATCTTCGTGTTCACCGATGCCAAGACCTACAAGACCTGGCTTGCTACTGGTGAAGTGCCGTTGGTCGTGACCAAGTTTCGCGTTGGCCCCAATGGTGAGAAGGCCAAGTATCAGCTGACCAAGAACGAGACCAAGGCGATGGAAACGGCGGTGGGCTACAAGGGTTCATCGCAGAAGATGTATGAAGGCGTGCTCGACGGCATCGCCAAGGGGTTCTTCGGCTTCGTCTACAACGAGACCGGCAACACCTACTTCGTGTTCGACAACTGGACCGCGCTGAAGAGCTTCAAGACCAGCGGCGGTACGCCGGCAGGTTTCGCTGCCTCTGGTGGTCCGGGTGGTGCCAGCGTGGTGTATGTCGGTGCCAGCGGCGAGCCAGCCGAGCTCGTGAAGAAGTTCGCCGCGCTGCACGACGGCAAGTAAATCGTCAGCCGATGCACACTGAGGCCACCTTCGGGTGGCCTCTTGCGTTGCGGCGGCCTCAGTCATGATTCAGCACCGGGCCCCAGGCTGGAGCCCCGCCATGATCCAATAGTCCTATGCCGCCGTTGAGAACCGATTCCGAATTGATCCACGCCATGAAGGCCTGGCGCGACACGCCGGCCAAGGCTGACGTGCGCGGGCTGCCTGCGGTGAACGTACCGGCGCTGGCTACGCTGCGAAAGGCCCTGCCAGCCGATAGCGCCTCACGATTGCTGGCGGCGAGCTACACCGCGGCCTTGAAACTCTCGCAGCCCGCCAGCCTGCTGCGGCAGGCCAACGCGACCTCGCTGGATGAACTGGCACATCGGCCTCTGCAAGACGCCCATGCGCTGGCGCAGCGTGTCGCCCGGCAATCGGGCTGGCTCGCCGGGGGAACCGGTGCTGCCTTTGGCATCGCCGGGGTCGTGGGCATGGCTGCGGATGCCCCGGCACTGCTGCTGCTGGCCCTGCGCGCCCTGATTCGGATCGGCTATTGCTACGGCGAGACCGCCTCGCCGGCGCTGGTCGCCGCTCTGTTTGCACTGGCCTCCGCTGACAGCGAAGACGAAAAGCGAATGGCCTGGCAAGCCGCGCTCACGGCCCCCACGCAGGGGTTTGACCTCGCCAGCGAAACCGCGCTTGAAAACGCAGCGCTGCGCGATGGCCTGGAGCGCGCGGCCGAGCGCGAGTTTGCCAAGCAGGCGCTGTCGGCCAGCCTGCAAAAGCTCGCCCGAACCCTCGCGCAGCGCTTGGGCGTGAAGAAGGCTGCGGGGGCGTTGCCAGTGCTGGGTGCTCTGGTCAGTGGCGCGGTGAACATCCGCTTCATGGTGTTGCTGACCGAGGCTGCACAGATGGCCTTCGTCGCGCGACGTCAGCTGGCCCGAGGCATCCCGGCTCACACGCTGCTCATGCCGGCGCCGTTGTCGTCCATGCCCGATGCGACGGCGCGCCCAAAACGGAAGGTGACGGTCAAGAAGGCCGGCGGCTCCGGGTCAAAGCCCAAACGCAATCCCAGCCCGAAACCAGCGGCTTGAAAGCTCGCGGCCTCGGCTCGTCACTCGCGGCAAATCAAGCAGTGAAGAGCGTGTCGGCCGGGGGCCGCCAGCACCATCAGTCTTCGTCGGCTTCGCCCAGCCCCAGTTCCTTGATCTTGCGCGTGAGCGTATTGCGACCCCAGCCGAGGCGCTTGGCGGCCTCGATCCGCTGGCCTTTGGTGGCTTCCAGCGCGGCCTCCAGCAACACCCGCTCGAAGGCGGGTGCGGCTTCGTCCAGCAAGCCATCCTGGCCGTTTGCCAAGGCCTTTTCGGCCCATCGCCGCAGCACCACCAGCCAGTCCGAATCATCCTCAGCACGGCTCTGGGCGAGCAAGGCGGGGGCGGCATCGGCCGGTGCTGCGGACGCAGTGGCCATCAATGGAGGCCGGGTGACCTGCTCCAGCTCTGGCATGGCGGCAAGGATTTCTGGCGGTAAATCCTGCAGATGGATCTCGCGCCCGGGTGCCATCACCGTCAGCCAGCGGCAGGTGTTCTCCAGCTGCCGGACGTTGCCGGGCCAGTGATAGGTCGAGAGGGCTCCCATCACCTCTGGCAGCGCCAGCTTTGGTTCGGTCTTCAGCTCTTCGGAGGCGCGGGCGAGAAAATGCCGCATCAGCGGCGGAACGTCCTCCGGGCGCTCGCGCAGCGCCGGGATACGGACGCGGATGACGTTGAGGCGATGGAACAAGTCCTCGCGAAAGCGACCTTCCTGCACCAGGGTGTCGAGGTTCTGGTGCGTCGCCGCCACCACCCGGACATCGACCTTGATCGGCTGCGTGCCGCCAACGCGATAGAACTCGCCGTTCTGCAGCACGCGCAGCAGGCGCGTTTGCAGGTCGGCCGGCATGTCGCCGATCTCATCCAGAAACAGCGTGCCGCCGTCGGCCTGCTCAAAGCGCCCCTTGCGCAAGGTGGCTGCACCGGTGAAAGCACCGCGCTCGTGGCCGAAAAACTCGGATTCCAGCAAGTCCTTGGGGATGGCCGCGGTGTTGATGGCGATGAAGGGTTTGGCGGCGCGCGGCGAGGTTTCGTGCAGCGCGCGCGCGACGAGCTCCTTGCCGGTGCCGGACTCGCCCGTGACCATCACCGTGATGTTGCTCTGCGCGAGGCGGCCAATGGCGCGGAAGACATCCTGCATCGCCGGTGCCTCGCCAATGATGGCCGCAGTGGGCGGCGGCACGGCCGGTGCGCTGGCCATGCTGCGCGGCTTGGCGGCACGGCGCACCAGCGTGGCGGCGGCATCAAGATCGAAAGGCTTGGGCAGATACTCGAAGGCTCCGCCCTTGTAGCTGGCGACAGCCGCGTCGAGGTCGGAGTGCGCGGTCATGATGATGACCGGCAGCGTCGGCCACTTGGCGCGCACGCGTTCGAGCAGGGCGAGTCCATCGATGCCCGGCATGCGGATGTCGGACAGCAACACGTCGGGTTGCTCGTCGCTCAGTGCATCAAGCAGCTCGGCGGAGCCTTCGAAGGCGCGCACGGCCATGCCGTCGCGGGCCAGTGATTTTTCGAGCACCCAGCGGATGGATTCGTCGTCATCCACCACCCAGACCTGGATGGAGGTGCGCTCTGGCGTCGCCAGAATGTTCATGCCAGACCCTTGGATTTCATGTCGTCCTGCGCGAACGGCAGGTAGATGGAAAAAATGGTTTGTCCCGGACGGCTGATGCATTCAACCAGGCCGCCGTGACTGTGAATCAAGACCTGAGCAATCGGCAGGCCAAGTCCGGTGCCTTCGGGTCGCGTGGTCACCATCGGGTAGAAGATTTTCTCCATCATCTCCGGGGCGATGCCGGTGCCGGAGTCCTCGACATCGATCTGCGCGACAAGCTTGTGGCGGTGCCCGTTGAGGGTGAACTGCCGCCGGGTGCGGGTGCGCAGCATCACCGTGCCGGTGCTCCCCGCGAGCGCCTGCAGCGCATTGCGGACCACATTGAGCACGGCCTGGATGAGCTGCTCGCGATCTGCAAAGACGTCCGGGATGGACGGGTCGTAGTCCCGTAATACCGTCACGCCCGCCTGCCCCTCGGCCTGCGCGAGCTGGCGGACGTGCTCAAGCACCTCGTGGATGTTGAGCTTGGCTTTCTGCGGCAGGCGGTTGGGCCCGAGCATCCGGTTGACCAGATTTTGCAGGCGATCGGCCTCCTTGATGATCACCTGGGTGTACTCGCGGTGTTCGCTGTCTGGGAACTCTCGCTCCAGTAGCTGCGCCGCCCCCCGGATGCCGCCGAGTGGATTTTTGATCTCATGCGCCAAGCCACGGATCATCGCGCGGCTGGCTTGATGCTGGGCGGTGAGCATCTCATCCCGGCTGATGCGCAGATGCCGGTCCAGCGGCAGCAACTCCATCAGCAGGCCGCGCAGCTTGCCGTCCTGGAATGGGGTGACAGTCCAGTCCACGGTGAGCACCGGGTGGGCACTGTGGACCAGACGGATCTCGCGCTCGATGAATCCGGCGAAGCGCTCCACGGCCTGCTGCAGTCGGGCAGCGTGCGGCTGAAAGTGCGGAATGATCTGCTGCAGCGGCTCCTGCAAGGCGTGTTTGCGCCCCACCCCGAACAGACTCTCGGCAGCCAGATTGAGCCCAGCGATGTTGAGCTGGTGATCGATGCAGATGACGGCCGTCGTCAAGCCATCCAGCAAGGTATCGGGCTTGATGCGCGAGATTTTGGAGCGGGTGAGCAGAGCCATGCACCGAGTCTCGCAAAACTCACACCAATCAGGACGCGAAGCGCACCTTAGAAGTGCGATCAATTGAGCCTGCGAGGCTCAGGAAAGCCCCAAAACAGTGCAACTCACCGGACGGTCGGCGGCTTGCAGTGGAAAGTCACGTCCGTTGCGCGTCCCAACGCCTTGCCGGCAGCGTCCACGGCGGTCGCACTCACGGTGTGCTCGCCGCGCTCTACCGCATTGAATACGGTGCTGGTCGTGGAGGATGGCTTGGCATTCTTTGGTGCCCCGTCGAGGTAGAACAGCACCCCGGCCCCAGCGGGCAGCGCCGGCAGGACTGCCACAGCGACGCTGACGTTGCAGATGCTCTCGCGGAAGATCTCATCCTGCACCGGGGCGAGGATGCGCAGCTCCTTCACCGTGGCGCCAGAAGCCGGCTTGCTGGCTGCTTCGAGCGGCACTAGCGGCAACACCTTGTTGCCGACGTTATGAGAGTAGGTCTGGAGTTGCGGCAGCGCGGCGGGCTTGGCGTCCTTGTTGGGCGGCTGGGCACCAAAATGGATCACCCCATCCTGGTCGACCCAGCGGTACACCTCATCGGCGGCGCCAGCTGAGATCGAGATCAGGACTGAACAAAGGATCAGGAGAATACGCATGCAATGAGCGTAGCGACTTGATGAGGGCGCCGCAATGAACCCGCAGCATGTCCAAGCGCCGCCGAGGCGCTACAGTGGGGAACGGTGCCCAAGAGGAGCAAAAAATGATCTACCGTTCAATGGTGCTCGGGAGTGCGCTGGTACTTGCTGTCAGCCTGGCGTCGGCTGCAACCAGCAGCCAGGAAGTCGGCAGCTGCACGCTGAAATGCGATCAAAAACTGGCAAGCTGCGAGCGCAGTCAAGGTCGAACGGGCAAGTGTCCGCAGAAGCACCAGTATTGCGTGGATACCTGCTTGGAACCTCCAAAGCCCGAGTTGCGCAGTCAAGCCAAGCGGGCGCACGACCTTTGCACCCAGCGCTGCGATCTGAACCTGCACACCTGCGTAGATGGCAACCCCAGCCAGAGCGAGCAGTGCCGTGCCGGGCAAGCCAGCTGTATCCAGCGCTGCAACTGACACCTCTGCTGAAGTCGAGCGGCCCAAAGACGCTGATGCATCAGGCGAACAGGCGGCCAAGGACGACCGCCTTGGTGCTGGGCAAGAAGAATGAAGTCTCGCCAAGGACGGCAAAGAAAAACCCCGCCGAAGCGGGGTTCTTTTAAGCCAACACCACTCGCTTAAAGCGAGTAATACATCTCGAACTCAACCGGGTGCGTGGTCATGCGGAACTTCGTCACTTCCTGCATCTTCAGCTCGATGTAGGCATCGATCACCTCGTCCGTGAACACGCCGCCCTTCTTGAGGAAGTCGCGGTTTTTGTCGAGGCTCTCCAGCGCCATATCGAGGCTGTGGCAGACGCGCGGGATCTTCGCGTCCTCTTCCGGCGGCAGGTGGTAGAGATCCTTGTCGGACGGCTCGCCCGGATGGATCTTGTTCTGGATGCCGTCGAGGCCCGCCATCATCATCGCCGCGAAGGCGAGATAGGGGTTGGCCGAGCTGTCGGGGAAGCGCACTTCGATGCGGCGGCCCTTGGGGTTGGCAATGAACGGGATACGGATCGAGGCCGAACGGTTGCGGGCCGAGTAGGCCAGCATCACCGGCGCTTCAAAACCAGGGACCAAGCGCTTGTAGCTGTTGGTGCCCGGGTTGGTGAAGGCGTTGATCGTCTTCGCGTGCTTGAGGATGCCGCCGATGTAATACAGCGCGGTTTCCGACAGGCCACCGTATGCGCCATCCGGACCCGTGAACAGGTTCTTGCCGTCTTTGGCCAGCGACTGGTGCACGTGCATGCCGCTGCCGTTGTCACCAACGATGGGCTTGGGCATGAAGGTCGCCGTCTTGCCGAACTGGTGGGCGACGTTCTGCACCACATACTTGAGGCGCAGCACTTCGTCGGCCTTCTTCACGAGGGTGCCGAACTTGACGCCGATCTCGCACTGGCCGCCGGTGGCGACTTCGTGATGATGCACCTCGGTCATGATGCCGATCTCTTCGAGCGTCGTGCACATGGCCGAGCGGATGTCCTGCAGGGCATCGACCGGCGGCACGGGGAAGTAACCACCCTTCAGGCCCGGGCGGTGGCCGGTGTTGCCATGCTCGTAGGCCTTGCCGGAGTTCCACACCGCGTTTTCCGCATCGATCTCGACAAAGCAGCCCTTGAGGCCGGAGTCGAAGCGGACGGAATCGAAGATGAAGAACTCGTTCTCGGGGCCGAAGAAGGCGGTATCGGCGATGCCAGTGCTCTTCAGATAAGCCTCGGCGCGCTTGGCGAGCGAGCGCGGGTCACGCGAGTAGCCCTGGCCGGTGGCGGGTTCGAGCACGTCGCAGGTGATCACCAGCGTGGTGTCTTCAAAGAAAGGGTCGATGAAGGTGGAGGACGGATCGGGCATGAGGATCATGTCGGACTCGTTGATGCCCTTCCAGCCGGCAATCGAGGAGCCGTCAAACATCTTGCCGTCCGTGAACAATTCGGCGTCGATGGTGTGGGCCGGCACGGTGACATGCTGTTCCTTGCCCTTGGTGTCGCAAAAACGGAAGTCGACAAACTTGACTTCCTTTTCCTTGATGATCTTGAGAACGTCTGAACCCGACATCGGTAATCTCCTGCTTGGGGTTGGATGAACCGCTTGGACACACTGGCCGCATGGGCCATTTTTGATCTATGGGTCGCCGTGACGACGACGCCCTATTTTGAAGCAGCAACCATGCCATAGGGGGCGTGTCCGCGCACAAAAAAGGGCAGCGTGGCTGCCCTGAGTAGTGTATGCCCGATTCCCCTAGGCGGGCGGCTATGACTTGGCGAGGCACTCACTCATGAAGGTCTTGCGCTCGTCCCCCTTGAGTCCCTGCTGCTTCGCATCCGCAGTGCAGATCTTCCGCTTTGCCTTTTGTGCGGCCTTCGCGTCGTCTGGCGCACTCGCAGCCTCGTCCCCGGCCAGGGCAGTCACCGTGCCGCCGGAAAGGCAGGTCTTCATGAATGCCTTGCGGTCATCCCCTTTCAAGGATTTCGCCTTTGCATCCGCCGAGCAGTCCTTCATCCGCTGCTGCTGGGCCAACTGCTTCTCGCTGTAGGTGCGCTTGGGCTTGTCGCCATCGGCGGCCATGAGCAGCACCGGATTCAACCCCACCACGACCAGCAGCAACCCAGCCCACATCCCCTTGCTTTTCATATGCTTTTTTCTGTCACGCGCACTGATCGCGCGGTAAAAAAATTAGCATGTGGCCGGCGGGAAGTCGGCTAGCTTCTGGGCTTAGCCACCTGGCTATGCCGTGTGTTGCCATGAAAAATCCCGGCACGGTGAGGCGCCAGGATCGGGTTCATGTGCGGGCAGGGGCCGACTTCAACTGCCGCCGGCCGCCCAGCCACATTGCTGGCCCTCGTTCTGGGTCTTGAGATAACTCATCAGCGGACCGAAGTATTCGATGATCGCCGAGGCATCCATCTGCCGGGTGCCGGTGAGTTTCTCCAGTGTGTCCTGCCAGGGCTTGCTCGCGCCCTCCTTCAGCATGGCCATGAACTTCTCGCCTGCGGCCTTGTTGCCGTAGACGTCGCATTCGTGGAGCGGCCCCTTGAAGCCCGCAGCATCGCAGAGCGCCTTCTGGAACTGGAACTGCAGGACGAACGACAGGAAGTAGCGGGTGTAGGGCGTGTTGCCGGGGATGTGGTACTTGGCACCCGGATCAAAGTCTTCTTCGGTGCGGGCCAACGGCGGCGCAACGCCCTGGTAATCGGCGCGGAGCTTCCACCATCCAGCGTTGTAGTCGGCGGGCTTGATCTCGCCGTTGAACACCTTCCAGCGCCATTGATCGACGAGCTTGCCCCAGGGCAGGAAGGTGATCTTGTCCAGCGCCAGCTTCATCTGCGAGTTGATGACGGATTTCTCGTCGATCTTCACGTCCTTCACCAAGCCGATCTTCTGCAAGTGCGTGGGCGTGAGCGAGAGCGTGATCGTGTCGCCGATGGCCTCGTGGAAACCATCGTGCGCACCGGCCTGAAAAATGGGCGCCAAGGCGTTGTACATCAGGTAGTAGTAGATGTGCCCCTGCTCGTGGTGAATGGTGGAGAGCTGTTCCTCGGTGGGCTCGATGCACTGCTTGATGCGCACATCGCCCTTGAGGTTCAAGTCCCAGGCTGAGGCATGGCAAACCACATCGCGGTCGCGTGGCTGCGTCAGCAGGCTCCGTTCATAAAAACTCTCGGGCAGCGCGGGGAAGCCCAGCGAGGTGTAGAAGTCCTCGGCGGTCTTCGTCATTTTCACGCTCATCAGGGCGTCGGCCTTGTGCTCCAGTTCGGCCACGTCCTTCGGCGTCGGCTTGCCCTTGAAGTCAGCCAGCATCTTCTTCAGCGCCGCATCGCGCTGGGCCTTGAGCGCACCGGTCACGTCGAGATCAGAGACACCCTTGTAGGGCTCCATCAGCGGATAGAGATTGCTCCACTGTTGCGCCCACATGTTGCCCAACAGGTGTGCCGGGATCAGCCCGTTCTTGGGCACCACCGCATCACCGTACCGGGCGTTGAGCTTGGTGCGTACGGCGCAGTGCAGCGCGTCATAGAGCGGCTTGACCTGGCCCCAGAGGCGCTCGGTCTCGGCGGCGAACTCGGCAGGCGTCATGTCGTAGCCAGCTCGCCACATTTCGCCCATGTCCTTGTACCCGCTGGCTTCGGCGGCGTGGTTCTGCAGCTCGATGAAGCGCACATAGTCCTGTCGGATCGGCTTGGCGGTGGCGTGCCAGCCTGCCCAGGCTTCGGCGATCTGCGCCGGCGTGTTCTTGAGTTCGGTGTTGTCGACGATCTTCTCGATTTCCGGCAGGGTGAGGCACTCGTCGTTGCCGCTGGCAGCCTTGTGGCACCACTTGCCGGTGCCGTAGTTCGCTTCCATCTTGCTGCCGAGCTTGGCCACTTCTTCCCGTTCGGCCGGGTCGCTGGGGGCGGCCGAACCGACGCGGATCAGGGTCAGCGCACGGGCAGTTTCGGGCTTCAGGTCCTTGAGCGCGTAGAAGGGCTTGGCGGCCTGGCTGACCTCGGCGTTGAAGCTAAGCTGACGCTCGTTGGCGCGACTGGCGAGCAGCTGGGTGTCATCGGTGATGAAGTTGGACTGCACCCACTGCGCGGCGGCGATGTCCGGGTAGATCTTGCGGTAATCGTCGTTGTATTTGGCGATGAAGGCATCCGCTTCGGCGGCGGTTGGGCCGCTGGCGACGGGCGCTGCCGGCGCTGCAGGTTGCTCCTGGGTGCCGCAGGCGGCAAGCAGCAGCAGGGCCGCCGCGGATGGGACGAGAAAACGTTTGGACATGGGGCTCCCCACTGACGAAAGAACTGTGATGCGCGGTACTACAAAAACGTTGGTCACTTGATTTCGCCCATCAGTCTTTGCACGGGCCGTGCGATGAACAGCATCAGCACGCCGGCAGCGGCGGTGGTGAAAAACACGAACAGAAAGCGGCCGGACATGCCGGCCACATCGGCATCCTGCGCCAGATGACCTGCCAGCAGGCCTGCAATGAGCTTGCCGAGTGCCGATGCGGTAAACCACATGCCGAACATCTGGCCCTGGTAGCGCAAGGGAGAGAGCTTGTTGACGGCTGCCAGACCCACCGGCGACAGGCACAGCTCGCCCGTGGTGTGGAAGAGATAGGTCAGCAAGAGCCAGGTCGGGGCGACCTTTTCACCCTGCGCCACATAGGTCGAGGCATAGGCCAGCACCACGAAACCCATCGACAGCTGCAACAGGCCCAGCCCGAACTTGAGCGGCGCGGAGAGCACCAGGTTGCGCTTGGCCAGGTGAACCCACAGCGCGGCGAAGAAGGGCGAGAGGATGATGATGAGCAGTGGGTTTACGGCCTGGATCCAGGAGGCCGGGATCTCCCAGCCCCACACCACCCGGTCGGTGTGCTCTTTGGCAAACAGGCTGAAGCTCGACCCGGCCTGCTCGAAGCCGCTCCAGAACATCGCCGCGCCAATGAAAAGCACCACGATCACACCGACACGCTTCTTCTCCAGCGGGGTCAGTCCACCCAGCAGCAGCACGTAGGCGAAAAAGCCGGCCGCCAGCAGCACGATGAATATCCCCGCACCCCTGGCCATCGAAACAGCGTCGATGACCAGAAGGCCGCCGAGCGTGGCGGCGACCACCGCGATGATCGCGGCGACAAAGATCGCCACGCCGGTCCAGCCGCGCTGGCGGGTGCGGGCGTCGCGGGCCGCGTCGCCCGTGCTCACGGCGTTCAGGCCGATGTCGCCGAGATGCCTGTCGGTGAGCTTGTATTGGATCAGGCCCGCCACCATGAACAAGCCCGCGGCGCCAAAACCGACATGCCAGCCGATCTTCTCACCCAGATAGCCGCAGATGATCTTGCCGAGAAACGCTCCGACGTTGATCCCCATGTAGAACATCGAGTAGCCGGCATCCTTGCGTGCGCTTTCGCTGCTGGCATACAGCTCGCCCACCATCACGCTGACATTGGGCTTGAGCAGACCGGTGCCCAGGGCGATCAGGATCAGCCCGATGAAGAAGGTCGCCGTGGTGTTGAAGGCCATGCAGAAATGCCCGCTGGCGATGACCACGCCGCCCCAGAACACCGCGTTGCGCTGGCCGATGAGCCGGTCAGCAATCCAGCCGCCGGGCAGTGCCGAGAGAAATACCGCCGAGGTGTAGAGGCCATAGATGGCCAGCGCGGTCTCCTTGCTGATGTCGAGGCCGGGGTTTTCACCCGTGACGCCCGCGACCATGGCCAGCACCAGGATGGCGCGCATGCCGTAGTAGCTGAATCGCTCCCACATTTCGGTAAAAAACAGCGTGGCCAGGCCACGGGGGTGGCCAAGCCATTGGGCTTGCGGCATCGGGTTGATCCTGAAGAAGTTTGTCCGAACTTGCCTGCATCGATGCAAGGGCGTCAATGCCGCGTTGCAAAACACCGGCCAAAGCGACGAAGCCCCGCGGGGCGGGGCTTCGGTGACCGAGGGATGCTGCTGCTAGAAGGCCGTGTGGGAAACCATGGTCTGCCCCGTGACCGCCGGCGTGCCCCGCGTGGCCGAAATGGTGGCGCTGCCGGGGAAGGGGCTGGCGCCACCGGTCGCGAGGCCGGTGTTGGCGTCGATCGTCACGTTCGCGGTGCTGGAGGATGCCCAGGTCACCTGCGTGGTGATGTCGAGCGTGTTGCCATCCGAGAACGTGGCCGTTGCCGTGTATTGCAGCGTGTCGTTGCCGGCGATGGTGGCATTGGCCGGGGTGACGGCGATGCTGCTCAAGGTGGCGTTGCCGACTTGGATCGTCGCGCTGCCATTCACGCCATTGAGGCTTGCCCGCACGGAGGTGCTGCCCGCGGCAACGCTCGTCACCACGCCCTTGCTGCCGGTGTCATTGCTGACCGTGGCCACGCTGGTATTGAGGGTTGACCAGCTCACGCCGCCCGTGAGGTCCTGGGTCGAACCATCCGAATAGTTGCCGGTGGCGCTGTATTGCACCTTGTAGCCGCTCGGCACCGGCGCGGTACGGCCGGTCACCGTGATGCTTTGCAGTGTGGCCGGGCCCACCGTCAGCGGCGTGCTGGCGGTGATGTTGGGCGTTACCCGCGCATCGGTGGCGGTGATGGTGACCGAGCCGAGGGCCTTGGCGGTCGCCAGCCCCTTGCTGCCGGCAGCGTTGCTGATGTCCACCAGGGCGGTATCGCTGCTCGACCAGGTCACGGCTGCCGTCTGATCGGTGCTGGAGCCATCGGAGAAGGTTTCGGTCGCCGTGTATTGCAGGCTCGACTTGTTGCCGATGGTCTGGTTCGCCGGGGTCACGACGATGGAGACCGGCACGGCATCGGTCACGGTCAGTGTGACCTCGGTGCTGCTGATGCTGCCGCTGGCCGCCTTGATCTTGGCACTGCCCTTGGTGGTGGAGCTGGCGAGGCCGCGGCTGCCCTCGGCATTGCTGATGGTGGCGACCGACGACGTATCCGAGCTCCAGTTCACGGCGTTGGTGAGGTTCTGGGTCGTGCTGTCGCTGTAGGTGCCGGTTGCCACAAACTGCTGCGTCCGGCCCGCCGCGATGCTCGGGGTTTTGGGGGTCACGTCGATGGCCGTCAGCACGGCCGCAGTGCCTTCGAAGCTGGCGCTGCCGGTGAGGCTGCCGGAGGTCGCCGTGATGGTGGCCGTGCCGGTGCCGGTGGCAGTCGCCACGCCGGTATTCGCACCGATCGTCGCAACGGCCGTGTTGGACGAGCTCCAGGTCACCGAGGTGGTGATGTCCTGCGTGCTGTTGTCGGTGAAGGTACCGTTGGCCTTGTAGGCCTGCTGCGTGCCTCTGGCGGCGGTGGCGGTGGGCGGCGTCACCGCAATGGCGGTGAGTGCCGCAGCCGACACGGTGACGCTCGTCGTCCCGTTGACGGCTGGCGTTGCCACGGCGTTGCTCACCGATGCCGTGATGGTGGCTGAGCCCTCGGCCACCGCCACGCCGGCGCCCTTGCTGCCCGCCGCATTGCTGACCGTGACCTTGGTGGTATCGGACGACGACCAGCTGGCCTGCTCGGTGAGATTCTGGGTGGATGAATCCGAGAACGTGCCGGTGGCGACGAAGTTGCTCCGCACGCCCTTGGGCAGGGTGCCATTGGTCGGCGTCACCGCCACGGTGCTCAGGGTGGCGTTGGTCACCGTCAGGCTGGTGCTGCCGGTGAGGCTGCCCGAGGTGGCGCTGATGATGCTGCTGCCCGGTGTGCTGGTGGCGGTGGCGAGGCCGCGGCTGCCATCGGCGTTGCTGATGCTTGCCGCCGACAGGTTGCTCGATGCCCAGGTGACCTGTGCGGTGATGTCGCGGGTGCTGTTGTCACTGAAGCTGCCGGTGGCCGTGTATTGCAGGCTGAAGCCCTTGGCCAGATTGCGGTTGGCCGGGGTGACCTGGATCGAGGTCAGGGTGGCCGTGCTGACGGTGGCTACGGTGCTGCCCGTGAGGCCCTGCACGACGGCCGAAACCGTGGCACTGCCCTGACGGTTGGCCACGGCGAATCCGCGCTGTCCGCTGCCATTGCTCACTTCCAGCACGCTCGTATCCGACGAGGCCCAGGTGGCGGTGCTGGTGAAATCCTGCGTGGTGCTGTCGGTGTAGACCCCGGTCGCAGTGAACTGCTGCGAGGTGCCGACCGGGATCGAGGGCTGCGTGGGCGTGACTTCGATGCGCGCCAGCGCCGCCGCGGTCACCGCGAAGCTCGCCGAGCTTGAGATGCCATCGGCCGCGGCCCGGATCGTGGTCGAACCCTCGGCGACCCCCGTGGCCTGGCCACTGCTGCCGGGCGCATTGCTGATGGTCGCGATGGCCGTTGATGCGCTGGACCAGGTCACCGAGGCGGTCAAATCTTGCGTCGACTTGTCGCTGTAGGTGCCGGTGGCCGTGAATTGCTGCACCGCCCCCTTGGGCCGTGACGCGGTTGCCGGGGTGACCTGCAGGGCGGTGAGCGTGGCGGCCGTGACAGTGAGACTGGTGCTGCCCACCACACCGCCCTGACTGGCAGAGAGGGTGGTGGTGCCTTGGCCGACGGCCGTCGCCACACCCTTGGAGGCCGTGAGATTGCTGATGCTCGCGATCGCGCTGTTCGCGCTGGACCAGGTGACCGAACTGGTGAGGTTCTGGGTGGTGTTATCCGTATAGACGCCGGTGGCCGTGAACTGGCGCGAGGTGCCCTTGGCCAGCGAGGAGCTGGTGGGCGTGACCTGGATGCTGGTGAGCGTCGCGGCGGTCACGGTCAGCACCGTGGAACTGCTGAAGCCCTGGAAGCTCGCGGCAATGGTGCTGGTGCCGACACCAACAGCAGAAACCAGTCCCTTGTTGGCAGCCGTATTGCCCACGGTTGCCACCGTCGGCGATGAGGAGCTCCAGAGCGCCGAGCTGCTGACGTCACGTGCCACGCCGTCGCTGAAAGTGGCCGTTGCCGTGTATTGCCGGGTCGCGCCCTTGCCGAGGCTGGCACCGGTCGGCGTCACCGACAGCGAGCGGGCGACCGCAGCGGTCACCGTCAGGCCGGTGCTGGCGGTCAGGCCCTGGTAACTCGCGGTGATGGTGGCGGTGCCCTGCTTCACGGCCGTGGCGAGGCCATTGGGATCGATGCTGGCCGTGCTGGCATCGCTGGATGACCAGTCCGTGCTGCCCGTTACGTCCGACTTGCTGTTGTCGGAGAAGATCGCCATCGCCGTGTATTGCTGCGTGGTGCCCAGCGCCTGCGAGTTGTTGAGCGGGCTGAGTTCGATGCGCTGCAGCGTCGCCGGGCCGCCACCGCCGCCGCAGCCCCAAAGTGCCAGTGCGGCAAGCGCGCTCAGCAAAAAAGTCCGGACAGCGCGCACTGACATTGCAAAAGTGTTCATCGTTGATTGTCTCGTTAAGGCCCGCGCAGCGCCGATTTCATGCGCGGCTGGATGCTGCGATCTTCCAGCGCGTTTTAACCCCAAGGTTGATGTTTAACGCTGGGCTTTCTCGACGGATGACGGATGACGGCTGCCGCCCTGCGGCATGGCGCTGCAAGCGGTGTGACTTCCGGTCGATCGTTCAGTGTTTCATCAACGCATACGCCAGCCACAACGCGCCGAGGATGGAAGCGATGACAAGCGCAGCACGCCAAGGGCGGGCGGCAGGCTGAGGGCGTTCGGAGGGCTTGAAGTGCCCGCGCAGCAAGTCGAGATTGCGCCGGTTGCTGCGATAGGCCACGTCGACGAGATCGCCCAGCACCGGCACCAGGCCTGAAACCGCGTCGATGCCGACGTTACGCACCATCTTCCATTTGAGTTCGGCAGGGGCTCCGAGCCGGTGCGCCTCGTAGATGAACCAGCTGCCGAGCGCGAGGCCGGCTGCATCGCCCACGCCCGGGATGAGGCCGATCACCGCATCCAGCCCCACGCGGATGTTGGTGCCGGGGATACGGATGGCCTCGTCCAGCACCCTGGCGATGCGTTCGACACGATGCAGGACGTCCGGGGGGCTGTTGGCGGGGGCTTGAGGCATGGCGGGAAATGCGGTTTCGTTACACTCATCGCCAGTTTCACATACCAAACCACACTCCATGCGCGCACTTTCCCACCTGGGCTACTGGCTTGCCTGGTTGCTGTTCCGGCCTCTGCTGGCGCTGGTCAAGTTCAAGGTGGCGCCGGGCGATCTGCACGAAAAGCTCAAGCTCGACCTCAACAAGCCGATCTGCTTCGTGCTGCCCCAGCGTTCCTGGATCGACCTGTTCGCGCTCGACAAGGTGTGCCAGTCCCTGGGGTTGCCGCGCCCGCAGCGCACGGGCCTGAGCCTGCCTTCGCTGGGCCGTGCGGGCTGCGTCTATCTGCCGGCACTGCTCGAAACCCGGGTGCGGCACACCGAGCTGACCCAGGTGCTGGTCACGGCGGCTGCCGACCCCGAGTTCGACATCCAGATCCTGCCGGTGTCGATCTTCTGGGGTCGCGACCCCGGCAGCGAGCAGAGTCTCTTCAAGCTGGTGTTTGCCGACAACCCGCAGGCGGGTGCGGTACGCAAGCTGTTCATCATGCTGGTCAACGCCCGCAATATGCTCGCGAATTTTGCCCAGCCCATCGGCTTTCGCGGCTATGTGGCGCAGGAGGCCGAACCCAACCGCGCGGTCAAGAAGATGATCCGCGCCGTGCATTTCCACTTTTTGCGCGCCCGCACGGCGGTACTGGGGCCGGAGTTGCCGCCGCGCCGCCTGATGATCGAGCAGGTGGTGAGCGCGCGGCTGGTGCGCGCCAGCATCGAGGCGGAGGCCAAGGCCAAGGGCCGCACGCTGGAGCAGACCACGCGTCGCGCACGGCGGCTGGCCGATGAGATCGCCGCCGGGTATTCGAGTGCCGCGATCAATTTCGTCGAGCGCCTGCTGTCGCTGTTCGTGTGGGAGAAGGTGTTCAAGGGTATCGACGTGCGCGGGCTGGATTCGATCCGCGAACTGGGCCAGAGCCACGAGATCATCTATCTGCCCAGCCATCGCTCGCATGCCGACTACTTGCTGCTCAGCTACATCCTCTACCACCACGGCATGGTGCCGCCGCACATCGCGGCGGGCATCAACCTCAACATGCCGGTGGTGGGAGGGCTGCTGCGGCGCTGCGGTGCGTTCTTCATGCGCCGCAAGTTCTCGGGTGATGCGCTCTACACGGCGGTGTTCCGCGCCTATGTCGATGCGCTGGTCGCCCGCGGCTACGCGATCGAGTTCTTTCCCGAGGGAGGCCGCAGCCGCACCGGCCGCCTGCTGGCCCCCAAGACCGGCCTGCTGGCGATGGTGGTCGAATCCGCGCTGCGCCAGCGCACCCGGCCGGTGGCGCTGGTGCCGATCTACATCGGCTACGACAAGGTCTGGGAAGTGGGCAGTTACTTCAAGGAACTGAAGGGTGCCAAGAAGGAAAAGGAGTCGGTCGAAGGCCTGCTCAAGGCCACCAAGATTCTCGGCAAGAGTCATGGCAAGGCATACCTCAACTTCGGCGAGCCGCTGCTGCTGCACCCCTATGCCGATGCCGAACTGCCGGGCTGGCGCGAGGCCTTCATGCCCGGCACCGACACCCGCCCCAACGGTTATGCGATGTTCGTGCGCAACCTCGCCGAGGAAAATGCGCGCCGCATCAATGCGGCGGCTGTGGTCAACCCCTGCAGCCTCGCCGCCACGGCGCTGCTCGCGAGCCCCCGCGGCACCGCCAGCGAGGACGAGATCGTCGAGCAGATCGGCCATCTTGCCTGGCTGCTCAAAGGCGAGCCCTACAGCGAGCAGATGGTGATTCCGGATGCCAACCCGCGGGCGGTGCTGGAGTGGGCCATGCCGGTGAGCCGCATCGTGCGCGTGCCGCACGAATGGGGCGCGCTGGTGGGCGCGGCCGACCGTGATGCGGTGCTGCTCACCTACAACCGCAACAACATCCAGCACCTGTTCGCCATCCCGTCCTTCATCGCGAACCTGTTCCGTACCCGGGCGCGGCTCAGCGAAGACGCCATCGTCATGGGTTGCCGGGCGCTGTATCCCTTTCTGCGTACCGAATACTTTCTGCGCTGGGCGGCCGACGATGTGGAGCCGGTGGTGCGCCGCTGGCTCACCGTGATGACCAACATCGGCCTGCTGCGCCGCGAGGGCGACGATTTCTGGCGGCCGGATGTCACTGCGCCTGCGTTCTCCACGCTCGCCATGCTAGGCCGCATTCTGGGCGAAACCCTTGAGCGCTATGGCATGACAGCCCTGTTGCTGGCGGACGAGCACCGCCACGGCACCGGCCTTGCCCGCGACAAGTTCGAGAAAGACTGCCGCCTGCTGGCCGAGCGCATGGCGGTACTCACCGGCCGGGAGGCGCCGGAGTTCTTCGACCCGGCGCTGTTCAAGGGCTATCTCAACACTCTGATCGCGGTCGGACTGGTGCGGGTCGATGCGGACTCCAAGCTGCTGCTGGATGGCCGCATCGAACGCATTGCCGAGCGCTCGCTGGAACTCTTGTCGGACGAAAGCCGTCAGACGCTGCTGCAACTGCTGTCTCGACGCCACGCTGCCGCCGCACCCGCTGTGGGCTAAGCATTCGGCTAGCCAAACACCCCATGTCGCTGTAATTTGCGCCGCTGATCCCCCTGACCCCATCCCAAGGATTTACATGTCTCCGTCCGCTGCAACCCTGAAACGCTCTGCTTTCGCGCTGGCTATTGCCGCCGCACTCGCCGTCACCGCCTGCCAGAAGGCGGAAGAGGCCAAGCCCGTCAAAGCTGAAGATCTCAAGACCGACGCCCAGAAGTTCGGCTACGCCATTGGCGTCGATCTCGCCAAGTCGCTCAAGCCGGTGAAAGACGATGTGGACATCAAGGCCCTCGAGGCTGGTCTCGATGCCGTGTTCGCAGGCGGCGAGCCGGTGCTGGACGATGCCACCCGCGAGCAGGTGAAGAACACCGTCGCTGAAAAGATGCAGAAGCGCCAGATGGAAGAGCGCACCGCCACTGCGACCAAGGCCAAGGCCGAAGGCGAAGCCTTTCTCGCCGAAAACGCCAAGAAAGCCGGCGTGAAGACCACCGCCAGCGGTCTGCAGTACGAAGTGCTGACCGAAGGCAAGGGCGACAGCCCCAAGGCCACCGATACCGTCACCGTCCACTACAAGGGCACGCTGATCAACGGCGAGACCTTTGACAGCAGCTACGACCGCGGCCAGCCCGTGAGTTTCCCGCTGCAGAACGTCATCCCGGGCTGGACCGAAGGCCTGCAGCTGATGAAGCCGGGTGCCAAGTACAAGTTCGTTATCCCCTCGGCGCTGGCCTATGGTGAGCGCGGCGCGGGTGCCAAGATCGGCCCCAACTCGACGCTGGTGTTCGAGGTGGAGCTGCTCTCGCTCGGCGAGCTGAAGCCGGCCGATGCCAAGCCCGAAGAAGCCAAGAAGTAAGGTTTCGGTCTCAACAAAAAGGCGACCCTCGGGTCGCCTTTTTGTTGTTCGCTGATCGGTGTGGCATCAGCAGTTCTTGCCGGCCTCCTTGGCTTTGGCCAGGCTCTCGGCGTACTGCTCTTCGGTCATGCGCGACTCCGTGCCGTCAGGTGCGACGACGTACACGCGGTTCGGCGGACGTTCTTCGAGAAACGTGACGCGCTCGCGGGCTGCAGTGCAGCGCGCCGCCTTGTCGGCCTTGCTCTCGGGTGGTGGCGCGTTTTGCACGGTGATGGTCTTGCTGGCTGCAGGGGCAGGCGCTGCAGACGGCTGCTGGGCTTGAATGCTCACGCCCGGCTGCAGCTGGCTCTGGGGCTTGCCGATGGCTTCCACCCCTTGCGGGAGGGTCTGGCCGTAGTGCACCTGGCCTTGGGCATCCTTCCATTTGTAGATGTGGCTGGCGGCGCTGACCGACAGCGCGGCGAGGCTCAGGAACAGGGTGCTGATGATGCGCATGGGGTTACTCCTCAATGCGGCGACTATTACGCGCTGCCCGCGCTTGCCGCAAGCCGCGGCCTGATCTCGAAGTAATCGCACAGCAGGCTGAACAGCGCTGGATGATGTCGCGCCAGTGCCGTCGGCTGCTGGAAAAAGGCCTCGGCCACCACGCACCAGAATTCGGCGGGCGACTGCGCACCATAGGGGTCCAGCACCGGCGGCCTGCGATGGCGCTGCAGGCGGGCGAACTCCGCCGCCATCACCGTCGACCACCGGCTGTAATCGGCCATCGGCGGTGCGCCTTCGGTGTCCGGGTTTTCGCTATCCAGGGCGTGGGCGAACTCGTGCACGGTGACGTTCAGCGTGTCGCCTTCGAGTGCGGTCTGCACATCGGCCCAGGAGAGCACCACCTGGCCTGGCCCCTGTTCCCCGATGCGCGTATCCGGTTCGTCGTCGACCAACTCCAGGCCTTCGTCCGAGACCACATCGCGCGGTGGCGGCACCAGAAAGGCATCCGGGTAGAGCAGTACTTCAGTCACCGCCGGGAACAAGGGCTCGTCCTCGGCGCCGGCCTGCAGACGCAGCAAACAGGCCAAGCCCGCCACGGTGAGGCGGTGTGCCTCGTTGATGCGGAGCCCGGCGCAGCCCACGAAATGCTTCTCGCGCACAAAGCGCTGCACCTGACTGTGCCAGCGCGCCTGCTGTTCGGCCGTGAGCCAGTCCAACTGTGGCGGCGGTGGCAGCGTCGCGTCAGTCGTCTGGCTGGATTGCTCCTCCACCAGGCTCGACCGGCGTCGTTGGCGCCAGACCAGGACGACGACGATGAGAGCGATGAATGCAACGCCAAAGTCGGTGGCAGCGGCGATCAGTCCTTCCATTCCTTGAACGTCTTGGGCGTGGCGGTGGGCGGGGCCTTGTCGGGGTTGCGCCGGCTGCGCAGGTAGTAGGTGACGGGCGTGGCAGCGAGGGCCAGCACGATGATGGCGATGAGGGCGGGGAACATGGGCTCTGCCGGTCGGGGTCAGGGTGACACGGTGATCAAACGTGCTGGCCGGAGTCTGAACGACTCACAGGGCTTGCAGCTTGGCCAGGCCTAGCATCAGCCACTTGGTGCCACTGTTGGCAAAGCGGATCTCGACGCGGGCGCGTTCGCCCTCGCCGTCGAAGCTCAGGATCACGCCTTCGCCAAAGCTGGCGTGGCGCACGCTCTGGCCCAGGCGGAAACCCATGGTGCCGCTGGCAGCGTAGCTTTCCTGCGCCATGCGCGCGGGCACGCTGGGGCGTGAGAGGTTGTAGCCCTCCTGCTGGCGCTCGCGCCAGGGACTGGGCTCGGAATAGCCACTGCCCATGCGCACCGGCCCGCCAAAACCCCCGCGGCCCGACTGCACGCCGAACTGCGAGCGCAGCACACCGGCGCGCGGGCGCAGCTCCACGGTGCATTCGCTGGGGATTTCCTTCAGGAACTGCGAGGGTGCGCAGATCTGCTCGACGCCATGAATGCGGCGCGACTCGGCGTAGCTGACGAACAGCTTTTCGCGGGCGCGGGTGATGCCGACATAGGCGAGGCGGCGCTCTTCTTCGAGGTTGCCTTCTTCGACGGCCCGCAAGGATGGGAACAGACCGTTCTCTAGCCCCACCAGAAAGACCACCGGAAACTCCAGGCCCTTGGCCGAGTGCAGCGTCATCAGCTGCACGGCGTCTTCGCCGACGGTGGCCTGGCCTTCGCCGGCTTCGAGCGCGGCGTGCATCAGGAACTCGGTGACGGGGTCCGCGCCTTCGGCGAGGCCCTCCGGTTTCTCGAAGGACTTGGCGGCGTTGATGATCTCGTCGAGGTTTTCCAGACGCGCCTCCGCCTGCTCACCCTTCTCCTTCTGGTAGTGCGCCTTGAGGCCGCTGGCATCGATCACCTTCGCCATCTTCTCGGCCAGCGGCAGCGTGCGGGTCTGGCCGTCGAGCAGGTCGATGGCATCGAGAAACGCCGTGAGCGCACCGCTGGTGCGGCCGAGCGCGCCGCTGCCGTGGCGGGCGGCCTTCCACAAGGAAAGCCCATGCTCGCGTGCGAACAGGCGCAGGCGCTCGATCGAGGTCGCACCCACGCCGCGCGGCGGCGTGGTGAGCGCGCGCTCGAAGCTCACGTCCTCGTCGCGGTTGACCAGCACGCGCAGCCAGGCGAGCGCGTCTTTCACCTCCATGCGCTCGAAGAAGCGCACGCCGCCGTAGATGCGGTAGGGCAGCCGCGCGCGGATCAGCGACTCTTCCAGCACGCGACTCTGCGCATTGCTGCGGTAGAGCACGGCGAGGTCGCTGTGGCGGCCGCGGCCGTCGAGATATTCCTTCATGCGGTTGGCGACGAACTCCGCCTCGTCGTACTCGTTGTAGGCGGCGTACAGCGCGATCGGCTCGCCCTCGCGGTCGTCCGTCCACAGGTTCTTGCCGAGGCGGCCGGTGTTCTGCGAAATCAACCCGTTGGCGGCTTTCAGGATGGTGCCGGTGGAGCGGTAGTTCTGTTCGAGCCGGACGATCTCGGTGCCGACGAACTCGCGCGTGAGCTTGTGCAGATTCTCGATCTTCGCCCCGCGCCAGCCGTAGATGCTCTGGTCGTCGTCGCCCACCGCGAAGATTTTCCCATTCGATCCACACAGCACCTTCAGCCAGAGGTATTGCAGGGTGTTGGTGTCCTGAAATTCGTCCACCAGCACGTGACGAAACTTCTGCTGGTAGTGGCCGCGCACCCCCTCGTGGTCGCGGCACAGCTCGTAGGCGCGCAGCAGCAGCTCGGCGAAATCGACCAGCCCCTGCGCTTCGCACTGCTGCTGGTAGAGCGTGTAGGCGCGCACCAGCTGGCGCTGCATGAAGTCGCCGGTGTCCTGCATGGTGTGCGGGCGACGGCCTTCCTCCTTCTGCGCGTTGATCCAGCCCGTCACCATCTTGGGTGGGAAGCGATCTTCCGGCAGCTCGATCTGCTTGCACAGGCGCTTGACCATGCGCGACTGGTCGTCGCTGTCCAGAATCTGGAAGGTCTGCGGCAGCCGCGCTTCCTTGAAGTGCAGTCGCAGCATGCGATGCGCAATGCCGTGGAAGGTGCCGACCCACATCGTGCGCGTCGGCACCGCGACCAGATCCGCCAAGCGCCCGCGCATCTCGTTGGCCGCCTTGTTGGTGAAGGTGACGGCGAGGATGGAGTGCGCACTGATGCCCTCCACCGCCATCAGCCAGGCAATGCGGTGCGTCAGCACGCGGGTCTTGCCGCTGCCGGCACCCGCGAGCACGAGGCGATGATCCGGCGGTGCGGTGACGGCTTCACGCTGCGCCTCGTTGAGCGATTGCACCAGGGCAATCACCTGCGGATCTGTCTCGGTGGGTGTGTAGTTCAAGGCATGGTCTCCACGATGGGGGCTTCCGCCTGGCGCCGCGACAGGCGGATGCGCGCCACCAGCGGCGGCAGGAACACCGCCGCGAACAGAATGGCCACGCCGAGATAGAACTGCGTGGTCAGCTCCTTGGTCTCGCCCAGCAGCACTGCCGCCAGCGCCACGGCGTAAATCGGTTCGAGATTCACCGCCATCTGCGCCACGAAGGCCGAGAGGTGCTTGAGGGCGACCAGCGACAGCGTGAACGGCAGCGCCGTACAGAACACCACGAACACGGCCATCAGCCACAGATCCTTGCCCTGCGGCAGCAGGTAGATCGCGCCGTCGTGCGGCAGCCAGGGCAGCGCGAGCGTCATGAAGACCGCGCCAGCGCCGAGTTCGAGGGCCGTCACCACCTTCGGTTCGGCGCCATCGATGTAGCGCTTGTTGAGGCTGGTGAACAGCGTGGCGCCGAGGGCGGCGAGCACGCCGACGATGAAGCCCGCGACCTGCCCACTGCTCAAGCCACCGGCCACCAGCGCTACACCGGGAATCACCGCGAAACCCAGCCAGAGATCGCGCACCACGAACTTGCGGCCGGTCACCAGCGGTTCGATCACGGCGGTAAAGGCCGTGGCCGCACCCAGACAGGTGGCGGCAATCGAGGCATTGGCGAGCTTGATCGCGCCGTAGAAGGCCAGCCAGTGCAGTGCGACGATCACCCCGATGCCGGCATAGATGAAGAACAGCCGGCGCGGGAGTGCTGCAATGCCGCGCGCCACACCCGGCAGGGCCAGCAGCAGCAGGGTCACCAGGCCCATGCGCCACCACACCAGCTGCGGTGCGGGCAGCGAGATCATCGCGCCGAGAATGGGCGTAAAACCCCAGAGCAGCACGCAGAAGTGCAGCTGCCAATGGGCTTTGAGGGTGGGGGACATGATGAGCGGCGTGTGGGAGGCCGCGAGTTTACGTGAGGTCGTCGCCCGCGTTGGCTGTGAGGCCGGCCCGCAGAGGGCGCGGACGTCGCCTAGATCAGCGTCTCGCTCATGCGCGAGCGCACGTCGAACAGCATCGAGGGCTTTTCCGGGTGCTCAGCGCGGATCTTGAGGATCTCCGGCATCAGTTCGAGAAACAGGCCCGCGAGGCGAGGGTCGAAATGCTTGCCGGTCTGCTCACGGATGTACGAGATGGCGTTTTCCACCGGCCAGGCGGGCTTGAACGGACGTTCGCTGGTGAGCGCGTCAAACACATCGGCCAGCGCGACGATGCGCCCCACCAACGGAATCTCCTCGCCCTTGAGTCCGCGGGGGTAGCCGGTGCCGTCCCATTTTTCGTGGTGCGTGAGTGCGATGCGACGGCTGATCTTGAGCACGGGGGCTTCGTGCTTGCCGATGATGCCGGCCCCGATGCCGGGGTGCATGCGCATCACGCGCCACTCGTCCGGGGTGAGCGGGGTGGGTTTGAGCAGGATGCGATCCGGGATGCCGATCTTGCCGACGTCGTGCATGGGGGCCGCCTGCAATACGAGTGCGGCCTCGGCCTCAGAGAGTCCTGCGGCGCGCGCCAGCAGCTGGGCGGTGCGCGCCATGCGTTCGATGTGGCTGCCGGTCTCGTCGTCCTTGAACTCGGCTGCGGCGCGCAGGCGCTTCACCAGTTCGGTGTTGGCGGCGGCCACTTCCTTGGACCGGGTCTGGATCAGCGCGGCGAGTTGCCGCTTCTGCACATAGAGCTGCTGGTGCAGGCGCAGCCGGGCGAAGGCGACGGACTCGTCGAACGGCGCGCGCAGGTAGTCCTGGGCACCGGCGTCAAAAGCGGCCAGCTCCTGCGCGGCATCGGCCGGCGCGTCGAAAAACAGTACCGGCACAAAGCGCGTGCGCAGGTTGGCTTGCAGTCGGCGGCAGATCACCGCGGCGTTGAAGTCAGGCTCCGAGGCGCTGTAGAGAATCAGCTCCGGCGGCGGGTCGAGAAACTCCAGCACCGCACTTAGCTCCACGCTGCCAATCACCAGGGCGTTGCTTTGCAGACGACCGATGACCGTTCGCAGGGCATCGACGTGCGTGCCGGAATCGGCCACCACCAGAATGGTTGCCTTGCGCGTCTCGACCGCTCCACCACCTTCGTTCATGACCACGCGCCCCCTGGGTTCCTCAAGCTCCATACCCGTGCTCTGGGTGTGTCGCGCGATCATAACCCGGTGCACCCGGCCAGCAGGCGGCGTTAGTCACTCTTGCCGACGCCCCAGCGCACGCCCAGCTGTGCCAGCTCGACCTGGGCGGCTTCGATATCGAGTGCCGCGATCAGGCGCTCCATCGCATGCAGCTCGCCTTCGCGGCGCAGGGGGATCAAGCGCAAACGCAGGGATTGCAGGGTGCTGCGGGCGCCGACGGTATCGCGCTGGCTCAGGTGGGTGCCGAGTTGCGCCAGTGCCTGAGCGATGTCCTTGCCGACGGCGAGGCTGTTCGGAGCGGCCTGACTTTGCACGGCCTGCATGGGTAGCTCGACCGTGAAGCAGGTGCCTTGTCCGCTGGAACTCTGCACGCTGAGGCGGCCGCCAAGGGCCTGCACCAGTTCGCGCGAAATCGACAGGCCCAGCCCGCTACCGCCGTAGCGCCGCTCGGTATCGCCGCTGGCCTGCTCAAAGGCCTCAAATACCCGCTGCATCTGCTCGGCGGTCATGCCGATCCCGGTGTCCTGCACCAGAAACCGCAGGCCTTCCTGGCCACCGCCAAGCGGCTGGATGAGCAGCGTCACACGGCCCGACTCGGTGAACTTGATGGCATTGGTGATCAGGTTGAGCAGCACCTGCTGGATGCGGGTGGCATCGCCCATCCAGGTGTTTGGGGTCGCATTGGCACAATCAATCCGAAATTGCAGCCCCTTCATCTCGGCCACCGGCACGCAGAACAGGCGTAGCGCTTCTTGCATCTCGGCGAGGGCGAACGGGGCTAGTACGGGCGTGAACTTGCCGGCATCGAGCCGCGCATACTCGAGGATGTCGTTCAGCAGCTTCAGCAGGCCCTTGCCCGCCTTGTGGATCTTGGCGATGCGCTCGCGCTGGATCGGCGTCGTCTCGCTGGTCATCGCGATGTGCGCCAGCCCAATCACCGCATTCATCGGCGTGCGGATCTCGTGGCTCATGTTGGCGAGAAACCGCGTCTTGGCGCGGCTGGCGGTTTCGGCGCGTTCGCGGGCGGCGCGCAGTTCGATCTCCTGCTGCTTGGTGTCTTCGGCATCGAGCAGCAGGCCGTTGATCAGCGATGAGCCGTCGGCCTGGCGGCGCGAGTTCATCGCGCAATGCACCCAGCGCGCCCGGCCCTGTGCGTCCAGCAGCCGGTAGTCGAACTGGGTCTGCCCGGCCTCGGCGATCATCCGCTCGCTGGCCGCTCGCACACGGACCCGATCCTCCGGGTGGATATGGTCGTAGTCGTTCAGCTGCGCCCGCCCGTCTGCCGTGCGGGGTGGACGGCCGGTGAGCTTGGTGATGCCCTCGCTGACATAGGTGAACAGATGGCTGCCGTCCACCCCGCGCAGAATCTGGAAGATGGCACCGGGGAAGTTGCGGGCGATGTCTTCGATGCGCTGGCGCTCGACGCGCAGCGCCTGCTCGGTTTCCTGCTGCTCGGTGGCGTCCAGGGTGATGCCGTTCCACACCACAGCGCCGTCGTCGCCGGGCGGCATGGCGCGGGCCGCCGACTGCACCCAGACCCAGCGATGGTCTACGGTATGCAGGCGGTACCGGGCCTGCTGGATGCCTGGCTTTTCGGTCAGCCGCAGCATCAGCTGGCGGAGGATCTCCTGATCATCGGGGTGTACCGAGATGAAAGACTTCTCCTGCATCAGGCGGTCGGTTTCGGCCGGGCTGCGACCGGTGATGGCCTTGATGCCGTCGGACATGTAGGTGTAGCGCTGCCGGCCGTCCTTTTCCTGGCGGAACTGCCAGAGGGCCCCGGGCACGCCGGCGGCGAGGTCCTGCAGCCGCTGCTGCGAGGCGGCGAGCTCGTTCTCGACGCGTTGCTGCGCGGTGATGTCGCGGCTGAAGCCAGTGATCAGCAGGCTGCCGTCCTGCCGGGGCTGCGTGGCCAGGGTGACTTGCACCCACACCCAGTCGCCGCGCCGGGTACGCAGGCGATGCCGATACTCCTGTTGGCCGGAGGTGGCCGAGCAAGCCTCCAGGGTTTGCCGCACGGCCGGCTGATCGTCCGGGTGGATGGCAGCCCGGAAGATTTCGGCGTCTGCCATGAGGTCGCTGATCGCAATGCCGGTGGCGCGCTCGGCCAGTTGCGACATGTAAAGGCAGCGGAACTTGCCAGCCGCATCGCGCGACACCTGCCAGAGCACGCCCGGCGCATTGGCGGCGATCTCGGCCAGCCGCTGCTCGGCGGCCACCGCTCGCCGTTGCAGGGTGCGGCTGATCCTGATCTGTCGGCGCAGGGTGTAGACCCAGCCCGCCATGACGACCAGCCCTGCCAGCAAGCCGAACAGCGTCAGCCAGGCGGCCCGGCTGAGTCCGCTGGGCCGCACTTGCTGCAGATTCACCCAGCGACTGCTGATGGCGGCGCGCTCTGTCGGGGAGACGCTGTCGAGCGCGACCTGCAGCGCGTCGCGAAGCGGTGCCAGCTCCGGCCGGATGGCCATCGCGAGTCCTGCCGGGTAGTCGTCGTGGTCTGCACCGATGCGCAGATTGGCGAGGCCGTGCTGGCGCGCCAGGTAGTGCGCAACCAGCACCGTCATCACCGCCACGTCGGCCTGGCCGGTGGAGACGGCCAGCAGCGCCTGCTCGGTATCGGCGACCGGGATCTGTTTGAGATGGGGTGCGCGCTGCGCCGCTGCCGCGCTGGAGGCATAGCCCTTCACCACCGCCAGCCGGCCGGCGGGAACGTCGGCCAGGGTTTCTACATAGGGCGCGTCGTCGCGGCTGATCAGCCCGGTGTCGAAATTGAGATAGGGCTGCGTGAACAGCATGTGATTCATGCGTTCCGGTGTTTCCGTGAGTGCGGCCAGCACGTCGATCTCGCCGCGGTCGAAGTCCGCCATGACAGCATCCCAGCTCTCGCGGTGCACATACTCAAAGCGCACGCCGAGCCGTTGCGAGAGCAGGGTCATCCAGTCCGCGACAATGCCCTGGTAGTGCCCCTTGGCGTCGATGAACTCGATGGGCTCCCAGCCGGTGGCAACGCCAACGCGGATCACCGGATGTTTGCTCAGCCAGACGCGGGAGGCCTTGTCCAGCTCAAGCGGAACGCGGGCACCCTCGGCCGCGAAGGCCGTACCCACCAACAACAGCAGCGACGGCAGCCACCAGAAGCCGCGCCAACGCCGGCTGCCGACGCGGCCCTGATCGGAGGCCGCACTACGTCGGATCGCCGCCGGGGGCCGCCACCACCTCCCAAGGTCTTGGCGGACCCCGCCGTGGATCATTCAATCGGCCTTTCACCTGCGGCGGCCGTCCTGGCCATCGCGCGACGCATTTTCAGGTTGAGCAGTTCCACTGCCACCGAGAATCCCATGGCGACATAGACGTAGTTCTTGGAGAAATGCTGATGCAGGCCCTCGGCGATCAGCACCACGCCGATCAGCACCAGGAAGGCCAGCGCCAGCATCTTGATGGTGGGATTGGCTTCCACAAAGCGACCCAGCGGCCCTGCGAAGAACATCATCGAGATCACCGCGATCACGATGGCGGTGATCATCACGGGCAGGTTGTCCGTCATGCCCACGGCAGTGATCACCGAGTCCAGCGAGAACACGATGTCCAGGATCATGATCTGCACGATCACGCTCATGAAGCTGACGCCGGCCTTGCCGTCGCCCTGCGCGGCTTCGCTGCCGTGCTCGGCACCGGCGAGCATCTCGCGGATTTCCTTACCCGCCTTCCACACCAGAAACAGGCCGCCGAAAAACAGGATGAGGTCGCGACCCGAGACGCCGAAATTGCCGAGGCTGAACAGGGGCGTCACCAGTTTGGCGATCCACGCCAGCGAGACCAGCAGCAGGATGCGGGTGCCCATGGCACCGGCGAGTCCGATGGTGCGGGCGCGGGCCTGCTGATGCGGCGGCAGCTTGGACGCCATGATGGAGAGAAAGATGATGTTGTCGATGCCCAGCACGATCTCCAGGGCGGAGAGTGTGATGAGGGCGAGCCAGAGGTCGGGGTCTGCGAAGTTCACGAGAGATGGTTTGCAAATGCGGGGCCAAATGCCCCGGCCGAGATCATAGCCGCACGCCAAGCCGACCTGTCCGGGAACGACCCTTGTCACGCGACTGACTCCAAACTGACACTCGCGTTTTAAGGCGGTTGACGACACTGCGCGCCATCACACAACCAGGAGTCATGCCATGCGGATTGCCTACGGAGTGATGGGTTACGGGCGCGGCCACGCCATGCGCACCATGAGCGTGCTGCCGGCACTGATGCGCGACCACGAGGTCACCGTGTTCACCGCCGGTGATGCGTATGAAGTGCTCGCACCCAAGTTCCCCACCGTACGCATCCCTATGGTGGGTTACCGATACAACGCGGCGGGGCGGCATTCCACCGTCAGGACCATCGCCGAAAACCTCTCGCCGATGGCCGACCTGATGCTGCATGGCCACGGTATGGACCAGGTGGAGCGCGAGTTCAGGGATCGCGGCATCCAGGTGGTGATTTCAGACTCCGAAGCCTGGTGCCACAAGGCGGCGCAAAGGCTGCACATCCCGCGCATCAGCTTCGACCATGTCGGCATCCTGGCCTACTGCAAGCCGCATTTTCCGCCCGACCTCTGGCTCATCGGCATGCGCGATGCCATCGGCTACCGCAGCCTGATGGGTATCCCCGAGCGCATCCTCATCTCCAGCTTCTACCCGGCCGAAGGCAAGTATCCGGGCGTCAAGCTGGTGGGGCCGATGCTGCGGGACGTCGTGAAGGCCACCAGGCCCACCCGGGGCGAGTATCTGCTGGCCTACTTCAACAAGGGCGAGCACCAGTATCGACCCAACATCGACCGCGCCTTGCGCCTGCTCGACATCCCGGTGCGGGTTTACGGCACACCGTATCGCGGCGTGGTCGAGAACCTCGACTTCAAGCCCCTGAGCAACGAAGGCTTCGTGCGTGACCTGGCCGGTTGCCGTGCCGTGCTCTCCACCGCCGGCAACCAGCTGATCGGCGAGGCCATCCACTTCGGCAAGCCGATTCTGGCCGTGCCGGAAGATGCCTTCGAGCAGCGCCTCAACGCCCACATGATCGACCGCATGGGTGTCGGCATGCGGAGCAGTCTGTCGGGCCTGACGCCGAGCGACGTGGATCGCTTTCTCTCCAACGAGATGAGCTACCGCAGCCACATGAAGGAACACGCCGGCGACGGTCGCGACGAGGCGATTGCGACGCTGAACCAGTTCATCGAGGAGCTGGCAGTACCGAGGCTCAGGCTCGCGAAGGGCAAGGGTGCAGCCATCCGGCCGGCGGTTGCCGCGATTTAGCGCTCAATCGAGTACAGCAGATCCCCACCCGTCTCCAGCCCCGCCTCGGTACGCAGCTTGAAGCCCTTGCCGAGGTCGTACAGCAGCCGCAGCACATTGCCGTTGTCGAACAGGCCCACGCCGTAGCTCACGAACAGTTTCGGTGACAGATACTTGCCCACCGTAAAGCGGGTCTGGTCGGTACCGGCCACGCCGGGCAGGGCACTGTTGCTGGATCGCCAGGCGCTGCTGGTGGTGTCGGCGGCGAGGCTCACCTGGTCGAGGCCGATCACCTTGCCAATGCGGCTTGCCAGGGCGTCGCCGCCAGCGATACCGAGCGAGAGCGCCGCCGCTGCACCCGAGAACTCGCCGCCACTGCCGCTGTCGATGGGCCGCCCGAAAATGAGCCAGCCCAGCTGTTGCTCGCGCGGCATGGCGGGGCTGCTGCTGAGATCGAACGTGGGCTGGTCGAGCGTGCCGCGCACATGCAGAGAGACGGTTACGTCCTCGCGCGGACTGCGTCGCGCCACAAGGTCCACGGTGGGTTCGCCAATCGGCCCGCCGTTGAACAGGATGCGACCGGTCTCGACCTCGATCTCCTGCCCATAGGCCTTGTAGGCGGCATCGATGAGCCTGATTTCGCCGCGCCCGCGGGTGCCGCCCAGGCCGGGGCGGTCGATGGCCGTGACGCTGCCGACGATCTTCGATTTGAGGCCGAAGCCCTCGAAGGTGACCTTGTCGCCCAGCTGGATGGTGACTTCGGTGGTGAGCGGCAGGCTTTTCACGGCCGGTGCATCGACACCCACCAGCACCTGGTCGCTGGAGGCGCCGATGGCGTTGGCGGCGAGCTTGCGGGGCGTGATGTCGGCCTGGGGCACTTTCACCGTGCCCGTGAGCTTCATGCCCTCGGCGTCCTGCGCGTAGGCGAGATCGGGCGAGACCCAGATGCGGGCGTCGGCAATATCCGCCACCTGCACGTCGTCGCCGCGAATCCGGAGCTGTACCAGGGGCGTGCCGCCGGCGAAGTCGGCCGTGCCATCCACCCGCACGATGCCACCGCTGGTGGCGCTGGCGCTGATGGCGAGCGTGCCGGTGTTACCGCCGCGTACTTCGGCGCGGATGTCTTTCAGCACGATGCCAGCGGCCGGCACCCGCACGCTGCCGTTGGTGAGATTCAGCGCGCCGATCAGCGTGGGCGTGCCGGCCAGGCCGCCCACAGCGAAATCGCCATCCAGCGCGCCCTGAAGGTTCTGCAACGACTGGGGCGGTAGCAGCGGCGTGACCCAGCTCAGATCCGGCACATTGAGTTGCAGCCGGCCGCTCAAGGGGCGTTCGAGCAGCGCAGCCCCTTCCATCGGCAGGGCGGCATCGAGCGTGAGCGTGCCGCGATCGACCGCGAGGCGGGCATTGCCCTGCCAGTTGCTGCCCACCTGCCGCACGGCCAGGGTGGAGGCCATGAGCTTGAGGGCCGGCGCGCCAGGGATGACGATGCGGCCTTCGCCGATCTTCAGGTCCAGGTCCAGCTTTTGCGGCGCACTACCGTTCAGCGCGACCTCGCCTGCGCCATCGAGCGTGGTCTGCAGTTGCCAGCCCTGCGGCAGCAGGGCGGCAAAGGCGGCAGCATCGAGTTTTTCCAGCCGGTAGGCCACGCGCACCAGCGGTGCCGCCAGCGTGGCATCCAGGCACAGCCTCGCCGCACCAGCGCGCCAGCAGGTTTGCTGCAACTGCTGCTGCGCAGCGGCGAGGCTCAGTGCGCCGGGGGCGTCCTGCGTCCATGCCGGCCCAAAAGGCGGGGTGAAGCTCGACTGCTGCAAGGTCCCGGACCAGCTGTGGGCCGCGAGGTCTGCGGCACCGGCGAGCGTCAGCGTCGCCTCGGTTTTCGGGCTGGACAGACTGGCTTGCAAGGTGACGGTGTGGCGCTCGGTGCGCCCCTCGGCCAGCAGGCTGGCGCTGGCGAGCCGTGTGCTGCCGAGCTGCAGGCCGGTGGCGACGAGGCGCGCGCGGGAGTCTGTGGCTGGCGCGTAGTCGAGTTCGAGCTGGGCGCTGCTGATACGGTGGTCGCCAGCGCGCAGGCCGCGCGCAGTACCCTTGGCCTGTACTCGGGGTGTGGCGGGCGCGCCCTGTGCGGTGGCGGAGAGTTGCAACTCGCCCGCCAGCGAGGGCAGCAGGGTCTGCAGGTCAGCGGCGTCGATGGCGAGCTTTGCGTCCAGCACCGGCAGCACCGCGCCGGCGGCTGTGAGCGTGGTGCCGCCGCTGCTCAAGCGCAGCGCATCGAGCTGCAGGCGGTGCACATCGCCTTGCAGGGCCGCGCTGCCACGGGCGTCGAGCTGGAGTGGATAGCTACGCAGGGTGGAGTTCTTGAGCGCGGCCGCGAAGCGCACTTCCGGCACCGCGTCGACGACCTCGGTGCGGGCTTGCAGCTGGCCATTGAGCTGACCTTTCCAATCCGGCAGCAGGATGCCGGGGTCGAGTTTCTCCACTTCGGCGGTCGCATCCACCTTGAGCGCGGGTGACCACTCGGCCTCGCCCCGCGCGCTGAGCGAACCCGCCCCGTTGGTGCTGCGGATCAGCAGGCGCTCGACGCGCACACCCGTGGTCTTGAGCTTGAGGGCGGCGTCAACATCAAAGCCGAGGTTCTGGTTGTCAACGGCCGTGCGCAGCGCACCCTTGAGGGTGAGCGCGAGGTCCAGCGGCGCGCCGGCAAGCACGCCGAGTGCCGTGGCGTCCAGCTGCGGTACGCGCACCTGGGGGATGCCCTGCAGCGGCCAGTGCGCGTCCTTGACGGTGACCCGCAGATTGCTGGCTTCGCCCAGAAGACCGACCACGCCCTCGGCATGCAGACTCGCCGGACCATCGACCTGCAAGGACTGCACGGTAATGGCCTTGGGTGCGAGTGTGGCTTGCGCGGCCGCCCGTACCACCCCCGTTTGCGCGTGCGTGAGTTGCAGCGATTCGACCACGATCACGTCCTGGCGCCAGTTCGCGGTGGTGCTCAGGGCATCGAGCACCAGGGGTGCGCCACTGACCGGGCGCAGTTCGAACTGCGCGACCTGGGCCCGCCGGATGACCAGATCACGGGGTAGCCGTGTGTTGAGCGGGGTCGGCGGCGTGGCGGGGTGATCTTTCTGCTGTACCAGCACGCGGCCAACGGTGAGCGCATCCACCTTGAACACGCGGTGCCAGAGCGCGCGTGGCGACCACTCCAGGCGCAGGTGATCGATCTCCACATGCACGCTGTCGTCATCGAACACGATGCCATGCAGTTCGATGGGGCCGACCAGTCCGCCCTCGGCACTGGCGACCGTGAGCTGGCCGTCCATCAGCTTTTGCAGCAGGTCCACGGTCAGCGGCACGCCCCGGGTGCCGAGCGCCCAGAAGCACAGCAGCACGAGCGTGAGCAGTTGCAGGGTGCGGCGACCGACGCCCGCCACCGCGTGCGCCATCAGCATGCCGAGGCGGCGGATGAACTTCATAGCCCCACCCTCACGCCGATGTGCAGCCGCACGGGCGGCTCGCCGGCCTTGAGCGGGTGGGCGAGGTCGATCTGCAGGGTGCCGAAGGGCGCCCGGTAGCGGGCACCGGCACCCACGCCGTATTCGAGCCGGGGGTTGGGCGCGTCGCCGATGCCGCCCGCATCGACGAAGAGCGCCGCCCCCCAGTCCGTCTGGCGGAAGCCCTGTTCCAGCTCCAGACTGAAGACGTTGAGGTAGCGGCCGCCGATGGTGCCGCCGTTGTCGTCGCGGCCAGCGCCGATGGTCTGGTAGCCGTAGCCACGCACGGACTGGTCGCCACCGGCGAAGAAGCGCTCATCCGGCGGCAGGTCGGCAAAGCCCTTCACCCCGGTGGCGCCAAACTCGATGCGACCCAGCACGCGCCCGCGCCGGCCGACGGGCAGTGCGCCCTTGACCACCGCACGGCCTTGCAGAAAGCTGGCATCGGAGAGGATGCCGCTCTGCGCGCCATGCGTATCGAGAAATACAGAGAGCCCGTTACGCGCATAGGCCGGGTCATCCAGCCACTGGCGCGAAAGGCTCAGGCCCGGCGTGAGCAGCGACACCGAGTTGTCGTCACCCTGGTTGAAATCAAACAGGCTGCGATGCAGGCGCAAGTAGTAGATGCGCTTCCAAGGCCCGCCGCTGCGGTTGAGTGCGACACCCAGGCGGTAGTCGCGCGAGCTGCCATAGGCGAGGTTGTCCTGTTCAGCGGAGCCGGAGAAGCTCAGGAACTCCCCTGGCGCCCCGCCGACCGGGATGCGGTACTCAGTGGAAGCGCCGGAGATTTTCTGTGATGCCCGCACGGCCAGCCGCAGCTTGTGCCCCCGGCTGTTGAAGCGCCGGAACTCGGTGGCCGCCGTGACCCGTCCGCCGGTGTCGGTGCCGTAGCCCACGCCGTAGTCATCGCGCCGCGCCTTGTTGTCGGTGAGCGTGATGCGTACCGGGATGCGGTCGCCCTCGGTCGCATCGCGCAGCGGTTCGATCTGTACATCACTGAAGTAATCCAGATCGTTCAAGGCGAACTGGCTGTCGAGCATTTTCTGCGGTGAGAAGGAGTCACCGGGTGAGAACCGAAGGTAGCGGCGCAGCAGATCGAGATCGACCTTGTCGGAGCCTGCGAAGCTGACCTCGCCGAAGTTCCAGTGGCGTCCGGTATCGAAAGTGAGCGCCGCCACAGCCTGATGCTGGGCGGTATCCACCCGCAGCTCCGCACGGGTGGTGCGGGCATCCAGATAGCCGGCTTCGCGCAGGGTGTTGAGCGCCCGTGTTTTCAGGGCGTCGTGGTCAGAGTGTCGCAGGCGTCGCCCCACCCGTGGTGCGTAGCTCCTGATCTCGTGGACCAGCGCCTCATCGGCGGCACCGTCACCCGTCAGGCCGATGTCGGCAGGGGCCCAGAGCGTGGCCTGCTGCACATCGACCACATAGCGTGCGAAGTAGTCCTTGGGTCCACCGGTGAGCGTGGGCTCGATGGTGGGCTCGTAGAAGCCATAGGGCTGCAGAGCTTTCTTGATGCTCTGCACCGCGCCGTCGTGCAGGGTTTTTAGGCGTGGATAATCCAGTCGGCCGCGCTGGTCTTCGGCCACGAAGCCGAGCCAGTTGTAGGCGTTGCTCAGCTCGGGCTCGCCCAGGCCGGTGATGCGGAAGTCCACAGTCACGCGTGGACCGATCTCGCGACTCGATGCAACCTCCGGCTCGCTGGTGGCTTTGGCCGCCGGGGCGACCTCGGGATCGGGCGTCGGTGTGCGGGTGAGCTCCTCCACCGAGGGTTGCGCGCTGACCGGGGGCTGATGCTGCGCCTGCACGCCGCTCGCGGCAGTGACGAGGGCAAGCAGCAGAAGTCGGGCGATCAGCGTCATGGGCGCATTGTCCGACACTGCGTTGCCGGTGTGTGTTCAGACTTTGCGCTTAGTCTGACTCCGCGCTGTCACGCTCGGGCATGAGCCAGTCTTTGGTCATGGCAGCACCGCCGAGGCTGGCGAAGTCAAACAGCCTGGGATCGGCGAGCTGGCTGGGGGCGACGTTGGCCAGCGCGCGGAAGATGGTTTCGGTGCGGCCGGGAAAGTCCTTTTCCCACTGCGTCATCATCTTGCGCACCTGCTTGCGTTGCAGGTTTTCCTGCGAGCCGCAGAGGGTGCAGGGGATGATGGGGAATTGCTGCTGCTCGGCGTATTCCGCGAGGTCATCCTCTCGGCAATACGCCAGCGGGCGGATCACCACGTTGGCCCCGTCGTCGCTGAGCAGCTTGGGCGGCATGGCCGAGAGCTTGCCGCCGAAGAACAGGTTGAGGAAAAAGGTGCTGACGATGTCGTCGCGGTGATGGCCGAGCGCGATGCGGGTGAAGCCCTGTTCCTTCGCGTGCGTGTAGAGCGCACCGCGCCGCAGCCGGGAGCACAGGCTGCACATGGTCTTGCCTTCCGGGATGTTGCGCTTCACCACCGAGTAGGTGTCTTGCTCAAGGATGGTGAAGGGCACGCCGAGTTTGGTCAGATATTCCGGCAGCACATGCTCCGGGAAGCCCGGCTGCTTCTGGTCGAGGTTGACCGCATGCAGCGTGAAATTGACCGGGGCCTTGGCCTGCAACTGCATCAGCATGTCGAGCATGGTGTAGCTGTCCTTGCCGCCGGAGAGGCACACCATCACCTTGTCGCCTTCGCCGATCATCGAGTAATCCATGATCGCCCGGCCCACATCGCGGCGCAGGCGCTTGGCGAGCTTGTTGGACTCGGTGCGCGCTTTGTCGGCCCGCTTGTGCAGGGCGGGGAAGGCGACCGGGATCTCCGACGCGGCAGGGGTTGAGGTTTCGAGCATGGCGAGATTTTAACCCGCGGGGTGCGGGAGCCAAAAAAAGCCCCGCGTCAGAGCGGGGCTTTTCAGGGTCGCGAGATTGATCAGGCGCTCTGTTCGTCCTGGCGGACGAAGGTCGTCTCCTTGAACCACATGGCATAGAAGATGAACAGCACCGCGGCTGCCGCCATCAGCGCCGAGAAGAACAGGAAGTAGACCGGGCCCACCAGCGAGTAGGTGCTGACTTCCGCCTTGCCGGCGTCGAAAGCGCCGGTGCTGCTGATGGGCTTGCGGTAGACCTTGTCCATCAGGCGCACGCGGCCCTGTGTGGCATCCACTTCGCTGACGAGAAAGGTGCCCGCAAGTGGCTCGGTCTTGCCATCGGCCAGCACCACGGTGATGCCGGTATCGCCGCCGAAGTCGATCTTCTGGCCGGTGACGAAATCGGCCGCACCCGGCAGCGTGACCCAGGTCTGCTCGCCCGCGCTGATGGCGGTGGCGGCCAGCGGCTTGACCATGATGGTGTTGACTGCGGCCGTGAAGGCGTTGCCGACGCTGGTGGACAGCAGGAACAAGGCCATGATGAAGCTCTTCATATAGAGCGGGGCCTGCTTGTAGCTGTATTCGAGTGCAGTGATCGACACCAGCACCTCGGCGGCGGTGAGCACGCCGTAGGCACTGATCTGCCACCACATGCTGACGCTGAAGCCGCTCTGGATGCGCTGCTCGATCCACGCCACGATGATGAAGGAACTGGCCACCACGAAAAAGCCGATGCCGATCTTGCGCAGCGGCGTCACTTCAAAGAACTTGCCGAGCAGCGGATAGATGCCGAAGGTGAACACCGGCACCAGCATCAGGATGAAGAGCCCGTTCACCACCTGCACCTGCGCCGGCAGCATCTCGTAGGTGGCCAGGCTCGCGAACAGGGGGATCCCTTCGAGGAAGCCGAACAGGCGCTTGTCCATGAGTGCGGACTGCGCCTGGATGGTCCAGCTGTTGCCATTGCTCTGGTCCCACAGCGACCAGAAGAAGGCGATGAACACATACAGGCCCAGGAGCTTGACGACGATAGTCAGGCCCTCGCCGGTGAGCGAGCGCTCCAGCCACTGGCGCAGCTCGGCGGGCAATGCATCGCGCAGACCGGTCTTGAGGAAGAGCGCCGCCACACCGGCCAGCGTGCCCAGCAGCGTGAAGGTGGCGACGAGGATGGCGAAGGGCTTCATCACCGGGCTCTCCCGGCAGGCCATGAAAACGAAGCCCGTGAAAGCCAGCACCGCGAAAAACACGGCGAAGAAGGCTACCAGCGCCATGCCGGGCTTCTGCATGGCCGCGGGCACCACCGCGAACTTGCGACGGCCGAGCCAGAACACCAGCGTGGCCAGCGCCATCATGGCGCCCGGCACGCCGAAAGCGACCTTCGGGCCAAGATCAGGGTCTGCCAGCCATTCCGGGCAGAAGTAGATCGAGATCGACGAGCCGGCGTTGATGGCGATGTAGAAGTAGGAGAACGCACGCTCGATCAGGTGTGCGTTGGCGCTGGTGAACTGGTCGCCGACGTTGGTCGATACGCAGGGCTTGATGCCGCCGGTACCGAACGCAACGAGGAACATGCCGAGGATCAGCATCGATTCGTTGGCCCCACCAAAGGCGATCACGAAGCAGCCCGTCACGTAGACCATCGAGAAGCTGATGATGGTGCGGAACTTGGCGAGGAAGATGTCCGACACCATCGCGCCGAGCAGCGGAAAGAAGTAGGCCCCGGACTTGAACAAGGCCTGCCAGGTGGCCGCCTGCGCATCGCCGAACTTGAGGAAGTCGATCATGTACGCGACAAGAATCGCGTTGATGCCATAGAAGCAGAAACGCTCGGCAAACTCGTTGGCGACGATGTACGGCAGGCTGGAGGGCATCTTGTCGCTGCGGGCGACGGCTGCGGTGGTCATGGTTTCAGGGGGTGGATGTGCTTGGGCCAGACGCTAGCACAGCCCATGCCGCCTCTAGCAGGGTTGGGCTTTTGCGGCCCCATCTGGTGGTGCGCAGGGGTGGGTGCGCGAGGGCGTACCTGGCCGGGTCAGGCCTGCAGCCAGAAAGTTACCGGCCCATCGTTGACCAGTGCGACCTCCATGTCCGCGCCAAAGCGCCCGGTCTGCACGGTCGGCAGCGTCACGGCCACCCGCTGCACCAGATGTTCGAAAAGCAACCTGGCCCGTGCCGGCTCGGCCGCGGTGGTGAAGCTGGCGCGGGTGCCGCTTTGGGTATCGGCGGCGAGGGTGAACTGCGGTACGAGAATCAGCCCGCCCATGACATCCAGCACGTTGCGATTCATCTTGCCCGCCGCATCGGCAAAAACCCGGTAGCCCAGAAGGCGCGCGGCCAGTCGCGCCGCATTGGCCTCACCGTCGTCGCGGGTCACCCCCACTAGCACCAGCAAGCCTCGATCGATACGGGCGATCAGCTCACCATCGACCTGCACGCTGGCCGATTTCACCCTTTGCAGCAGTCCGATCATTTGCCTCAAGCCTCGCCGCGGTGAGCCTCTACAATCCCCGGCGCATTACAGCCTGCCTGCGGACCAATGAAAACCTTTGCCTGGATGTTGCTGCGATTCTTCGGCGCGCTGCCGCTGCCGGTGCTGCATGCCCTGGCTGCTGTGCTGGGCTGGTTGTCCTGGGTGATCCCCAACCGGCGCAAGCGGGTGGCCTTGCGCAATATCGAGCGCTGCTTCCCCGAGAAATCAGCAGCGGAACAGCAGGATATCGCCCGCCGCTCCCTGACAGAGGAGCTGAAGCTTTTCCTCGAAACGCCGAGGCTCTGGCTATGCAGCAAGGCGACCATGCGTCGCTATCTGAAGCAGGAAAATAACATCGGCCTGCTGGACGAGGCCTTCGCCAAGGGCAAGGGCGTGATCCTGCTGACCCTGCATCAGGGCCAGTTCGAGCAGCCCGCCATGTGCATGTCGGAGCGCTACACCTTTACAGGGCTCTACAAGGAACAAGGGGGGCAGGGCGGTGGTGCGGCGATTGACGAGGCCTCCCTGCAGGGCCGCACGCGCTTTGGTGGCCGCATGATCGCGGTAAAGCGGGGTGTGAAGCGCGAGGTGCTGCCCTTGCTGGCGGCGAACGAGGGCGTGTACTTCGTCGCTGACCAGGACCCGCCGCCCGGCAGTGGGGTGTTCGCGCCCTTTTTTGGGCACCCGGCGCACACGCCGGTGCTGGTACGCACCCTGGCACAGGCCAGCGAGGCGGAGATCCTGGTGTTCTATGGAGAGCGCCTACCTTGGGGTCAGGGTTACAAGTCCTATTACTTCAAGGCGCCCGAGGCCATCCGCGATCCCGATCCGGTGGTGTCGGCGACGGCGCTCAATGCCATCTTCGAGAACTGCGTGCGCAAGATCCCGCATCAGTACTGGTGGACCTACCAACGTTTCCGCCGCCAGCCGGAAGGTGCCCCGGATTTCTACGACGGTACCCGCTGAGCCCAGGCGCTTGCCAGCCATCCGGCGCTGAATAGAATCGCGCCCGCCCACGGAACTGAATGGCCGCCCAGTCGGTCGATGGCCTCGTCATTTCCACAAACACAAGACCAGAGAAGACATGCAGCAGGACATCCTCATCGAAGCGCGCGGCCTGACCCGGCGCTACGGGCCCCATATCGCCGTGCAGGGCATCGATCTCACCTTGCGGCGGGGCGAAATCCTGGGTTTGCTGGGGCCCAACGGCGCCGGCAAGTCCACCACCATGAAGATGCTGACGGGCAACCTCGCCCCTTCGAGTGGCAGCGTGAAGATCAACGGCATCGACATGGCCGCCGAGCCGAAAAAGGCCAAGCAGGCGCTCGGCTATCTGCCGGAGTTGCCGCCGGTGCATCCGGAAGTCACCGTCGATGAATACCTCGATTTCGTCGCCGCGCTGCATGGGGTGCCCAAAACCACGCGCAAGGCAGCCGTCGCCAAGGCCAAGCAGTCGTGCGGCCTGAACGAGATGAGTCGACGGCTGATCGGCAATCTCTCCAAGGGATTCCAGCAGCGCGTGGGCTTGGCTCAGGCCATCGTCCACCAGCCGCCGGTCATCATCCTCGACGAGCCGACAGTGGGCCTCGATCCCATCCAGATCCGCGAAATCCGTGCGCTGATTTCAGCGCTCGCGCAGAACCATAGCGTGATCCTCTCCAGCCACATCTTGCCGGAGATCCAGGCCGTGTGTTCGCGGGTGATGATCGTGCACCGAGGTCGCGTGGTGTTTCAGGACTCGATGGCCGCGGTGACTGCGCAGAACGCCTCGCGCCTTGCGGCCGTCTTCCGCAATGCACCAAAAACCTTCACGGTACCGGGGATCGCCGGCACGCAATCGCTGGGCGAAGGCCGCTTCGTGTTCACACCGGACGCCGGCGCCGATCCGCGCGAGGCGCTGATTGCCGAGAGCGTGAAGCAGGGTTGGGGCTTGCTGGAGCTGAAGACCGAAGGTCGCACGCTGGAAGAAATTTTTGTCTCGCTCACCTCGGGCGAAACCACTGAAATCAAGGAAGCCGCATGAGCGCGCTCACAGCCATCGCGCGCCACGAGGCACGCCGTATCTTCGTCTCACCGCTGGCCTGGACGGTACTCGCCGTCATCCAGTTCATCATGGGTCTGTCGTTCTTTCTGCTCCTGGGTGAGATGGTCAACAACCCGGGCTCGCTCAACCAGTATTCTGGTGTGGCGGACTACATCGGCGGCGGCTTGTTCGGCTTCTCGGCCGTGCTGCTGTTGCTGATCGTGCCGCTGATGACGATGCGCCTGTTCGCGGAGGATAAGAAGAGCGGCAGCCTGACGCTGCTCACCACGGCGCCCGCCTCGCTCACCGAAATCGTGCTCGGCAAGTTCCTGGGCCTGACGGTGTTTTTCCTTGCCGTGCTGGTGCCGATGGCGTTGATGCCGTTCTCCTTGATGTCTGGCACCGATCTCGACACGGGTCGTATTTTTGCGGGCTTGCTGGGGCAGTTGCTGCTGATGCTGAGCTTTGGCGCGGCCGGGTTGTTTGTCTCGGCCCTTACCAAGGAGCCGGTGATCGCAGCGGTTGGTGGTTTTGGCCTCTTGCTGGTGGTCTGGCTGCTGGAGGCGATGGCCTACGGCGGTGGCCTGTTCAGCGAGTTGTTCCGCTACCTCTCGCTGATCGGCCACTTTGAGAAGCTGCGGCGTGGTGTGTTCGATACCGCTGATGTTGCCTATTACCTGCTGTTCATCACTTTCTTCCTCTGGCTCGCCGTGCAGCGGCTCGACATTGAGCGTTCGTAATCGCCAGAGCACTTCCATGAACAAGAAAACGATTCGCTTCAACCAAGCTCTCTCTGCGCTGCTGTTCCTCGCCGTCATCGGGCTGCTGGGCTGGCTCTCCACCCAGTTCAAGACCGAGTTCGACTGGACGGCCAACCAACGCAACTCGCTCACTGCGGCCTCGGTAAAGCAGTTGGGCAATATGAAGGGGCCCGTCAAGGTGCTGGCCTTTGCACCCTCCGGCCCCGAGAACCGCGCCGATACCGCGCAGTTCTTCGTGCGCTACACGGCGGTGAAGAAGGACCTCACCGTCGAGTTCATCGACCCGGTGAAAAGCCCGACCAAGGTGCGTGAGTTCAATATCCAGCAGGTGGGTGACCTCGTGCTGGAGTACGACGGCCGCCGCGAGACAGTGCGTGCGGGCGAGATGAACGAAGCCGCCATCACCCAAGCCCTGCAGCGCCTGAGCTTTGCCGAGCAGCGTTTCGTGGTGTTCCTGCAAGGGCATGGCGAGCGTGGTGTGGCCGAAACGGGCGCTGTGGGCTATTCGGCCTTCGAGCAGTTGCTCAAGGAGAACGGCTTCGCCTCGCAGCCCCTCAATCTCGGCACCTCCCCCCGTGTGCCGGACAATGCCGCACTCGTGGTGGTAGCAGGCCCCCAGACAGCGCTGCAGCCGGGCGAAACGAAAATCCTGCTGGATTACGTCGCCAGCGGCGGCAATCTGTTGTGGCTCTCCGACCCCGACTCCCCGCCCCCGTCGCCGGAACTCGCCAGCGCGCTGGGCGTCGTGTTTGAAAAGGGCACGGCGATCTTCCCTGAATACGCGGCGATGACGCAGGACCCGAGTCTGTTCCTGACCGCGACTTACCCGCGCACGCCGGTCACCCAGAACCTCACTGAGAACACCTTGTTCCCGGTGGCGCGTGCGCTCAGCACCGATCCCGCCACCAAGCCTGATCCGGCCTGGGTCTCTCAGCCTTTCCTGCAATCCACGCAGCAGGCCTGGGTCGAGACCGGTCCGCTGGAGGGCGAGATTGGCTTTGAGCCGGAACAGGGTGACAAGCCTGGCCCGCTGACCCTGGGTCTGTTGCTGACGCGCAGTCTCAAGACGGCTGCGCCCGCACCCGAGGCAGCGCCGAAGCCGGATGCCGACAAGCCGGAGCCTGCCGGAAAGCCGCAGCGTGTAGCCATCGTCGGCGACTCCGACTTCCTCACCAACGCCATCCTCGCCCAGGCCGGCAACGGCAAGCTGGGTCTGAATCTGGTGCGCTGGCTGGCGAGCCGCGACGATCAGCTCGACATCACCGTGCCGCCCGCGCGGGATCAGTCCCTGTCGCTGTCGCCGATGATGGTGCTGCTGCTGGAGGTTGGCTTTCTGGTGCTGATTCCCGTGCTGTTGCTGGCCATCGGTATCGGTCGCTGGCTGTCGCGTCGCCGCCGCTAGGGCTACGCCATGAACCGCACTCGACTCAATCTGCTGCTCGCCGTCATCGTGCTGGCCCTTGGCGCCGGCGCGTGGATGGCGAAGCAGCACAAGGACAAGCCCAAGGCGGCACTGACACCGCTGGCCGCCGACGGTGTCAACAAGATCGTCGTCGAATGGCCGGGCAGCCCCACCATCAAGCTCGAAAAGCAGGGGCGAGACTGGTTTCTGCTGGAGCCGGTTAAGGCCCGGGCGGATGGTTTCGAGGCTGTGGGCGCGAGCAGCCTCGCCAGCACGGAAGTGCAAAGCACGATCGAGGGGGGCGATGTCGATCTGAAAGAGCTGGGCTTGGCACCACCGAATCACACCGTGACGCTCAATGACGTGAAGGTCGAGTTCGGTGGCACGGAGCCGCTGCAATCGCGCCGCTATGTGCGGGTGGATGGCGTCGTGAAGCTCATCGAGGATCCCAACAGCGCCTCGCTCGACAAGGATTACGCCGACCTCGTGAGCAAGGCCCTGTTTGCGCCCGGTGACGAGTTGGCGAAGATCGAGCTGCCAGGTCTGACGCTGAGCAAGGGTGCGGACGGAAACTGGTCCGCCCCGCCTGATACGGCCAACGCAACGCCGCTGGCCTTGAAAGCACTGGCAAACGCCTGGAAAGCGGCACAGTCCATGTGGAACGAAAGCGCCCCCGGCGATGCGCCCGCCGGCGATATCGTGCGGATCACCATGCAGGATGGTCGGACCATCGACTATGTGGTGACGGCTACCGACCCCCAGCTCGCGCTGTACTCTCCGAACTTGAAGGTGCGCTACCAACTGTCGAAAGCGCTGGCCGACGAGCTGCTCAAGCTGCCCGATTCCAAGCCGGTGGCAGCGACCGTCAGCGAGGCGATCAAGCCCTGAGGCAAGGCCCCAAAGTGGTCAGGCGAGCGGCGAGTTCTTTAGAATAAGGACTTGCACTTTCATCATCCTCAACCGCTTTTACCCGGAGTCTTGCCGTGAGCAGCAACCAGAACGAACACAGCGATAGCGCCCACGACAAAGAGTTTTTCCGTACTTTTGGCATGGTGCTGGCGGCATTGGGCGGTATCTTCGCCTTCTGCATTTTTGCCGCCAGCCTGATCGTCCCCAAAGCCGGACCGAGCGAGGCCGAAAAGGCACGCCTCGAAGCGCGCATCAAGCCCGTGGCAACGGTGATCACCGATCCTGCCATGCTGGTCAAGGTCAGCACCTCTGCTGTCAAGCGTGAGCCGCTGACCGCGGATCAGGTCTACGCCCAGGCCTGCGGCGCCTGCCACTCGGCTGGTGTTCTCGGTGCACCAAAAGTAGGCGACAAGGCCGACTGGAGCAAGCGTTCCACCGCCAACGGTGGCCTGGACGGCCTTTCGGCCAGCGCGATCAAGGGCAAGAACAGCATGCCGGCGCGCGGCGGCAACCCGGATCTCACCGATGACGAGATCAAAGCTGCCGTCAAGCTGATGCTCGAGAAAACCGGCGTCTGAGCCCGGACAAGCGCTGCCGACGCTGGCACGTCCAGCGTATGAATGGCACAGCCTTTGCTTTTTCCCTCTCGGTGACTTTGTGGGGTCTCCAGGACGGAGCGCCACAGAAGCCTCGTTAATTGTTACAGTCTTGTTGCATATTGCGGAGCCGATCTAGGTTCCCGCCATGCAAACCCACCCATACAGGAGAGGATGGAATCATGAAGATTAAGCAGATCGTCGCTTGCGCAGCTCTCGTCGCGGCAACCGCTGTTTCGGCCCCGGCGTTCGCAGGCGCGACCGGCAACGTTGGTGCTTTCAGTGATTATGTTTTCCGCGGCATTACCCAGACCGGCGGCGCAGCATCAGTGCAGGGTGGTTTGGACTACGCCAGCGACAGCGGCGTCTATGTCGGCACCTGGATTTCCAACCTCGGCGGCGGAACTGCCAACTACGAAACCGACTTCTACGGCGGTTATGCCGGCAAGGTGGGCGATGTCGGCTTCGATGTCGGCGTGATCGAGTATTACTACCGCGCTGACAACTCACTGAACACCACCGAGTTTTACGGCGGCCTCTCGTTCTCCGGCTTGTCGACCAAGCTGTTCTACAGCGACAACCTGTTCAGCAGCAAGGACAGCGGTTTTTACGCCACCGCCAACTACCCGATCGCCGTGACCGAGACGGTTGCTGTCACCCCCTCGATCGGCTACTCCTTCGGCGATGCTTACAAGTCGAATGGCGTTTTCGGCAAGGGCAACGGCGGCCCTGGCGAAATCATCGACTTCGGCCTCACGCTGACGAAGACCCTGAAGGAAGGCTTCACCTTCTCCTTCGGCCTCGTGGGCACCGATCGTGACGGCGGCAACGACGAGACTCTCGTCATTGGTCTGAAGAAGAGCTTCGATCTCTAAGCCGCGGTATCAAGGTCCCGATTTGTCGGGGCCAGCGGTGATGTAAAAAACCCCGACACCTCGGTGTCGGGGTTTTTGTTGTACCCAACCATTTGACAATCAGAGTTCCTGGGATTTTCCGGGGCCGTCCTGAGGAATCACGCCATCTGTCATCCAGCAGCCTTGATACGGGCTTTGGAGCTGGCGTCGCAGAATAAAGACGTAGCGCACGGTGCGACCTCCGAGGCTGGTGATTTCGACTGGCTGCAACACGCGGTCATCCTGTTGCAAGGGCGGTAGCAGTCGCGCCGACCTGAAGTTGATGAGCTCGCCAAAGCCGTTGCGGATCATCGCGGAGAATCTGGGCAGGGGGCCGGTCTGAGCCCGGTTCTCGGGTGAGGTGAAGCGGAACACGGTCTCAAAGCCAGCGTCCTTCGTCGGCCGATCAACCGCCTGCAAGGCGTCGAGTTGCGCTTGCACCACCTGGCGGGGACTCAATGCGGGGTTGGGCTGCTGGGCAGCGACGGGCAACTGCGCAGTCGCCATCGGTATGTTCAGCGTCATCATGGCCGCGGTCACCGCGAAAAAATGGTTGCGCATGCGATGCTCCGGGCAGGCCTCCAATCGACCTTCGTGACCTTATCATGCGGGAATCGTCCACCTGGAAATCCCCATGCCCATCCGTCTGCGTCACGCGCTGATCTGCACTGCCCTGGCCACCGCGCTCGTGGCCTGTGCGACCTCACCCTTGGGGCGTCGGCAGTTCGTGGTGGTTTCCAATGCCGAGGTCAGCGAGGCCGGCATTTCGTCCTTCCGCGACATGCAGAAAAAAATGCCGCAGTCGAAGGACAGCCGCCAGGTGGCCTATGTCAACTGTGTTTCGGCGGCCATCGTCGGTGAAATCCCCAATCTGCAGGCCAAGGGCAAGCTCCGCGTGCCTCCGAGTTGGGAAGTCAGCGTATTCGACAGCAAGGAGGTCAATGCCTTTGCACTGCCTGGCGGAAAGATCGGGGTTTATACCGGCTTGCTGAAAGTCGCTGCCACGCAGGATCAGCTGGCGGCCGTCATCGGCCACGAGGTCAGCCACGTGCTGGCAGGGCATTCTGCCGAGCGCTACTCGGAGACCATGGCCTCGCAGGTGGGCAGCGTGCTGGTGCAGGCCACCACGGGCGTTGATGGTCAGCTGATCGACATGGCGACCAATGCCTTCATTCTGCTGCCGTTTTCGCGCACGCATGAAACAGAGGCCGATCTGCTGGGGCTGGACCTGATGGCAGGCGCGGGCTTCGATCCGCGGCAGGCGATTGCCCTGTGGCAGAACATGGCGCGTGCAGGGGGTAGCAAGCCGCCGGAGTTCATGTCCTCGCATCCTTCAGACGAGACGCGCATCCGCAATTTGTCAGAGCGACTCAACACCGCGATGCCGATCTACGAGCAGGCGAAAGCTGCCGGGCGCAACCCGCGCTGCTCTTGATTCGCTAGCTGCTAGTTGCCGCGATGAAATGGCAGGCCGCGAAATGCTCGGGTGCCATGCGCCGCAGCGGCGGGACATCGCGGCCACAGAAATCATCGGCGATCTCGCAACGATCACGGTAGCGGCAGCCGACCGTCACGCTATCGCCCGCGGTCGAGCTTGGTCTTTCGGCAGTCAGGACCGAGCTGATCGCACCTGGTGCCTGGTTGCCGGGCACTGCAGCCAGCAGGCTGCGGGTATAGGGGTGCAGAGGCTGTGAAAACAGCGGCTCACGCGGCGCTTGCTCCATCACCGTGCCGGCATACATCACCAATACCCGTTGTGCCATCTGACGCACGATGGCCAAGTCGTGCGCGATGAACAGCATCGCGAGTCCGAGATCCCGCTGCAGTTCGGCCAGCAGATTGACGACCTCGGCCTGTATGGAGACGTCCAGCGCCGAGACGGGCTCGTCGCAGATCAAGAGTTTGGGTTCCACCACCAGCGCCCGCGCCAGGGCGATGCGCTGGCACTGCCCGCCCGAGAACTCGTGCGCCTTGCGGTGCATGTCGGCTGCACTCAGCCCGACGCGCTCCAGCATGGCCGCCACCCGCTGCGGACGCTCGGCCTTGCCGATATCGGGACGCAAGGCGATGAGCGGTTGCTCGATGATGCGGCCCACTTTCATCCGTGGATCAAGGCTGGCGAGCGGGTCCTGGAACACCATCTGGATCTCGCGGCGCAGGGGCTTCCAGCCCTTCTTGTCGAGGCGTGCGAGATCGGTGCCATTGAAGAGGGCTGCCCCCGCCGCGATGGGCTGCAAGCCCAGCAGCGCCTTGGCCAGACTGGATTTGCCACACCCGGACTCACCAACGATCCCCAGTGTTTCGCCGGCATGCAGGTTGAAGTCAAGGCCATCCACGGCGTTGCGCCAATGCGGCTTGCGCCATGGCAGAAGGCGCGGTTGCGGGTAGCGAACCACGAGGCGGCGGACGATCAGCAGAGGGTTTGCGGACATGCGCCATTTTCGCACGGGGCCAGTCTGCCGCGAGGTGGCGAAGGGCGTCGGCGGAGAGATCGACAGGCCCAAAAAAAGCCCGCCATCACAGTCGATGGCGGGCTTCTGGCCAGGTCGGCAACGTGTTCCGACTTATTCGAGCAGGCTGCGCAGCATCCAGGCCGTCTTCTCGTGCACCTGCAGACGCTGAGTCAAGAGATCGGCCGTCGGTTCGTCGCTGGCCTTGTCGGCGAGCGGGAAGATCGAACGCGCCGTGCGCGCGCAGGCTTCATGACCTTTCACCAGCAAACGCACCATTTCCATGGCCTCCGGCACGCCATCGGTTTCCTCGATGGACGAAAGCCTGCTGAACGCCGCATAGGTGCCCGGTGCCGGGAACCCCAGCGCACGAATGCGCTCGGCCACATCGTCCACCGCCACGGCGGACTCGGTGTAGTGCGTCATGAACATCAGGTGCAGGGAGTTGAACATCGGCCCCGTGACGTTCCAGTGGAAGTTGTGGGTCTTGAGATACAGCGTGTATTCGTCGGCCAGCAGGCGCGAAAGACCCTCGGCGATCGCCTTGCGATGGTCGCTCTTGATACCGATGTCGATGGGCGCGGTCTTGGTCGCTTTCGGCAGGGGCTTGATCTTCTTGTCGTCTTTGCTCACGGCATGACCTCGTCGGTTGAAAGTGAATGTATTGGAGCGTTCGGAGGTGAAGCGGTCGTGAACCCGTGGTGTCTCACGGCGAGATGAGCTTGTTCTTGCGGTAGAAGGTGAAGATGTCGTTCAGGTTGCGGCGGGGCTTGAAGCCAAAGGTCTTGTTGAACAGGCTGCCGTCGAGAATGACCGGGTATTTGAAGTAGTTGATGAGATAGGGCGGGAAGAAGGCATTCCAGTTCAGCAGGCTGGACACCATCTTCGGCAGCGAGGGGGGCACGGACAGGATCGGCAGCTTCTTGCAGCCGCACTCCTCCACGGCGCGCTGGTAGGGGCAGTAGTCGTTGGGTGCGACGTTGTAGATGCCAGGCTTATTGCCTTCGAAGGCCAGCACCATGGCATCGGCCATGTCATCGACATGTAGGAACTGCATCATGGGCGAGAAGCCCAGCAGAACCGGGGTATATGGCCTGCTTAACAGCAGGCTCATGGAGTTGCGCACACCCGGCCCCAGCACGTTGCAGGGGCGCAGGATGGTGATGTTCAGCTCCGGGTGCTTCCAGAGATAGATATTGGCGAGCGATTCCAGCTCTACCGAATCCACCAGATCCATCGTCACCTCGCTGGCCTTGAGCGGGTGGTCTTCGTCCAGCAGCGCCGGGTTGTAGGCCGAGGCGCCGTAGACGTAGTAGGTGGAATGCACGATCACCTGGCCCACGCCGTATTTCTTGCACAGCTCGAACAGCCGCTTGGTGCCGAGCACGTTGGCGTTGTAGCGGCGGTCGCGCGAGTACTCGTGGGCAAAGATGCGGCCGATGTGCAGCACGGCGTCGATCTTGTGATGGAGGAAGATGTCCTCGAAGCCGCGCTTCTCGATTTCCACCTTGTAGCTGGGGATGCCCGCGTCGGTCTCCACCTTGCGGCGGAAATCGACGGCTACAACGTTGTATTTGCCGTGCAGACGAGCGATGACCCGCTTGGCGAGGGCGCCGCCGGCGCCGGTGACGAGCACTGTTTTCTTCGGCTCGGCAGTGGTTTTTCGAGTGGTTGCCATGGTGCGCTCTAGTAAAGGCTGGGGCGTTCTTTCAGGCCCTTGTCGATCAGCTTGCGAATCTCGCCTTTCACCTGCTCGACCAGCGCCGTCACTTCCTCCTCGGTCTTTACCGGCTGGTAGAGGATCGGCTTGCCGAAATTGAGCACCACGCGGGCGGGCAGCGGAAACGGCGGCGCAATTGGCGCGTAGGGAATGCCCAGCAATTTCGCCAGCGGTGCGATGTTGGCCACCGCCGGCATGGTCTCTTCGCAACCCACCACGCCGCAGGGCACGATCGGGGTCTTGTGGTTGATGGCCAGATGCATGAAACCATTGCCAAAGCGCTGCAACTGGTAGCGGTCCTTGTAGAGCTTGCCACTCCCGCGCACGCCTTCGGGGAAGACGATCACGGCCTCATCACCTTCCAGCATCTTGGTACAGTTGATCGGGTCGCCGATCACCCCGCCCCAGGCATTCATCAAATTGCCGAGCCAGGGGACGGTGGGGAAAAAGCGCTCGATCATCGCCCGGGCCGCGCGCGGCCCATGCGGATTGGTGGCGGCCGCCACACCGATCAGCACGCCATCCATCGGTAGCTGACCAGAATGGTTGGGCACGATCAGCACGCGACCGGATTTGGGGATGTTCTCCAGCCCGAAGGCCTGCACCTTGAAGTAGTGGTCATAGAGCCACTTCATCACGCCCAGACCGATCTTGAACTGATCTTCGTTGTAGCCCCAGGCATCAAAACCAAAGCTGCCCACAGGCTTTGGGATCTTTGCCACAGTGGCCTCAATCTCCGGCGTCACCAGTCTTTGCAGGATTTCTTCTTTGGCGGAGAAATTCTTCAGCGCGCCAAACACCTCAGCAGCATTCATTTTTATTGGCCTTCGCCGGCTTTTGACGCCGATCATCCTCACCCTTGACGAGTATTTCGATTATTCCACAGCCACCGCCTGCTGATGCCTCTGCGCGGCCCACAATTTTGAATACAAACCACCTCGGGCCAGCAACTCCAAGTGCGTGCCCTGTTCGGCAACCCGGCCCTGATCCAGCACCACGATGCGATCCGCATGGATGACCGTCGAGAGCCGGTGCGCTATCACTAACACCGTTCGCTGAACCGCGGCCTCTGCCAGCGCCGCCAGGATCGCCTGCTCGCTCAAGGTGTCGAGCGAGGACGTGGCCTCATCGAAGATCAATACCCGTGGATTCTTGAGCAAGGCCCTGGCGATGGCCACCCGCTGCTTCTCACCACCACTGAGCTTCAGACCGCGCTCGCCCACCATCGTCTGCAGCCCGAGCGGCAGGCGCGCCACAAAGTCGCTCAGGTGCGCCTGGCGCAGCACCCGCCGTACCGCCTCCGCGCTTGCATCGGGGTCGGCGTAGCGCAGGTTCTCCAGCAGGGTGTCGTTGAACAGCACCACATCCTGCGGTACCACACCAATCGCTCCGCGCAGCGCCGCTAAAGGGAGTTGGCGCACATCGATGCTCGCCAGTTGCACGCTGCCGCCCTGCGGGTCGTAAAAGCGGAACAACAGACGCGCCAGGGTGGACTTGCCCGCCCCCGTGGAGCCCACCACGGCCACCGTCTGCCCCGCGCCAATCTCGAAATCAACGTCGTGCAAGATGCGTCGCTGGGGGCTGTAGCCAAACGCCAAATGCTCGAAGCGCACCGCCAGGGGCCCGGCCGGCAACGCTCTCGGTGCGGCGGGGTCGGCGATCTGTGGGACGAGGGCCTGCAGGTCAAAGAGCTTGCCCATGTCGGTGAGCGCGCGGCGGATCTCCCGATAGACGAACCCGAGCACATTCAGTGGCAGGAACAACTGCGCCATGAAGGCATTGACCGCCACGAAGTCGCCCAGGGTCATCACGCCCTGCTGCACCCGCAGGGCTGACAGCGCGGTCATGGCGGTGAGCCCCGCCGCGATGATGAGCGCCTGCCCGCCATTCAGCAGGCCAAGGGTGAAGCGGCTCTTGCCCGCCGCCTTTTCATAGGCGGCCAGGGCGTCGTCGTAGCGGCGCGCTTCCAGCGGCTCTGCACCGAAGTATTTGACCGTCTCAAAGTTGAGCAGTGAGTCCAGCGCACGGCCGGTGGCGGCACTATCCAGCGTGTTGGCCTCGCGCACGAAGTGCGTGCGCCAGTCCGTGAGCCGCACCGAAAACAATACATAGAGCGAGACGGCGGCGAGTGCGATGAGTGCAAAACCAACCTCATAGCGCTGCCAGAGCAGGGCCGTCACCAGCACCAGCTCCAGCGCAGTGGGGGCCACCGTGAACAGCACGAAACGCAGCAGAAAGCCGATCCCCTCCACCCCCCGCTCGATGTCGCGGGACAAGGCCCCACTCTTGCGCGAGAGGTGAAACTCCAGGTCGAGCCGGTGCAGATGGTCGAACACGCCCAGGCCCGTTCGCCGCTTGGCACGCTCCGCCACCCGGCCAAACAGCACATCGCGAAGCTCGCCGAACAGCACATTGGCAAAGCGCAGCGCACCGTAGGCCAGCAGCAGCGCCAAGGGCAGGGACAGCGCAGCGATGAGCGTGCCGCGCTGGCTGTCGAGCGTATCGACCAGATTCTTGAGCACCAGCGGCAGGCCAACGCCCGCCACCTTGGCCGCCACCAGCAGCCCCATTGCACCGGCGACCGCGATGGGAAATTGCCGCAACACCGGCAGCAACTGCGCCCAGGCTTGTTTCAACGTGGCGGGTCTGGCGGTGGGATCGCCCGCGTCGGCGTTGGGATTGATGCGCATGGGCGTAGCGTGGTGCTGCGTACCCGCGCATTCAAGCGCGAACCTGCAAGGCCGCGCACAAAAAAAGTGCCGGTCAGACCCAATAGCCCAACCGACGCCCGGTACGGCTCGTTTCAGCGCATCAAGCGGTCTTTACCGTGATGCCTACCTCGACATTGCCTTTGATGGCTTTCGAGTAGGGGCAGAAGGCATGGCCAAGTGCCACGATCTTCTCGGCATCGGCCTGCGAGAGCCCGCCGACCGTGACGGTGAGATCCACTTTCAGGCCCACCCCGGTATCAGTGGTGCCGATACCGACCGCCGGCTCCACCAGTACCGAGCTGGGCTTGAGGCCGCTTTTCACGCCCATGAACTCCACCGCGCCGCCGAAGCAGGCGGCATAGCCGGCGGCGAACAGGTCTTCCGGCGTGGTCGCGCCCGGCTTCCCCGCGCCGCCCATCGCCTTGGGCACGGTGAGATTCACATCCACCAGCCCGTCGCCCGAGAGCACGGTGCCGTTACGGCCGCCCTCCGATTTGGCGTGGGCGGTGTAAAGCACGTTGACGGTTTCAATACTCATTGGCTTGGTCCTCCTTGGGTTAAAAACGATCCAGCTGCATGACCTTGTTCCAGGCGGCCACGAAGTCGGCCACGAAGGCTGCCTCGCCATCGCTGGATGCGTAGACCTCGGCCAGCGCGCGTAGCTGGGCGTTGGAGCCAAACACGAGATCGTTGACGGTGGCCGTCCATTTCAGCGCCTTGGTCTTGCGGTCACGGCCCTCGAACACGTGCTTGTCCTTGTCCGAACGCTCCCAGGCCGTGCGCATGTCGAGCAGATTCACGAAGAAATCATGGCTCAGGGTGCCTGCACGCGCTGTGAACACGCCGTGCTGGGCGTGTGCCGCATTGGCGTCCAGCACGCGCAGGCCGCCGACGAGTGCCGTCATCTCTGGCGCGGTCAGCGTAAGCAGATTGGCCTTGTCGATCAGCAATTCGGCGGCCGCGGCCTCCGCACCCTTCTTCACGTAGTTGCGGAAGCCATCGGCGACCGGCTCCAGCACGGCAAAGGATTCGACGTCAGTCTGTGCCTGCGTCGCATCCGTGCGGCCCGGCGTGAACGGCACGGTGATGCTATGGCCGCCCTTTTTTGCTGCGACTTCGATGGCAGCCGCGCCGCCCAGCACGATGAGATCGGCAAGCGAGACCTTCTTGCTGCCGGCGTTGAACTCCTTCTGGATGCCTTCGAACGTCGCGAGGATGGTCGCGAGCTCGGCGGGCTGGTTCACTTCCCAGTCCTTTTGGGGCGCCAAGCGGAGGCGCGCGCCATTGGCCCCGCCGCGCTTGTCGCTGCCACGGAAGGTCGAGGCCGAAGCCCAGGCGGTGTTCACCAGTTGCGATGTCGTGAGGCCGGAAGCCAGCAACTTCGCCTTGAGGGCCGCGATGTCGGCGGCGTCGATCCGCGGCCCGGTCGCGGCCGGGATCGGGTCCTGCCAGATCAGCTCTTCCTGCGGCACCAGCTTGCCCAGATAGCGCACCTTGGGGCCCATGTCGCGGTGGGTGAGCTTGAACCAGGCGCGTGCGAAGGCATCCGCGAACTTGGCCGGGTTGGCGTGGAAGTCGCGCGAGATCTTTTCGTAGGCCGGGTCAAAGCGCAGCGCCAGATCGGCCGTGGTCATCATCGGTGCGTGGCTCTTTTGGGGGTCGTGCGCGTCGACGACCGTGCCTGCCCCCGCGTTGCCCTTGGGCTTCCATTGGTGGGCGCCGGCGGGGCTCTTGGTCAGCTCCCAGTCGTAGCCGAACAGGGTGTCGAAGTAGCCCATGTCCCAGGTCGTGGGTTTGGGCTTCCACGCACCTTCGATGCCGCTGGTGGTGGTGTGGCCGCCGATGCCGCTCTCGAATTTGTTGTGCCAGCCCAGACCCTGCTGCTCGATGTTTGCGCCCTCGGGCTCAGGCCCGACCAGCGCGGTATCGCCTGCGCCGTGCGCCTTGCCAAAGGTGTGACCGCCCGCCACGAGTGCCACGGTTTCGGCGTCGTCCATCGCCATGCGGCGGAAGGTCTCGCGGATGTCCCGCGCCGAAGCGATCGGGTCGGGCTTGCCGTCCGGGCCTTCGGGATTGACATAGATCAGGCCCATCTGCACTGCGCCCAGCGGGTTGGCCAGCTCGCGATCGCCCGAGTAGCGGCTGTTGGGCTGGTCACTGGTGGCGAGCCATTCCGACTCAGCCCCCCAGTTGATCTGCAAGGGTTCCCAGATGTCTTCCCGCCCGCCTCCGAAGCCGAAGGTCTTGAAGCCCATCGATTCGAGCGCGACGTTGCCGGTGAGAATCAGCAGGTCTGCCCAAGAGAGCTTGCGGCCGTATTTCTGCTTGATGGGCCACAGCAGGCGGCGCGCCTTGTCGAGGTTGCCGTTGTCGGGCCATGAGTTGAGCGGGGCAAAGCGCTGCTCGCCCGTGCCCGCGCCACCACGGCCGTCGTGGATGCGGTAGGTGCCGGCCGCGTGCCAGGCCATGCGGATGAACAGCGGGCCGTAGTGGCCGTAGTCGGCGGGCCACCAGTCCTGCGAATCGGTCATCAGTGCGGTGAGGTCTTTCACCACCGCATCGAGGTCGAGCGTCTTGAACTCGGCGGCGTAGTCGAAGCCCTCGACCATCGGGTCGGAGAGTTCGGAGTGCTGGTGCAGCACGGTGAGGTTGAGCGACTTCGGCCACCAGTCGCGGTTGCTGCGGCCGCTGTGCAGGGGCGTGGCGCTGGCGCCGTGGTTTACAGGGCATTTGGATTCGGTCGACATGGGTTCCTCCGTCTCAAAGTCTTTGGATAGGGTGCAGGCCGCTCCGGGATGGTGATGCGCTGCCCCGGCGACGAACCAGACTGTAAAGCCACCCCCTGGGCGGCGATAAATTGATTGTTCCACCGACGGCGATAGTCCAGCCCCCTCAGTCAGCAGAACGACAGTGGCTCGCGGAGTCGGACAACAGTTGGCGCAAAGGCGTTCGATTTCGGACACTACGCGCCCTTTGTGTTCCAAAAAGTTGCAGAACATGCCCCGCGATTTGCTGATCGAAATTGGCTGTGAAGACCTGCCGGCCCGCTACGTGATGCCCCTGGCCGAGGCCCTGCAGGCGGG
>Ga0255091_1000015_pt1 | contig 103027 bp, 87 predicted proteins | sample Colum_Yuk_RepB_8_2_FD_188439 | JGI IMG/M metagenome (GOLD analysis project Ga0255091, IMG submission 188439) | Freshwater microbial communities from Columbia River, Oregon, United States - Colum_Yuk_RepB_8d | ecosystem: Environmental > Aquatic > Freshwater > River | place: USA: Oregon... | reverse complement strand
TCACAGGAGCACAACCCCGATGTCCCGCCTCACCCTGCCCAGCCGCACCCTCATCAGCCTGCTCGCCGCCGCGAGCTTTGCTCCACTCGCCCACGCCCAGACCGCGACCAGCGACAAGCAGCGTGTGGAAGAACTCGAACAGCGCCTGCTGATTCTCGAGCGCAAACTCGAAATCCAGACCGAGGAGGCTGCCACCAAGGCCAAGGAAGCACCCGTCGTCACTGCCAGTGACAAGGGCTTTTCGCTCAAGAACGCCAAAGGCGACTACGAGATCAAGTTCACCGCACTCGGCCAGATCGACGGGCGCTACTTCGTGGATGACGATGGCGCTTTCCGTGATGGCTTCGTGACCCGTCGTCTGCGGCCGACGCTGCAGGGCACGCTGGGCAAGCTGGTGGCCTTCCGCTTCACGCCCGAGTTTGCGGGGAATGGCCTGGGCGACGTCGCCGGCGCGAACAGCATCGTCGATGCCTACTTCGACTTGCGGTTCGATCCGCGTGCCTCCTTGCGCGTTGGCAAACAGAAGGGTCCCGTCGGCTTGGAACGCCTTCAGTCTGGCGGTGCGATCCAGTTGGTCGAGCGGGGCTTTCCCACCGAGTTGGTTCCCAACCGAGATATCGGCGTGGCGCTGTATGGAGAGTTTGCACAGGGGACCATCCAGTATTCGGCAGGCGCCTTCAACGGCACCGCAGATGGCCGTGAAGACTCCACCGCGGACGACGGTCTGAAGGAATTTGAAGGCCGCGTGTTCCTCGAGCCGTTCAAGAACGATTACGGCTTCCTCAAGGGGCTAGGCTTCGGACTTGCTGGCAGCAGCGGCGCCAAAGACGGTGCTGGCAATAACTACATCTCCCGCTACCGCTCGCCGGGACAGAACCAGTTCTTTACCTACGACGGGGGCTCGGCGGCGACCGGAACCGCGGCAGCAACGCCAGCGGTGATCGCCACGGGTAAACACACGCGCTACGCGCCGCAGGCCTATTTCTACATCAACAACATCGGGCTGCTCGCCGAATACACGGTGAGCGAGCAGGATCTCTCTCGCGGCGGCGTGGAGCGCACGGTCAAAAACGACGCTTACAACCTGACCGCCAGCTATGTCTTGACGGGGGAGGACGCGAGTTTCAAAGGCGTGAAGCCCGCAAGGCCCTACGCCGTCGGCGCGGAGGGTTGGGGAGCGCTGGAGCTGGTCGCGCGCATCGGTGCCCTGGATGTGGACAACGCCGTGTTTACCGGCACCACGACGGGTGCCACTGCCAATCGCTTCGCCAACCCCACGACGCAGGCTAGCAAGGCCGAGAACTATGCCGTCGGCATCAACTGGTATCTCACGCAGAACGCCAAGCTCACCGCCGACTACAACTTCACGCAATTCGAGGGCGGCGGCGGCGGCACAGCGGCAGCACCCGTCGACCGCCGTGATGAAAAGGCCGTATTCACCCGCCTGACCATCCAATACTAGAAACCCATCGCCTGACCGGAAACCCAAACATGAAACGTACTCTCATCGTCCTGGCCGCAGCCCTGCTGAGCACGGCTGCCAGCGCCAAGGACTTCCTCAACGTCAGCTACGACCCGACCCGCGAGCTCTACAAGGACGTCAACACCGTCTTCGCGGCGGACTGGAAAGCCAAGACTGGCGAAACACTCGACATCAAGACCAGCCACGGCGGCAGCGGCAAGCAGGCACGCGCGGTCATCGACGGCCTCAGCGCCGACGTGGTGACGCTGGCGCTCGCCTACGACATCGATTCCATCGCCGAGAAGGCCGCCCTGCTGCCCAAGGACTGGCAGAAGCGCCTGCCCGAAAACAGCTCGCCCTACACCAGTACCATCGTGTTCCTCGTGCGCAAGGGCAACCCCAAGGGCATCAAGGACTGGGGCGACCTCATCAAGCCGGGCGTCAAGGTGATCACTCCCAACCCCAAGACCTCCGGCGGCGCGCGCTGGAACTACCTCGCAGCCTGGGGCTGGGCGCTCAAGCAGCCGGGCGGCAGCGAAGCCACCGCAAAGGACTACGTCACCAAGCTCTTCGCCAACGTGCCCGTGCTCGACACCGGCGCGCGCGGCAGCACGACCACCTTCGTGCAGCGTGGCATCGGCGACGTGCTGCTGGCGTGGGAGAACGAGGCCTTCCTCAGCATCAACGAACTGGGGCCGGACAAGTTCGACATCGTGGCCCCCAGCGTTTCCATCCTTGCCGAGCCGCCGGTTGCCCTCGTCGACAAGAACGTCGACAAGCATGGTACCCGCAAGGCCGCCGAGGCCTACCTGAACTTCCTCTACAGCCCGCAGGGTCAGGCACTGGCCGCCAAGCACTACTACCGGCCGCGCAAGCCGGAGCTCGCGGCTGCCGCTGATATGGCGCGTTTCCCCAAGCTGCCGCTGTTCACGCTGGAGAGCGTATTCGGCAGCTGGGCCAAGGCGCAGTCCACGCACTTTTCGGATGGTGGCGTGTTCGACCAGATCACGGGTGCGAGCAAGTAGTTTTCAGGCTCCTCCACCCCCGGCTTCATCTTCTGCTGGGGTTGCACTTGGGGGGCGGCAACGCCCCCGATTTTTTTATCCAAGGATTCTGTGATGAGCATCACCCGCGTCAACACGCGCAATCAGTTTCGCGGCACGGTCATCTCGATTCGCCGGGGTGATGTGATGAGCGAGCTGGAAATCGAGACCAGCGCCGGCGTCATCAGCGCGGTCATCACCACCAGTTCGGTCGAGCGTCTCAATCTGAAGGTGGGCGATACGACACTCGCGTTGTTCAAGGCCGCAGACGTGCTCGTTGCCAAGCTCGACGACTGAAGCTGAGCCAGATCATGTGCCTCATCATCCACAAGCCCCAGGGCATCGAAATCCCCGAAGACCTCTTGAAGGCCGCACTCGCGCTCAACCGTGACGGCTGGGGTCTGATGGGTCTCGATACCGAAGGCTCGGTGGTGCTCGAACGCCATGCCGACTCCCGGCTCGCTCCCATCCTCGATTCGCTGGAGCGCCACCGCGACGCCGAGCTGGTGCTCCACCTGCGCCAGCGCACCAAGGGCACTGAGAGCATCGAAAACGCGCACCCCTTCAAGCTGGCCGAGCGGCTTTACCTCATGCACAACGGCACCCTGCCGATCAGCCAGCACATCGCGGGCCGCAGCGACACCTGGCATTTCGTGCAGGACGTGTTGCGCCCGCTGCACAACAACTATGTGGGCCTGATGGCCGACCCCGCGTTTCTGCGGGTGCTCGAACTCGGCATCAAGCCCGAGAACAAGCTTGCCTTGCTGGATGGCCGTATCGGCCGCATCGCGATTCTCAATCGGCAGCATGGTGCCGAGTTCGAGGGTCTGTGGCTCAGCAACACCCGCTGGATCGACCGCCGCCTGCTGCCGCTGACCCACACGCCGCAGCCGCAGATGCGTACCTATTCCCCGGACGAGCTGCATTTCGTCTGACCCCACCGTTACCGAGAACATCCATGTCGTCACGCCATTGGTTTGCCGCCGTCGCCCTGCTCACAGGCTCGCTCGCCCAGGCGGGCGATACCCTGCTCAACGTCAGCTACGACGTGGCCCGCGGCTTCTACAAGGATTTCAATCCCGCCTTCGTCGCCGACTGGCAGGCCAAGACCGGTCAGGCCGTCAAGATCGAACAATCCCACGGCGGCAGCAGCAAGCAGGCGCGCTCGGTGATCGATGGCCTGCCGGCCGATGTCGTCACCATGAACAACCCGCTCGACATCGACGCCATTGCCGACAAAGCCGGCCTGCTGCCCAAGGACTGGGCCAGCAAGCTGCCCCATCACGCGGCCCCCAGTTACAGCGCCATCCTGTTCGTGGTGCGCAAGGGCAACCCGAAGGGCATCAAGGACTGGAACGACCTGGTGAAGCCCGGCGTGAAAGTGGTGATCCCCAACCCCAAGACCAGCGGCAACGGCCGCTACAGTTACCTCGCAGCCTGGGAATACGGCAAGCGCAACAGCCAGGTACTGGGCGACAGCCGCGATGCCGTGGCGCGCGATTTCGTCGCCGCCCTGTTCGCCAACGTGCCGGTGCTCGATACCGGCGGCCGGGGTGCCACCACCACCTTCGCCCAGCGCGGCATCGGCGATGTGCTACTCACTTTCGAGAACGAGGTGCGGCTGATCAAAGATGAGCTCGGTCCGGACCAGTTCGATGTGGTGATCCCCAGTCTCACTGTGCGTGCCGACAACCCGGTGGCAGTGGTGGAGAAGGTCGCGAACAAGCATGGCAACGCCGCACTCGCTAAGGCCTATCTCGAATATCACTTCAGCGATGCCGGGCAGGAGCTGATTGCCAAGAGCGAACTGCGCCCGATCAATGCAGCCGTTTTGCAGAAGTATTCCGCCACGCTGCCGGCGCTGAACCTGTTCACCGTCGAATCGGCCTTTGGCAGCTGGCCGGCTGCGCAAAAGACGCATTTCGCCGACGGCGGGGTGTTTGACCAGATCGTCTCGACGGGCAAGTAATCTAGGACAAACCGCTACTAGAAAACGAACCATGCCACACGACGCCGCCCTCTCCGCCACCGCCCTGCTCGACGCCGCCCGCGTGCGCGCTGCTGCCGAAAATCTGGCCTATGCCGGCCGCCTCTCTGCCAACGAGGCCTGGGCGCTGGTGCAAGGCAGTCACGCCACCCTGGTGGACGTACGCACCGCCGAAGAGGTGAAGTTTGTCGGCCGCGTACCCGGCAGCCTGCATGTGCCCTGGATGACCGGCACCGCCATGCTGCGCAATCCACGCTTCGTGCGAGAGCTGGAGGCCAAGGTCGGCAAGGACAACATCGTGTTGCTGCTCTGCCGCAGTGGCAAGCGCTCGGCCGATGCCGCGAGTGCTGCGCATAAGGCGGGCTTCACCAACGTCTTCAACGTGCAGGAGGGGTTCGAGGGCGACCTGGATGCGGCTGGCCAACGCGGCCACCACAACGGCTGGCGGCACAGCGGCCTCCCTTGGATACAGGACTGAGATGACCAAACTCGCTGCTGCTGACACCGAATTGAGCTGGGACCTGGACGCCGTCGTCGAGGGTCTACGCCAGGCACGCGCCGACTGGCGCGACAGCCAGCAGCGCGACCGCGAGGTGGGTGGCCGCGAGCTGCCCTCACCCGAGGCAATGGCCGCTCTCGTGGCCCAGCTGCGGGGTGCGCTGTTCCCGATGCGGCTCGGGCCGCCGGACTTGCGGCAGGAGAACGAAGACTTCTACATCGGCTTCACGCTCGATGCGGCGCTGGGCAACCTGCTGCGGCAGGTGCGTCTGGAGCTGCGCCACGCCAACCGTCAGCACCCGCAGGCGGAGGAGTTCCATCAGCAGAAGGCCGTGCAGATCGTCCGCGAATTTGCTGCGCAGCTGCCCGCGGTGCGCCGCCTGCTCGATACCGACGTGCTGGCCGCCTACAAGGGCGACCCGGCGGCGCGCAGCGTGGACGAGGTGCTGCTCTGCTACCCCGGCGTTCTGGCCATCATCCATCACCGCCTGGCGCACGAGCTGTATCGCCTTGGCGTGCCCCTGTTGGCCCGCATGGTGGCCGAGCAGGCACACACGCAAACCGGGATCGACATTCATCCGGGGGCCACCATTGGCGAAGGCTTTTTCATCGACCACGGTACCGGTGTGGTGATTGGAGAGACCGCCGTGATCGGCCAGCGCGTGCGGATTTACCAGGCCGTCACGCTCGGGGCAAAGCGCTTCGAGACCGACGATGAGGGTGCGCTGCTCAAGGGCGTGGCGCGGCATCCCATCATCGAGGACGACGTGGTGATCTACGCCGGTGCGACCGTACTGGGGCGTATCACCATCGGGCGCGGCAGCAGCATCGGCGGCAACGTCTGGCTCACCCGCAGCGTACCGCCGGGCAGCCAGGTGACGCAGGCCCGCACACAGGACAGCGCGCCATGACGGCCAGCACCGCGCGCCTGGAGCTGCGCTTTGGCAACGCCGTGCGCGCTGCCCGCGAGCGCAAGGGCTTCACGCAGGAGCGACTCGCAGAGGCTGCCAGCCTCAACCGCAGCTACCTGGGCGAGATCGAGCGTGGCCTGGTCACGCCCTCACTCGCCACCATCAGCAAGCTGGCTGAAGCACTGGGCCTCGCCGCCTCGGAGCTCATCAGTCACACCGAGCAACCATTGACATGAAATCTTGGTGAATGGTGGCGATAGGCGGTGGAAGCTGCGCATAGAACCGCCGATCATTTTCATATTCCGCTTCGACAACAGACCACCTGACAGGGAGCCAATTCCATGGCTGATAACGCACCGCTGCCCACTCTTGGCGACCTTGGCGCCCGCCAACTGGCCAACACCACCAAGACCGTCGCCCAGCTGCCGATCATCACGCCGCGCTGGCTCACACACCTCCTGCAGTGGCACCCGGTGGAAGCCGGTGTGTATCGCGTCAACCAGGTGAAGAACCCGGCCGACATCCGCACCGCCTGCAGCGTCACCGACTCCGGCCAGCTGCCCAATTCCTTCGTCGATTACGAAGAGAAACCGCGCGAATACTGGCTGCGCCAGGTCGCCACCAAGCTCAACATCCACACCCGCGTCAGCGACCTCTATTCCAGCCCGCACGACCAGATCAAGGAGCAGCTGCGCCTGATCGTCGAGACCATCAAGGAGCGGCAGGAAAGCGAGCTGATCAACAACCCCGACTACGGCCTGCTCGCCAACGTCGCCGAGCACCAGCGCATCTACCCGCTCACCGGCGCGCCCACGCCCGATGACCTCGATGAGCTGCTGACCAAGGTCTGGAAGGAGCCCGCCTTCTTCCTCACCCACCCGCTCGCCATCGCCGCCTTCGGCCGCGAGTGCACGCGCCGTGGCGTCCCACCCCCAACCGTGAGCCTGTTCGGTGCGCAGTTCCTCACCTGGCGCGGCATCCCGCTCATCCCCAGCGACAAGGTGCCGGTGGCCGATGGCAAGTCGAAGATCCTACTGATCCGCGTCGGCGACAAGCGCCAGGGCGTGGTGGGGCTGTTCCAGCCCGGCCTGCCGGGCGAACAGTCGCCGGGCCTCTCGGTGCGGCTGATGGGGATCGACGACCACGCGATCGCCTCGTATCTCATCTCGCTCTACTGCTCGCTCGCGGTGCTCACCGACGACGCGCTGGCCGTGCTCGAAGACGTGGAAGTGAACAAGTTCCATGCCTACCCCGACACCTACCAGTGAGGGGCCGGGCGGCCTGCCCGATCTCGCCTCGTTGACGGCCTTAGCCAACCAGTTGTTTACCGCCGTGCCTGGCACGGAGTCGGCCGCGGGTGACCCGGCGCTGCCGGGTGCCGCACCCCGCAGCCTGCCCGCGAGCATCGGCGTGCCGACTGCCCCGCCCAGCGTGCCGACGCTGCCGCAGGCCAACTTCCTGCCGGTGGCGACCACCCTTCCCGCCACGCCGCCGTTCACCACCTCGCCAGCGGCGGCGGCATCGCTGGGTGCGCCGCCTTCGCTGATCACGCCGCGCGTGCTGCCAACGCAGGCGCAGAGTGCAGATGCGCCCGCCGTCGCCAGCACCGTTGCACCCGCGCTCGGTCGCAGCAGCGGGCCTGTGCTCGGTGTGCCGGAGGCCTACGCCGCCAACGCGCCGGGTGCGGTGCCAGCGCCCACGCTCGGCGAAACCGCCCAGCCGTCCACACCCTTCGGCCACCCGCCGTCGACGCCGTTCTATTTCATCGGCGAGAGCAGCGCCTATCCCTCCGTCGCGAAGAGTGCAGCGTCACCGCAGCCTTCGTTGTTCGGCTTTGCCGCCGTGCCCTCGCTCGGCACGCCAAGCACCTTTGAGCCGCGCACATCGAACGCGCCCGTAACCAGCAGTGCACCGAGCTACTACTTCACCGAACTCGGCAATCCACCTGCCGCCAAGAGCGAGTCGCCCGCCACGCCGCAAGGCCGCACGCACTTCGACGTGCACGCCATCCGCCGCGACTTCCCCATCCTGCGCGAGCGGGTCAACGGCAAGCCGCTGATCTGGTTCGACAACGCGGCCACCACGCAGAAACCGCAGGCGGTCATTGATCGCGTCAGCTACTTCTACGAGCACGAAAACTCCAACATCCACCGCGCTGCGCACGAGTTGGCCGCGCGCGCAACCGATGCCTACGAGTCCGCGCGCAAGAAGGTCGCGCGCTTCATCGGCGCGGGTTCGGTGGACGAAATCATCTTCGTGCGCGGCACCACCGAGGCGATCAACCTCGTCGCCAAGAGCTGGGGTGCGAAGAACATCGGCGAGGGCGACGAGATCATCGTCAGCCACCTCGAACACCACGCCAACATCGTCCCCTGGCAGCAGCTCTGCGCCGAAAAGGGCGCGAAGCTGCGCGTGATCCCGGTGGACGACAGCGGCCAGGTGATTCTCAGCGAATACCAGCGCCTGCTAGGCCCGCGCACCAAGCTCGTCGCCGTCACGCAGGTGAGCAACGCGCTCGGCACCGTCGTGCCGGTGCAGGAGATCGTCGCGATGGCGCATCGCGCCGGGGCCAAGGCGCTGGTGGATGGCGCGCAGTCGGTGTCGCATCTGAGGGTGAACATGCAGACCCTCGACGCCGATTTCTTCGTCTTCAGCGGCCACAAGATCTTCGGCCCTACGGGCATCGGCGTGGTTTACGGCAAGAAGGCCGTGCTCGAAGACATGCCGCCCTGGCAGGGCGGCGGCAACATGATTCTCGATGTGACCTTCGAGAAGACCGTCTATCACGGCCCGCCCGCGCGCTTCGAGGCCGGCACCGGCAACATCGCGGATGCGGTGGGCCTCGGTGCCGCACTCGACTACGTCGAGCGCCTCGGCATCGAGAACATCGCGCGCTACGAACACGAGCTGCTCGAATACGCGACCCACGCGATCAAGACCGTGCCCGGTGTGCGGCTGATCGGCACTGCGCGCGACAAGGCCAGCGTGCTGAGCTTTCTCCTCGACGGCTACACCACCGAAGAAGTCGGCAAAGCGCTCAACCAGGAAGGCATCGCGGTGCGAACAGGGCACCACTGCGCCCAGCCCATCCTGCGCCGCTTCGGCACCGAAACCAGCGTGCGGCCCTCACTCGCCTTCTACAACACCACCGACGAGGTGGACGTGATGATCGGCGTGCTCAAGCGGCTGGCGGCTGCACGTCGGTAGCGGCTTTCAGGGCGCTGCAGCGCGATAGCGTGAAAGCAGGCTCGCACCGTCGGTGACGATGCGAGCCTGTGCGGTGGGTAGTCGCGATGCATCGAGGTGGCTGCAATCCGCGAGATGCAAGGCGGTGAAGCGCTCGGCCTCCCGATGTAGCCACACCGTGCCGCTGCCATCGGCTGCGCGCTGGCAGGCCTCGGCGGGCAATGCCTCATGGTCCACGCCGCCGACGCGAATCTCCACCAACTGACCGACCTGCAGCGCCGTGCTGCCGTCCACATCGAAGCGCAGCATCCAGCCCGGCGCATCGTCGAGCGGCTGCTGCCCTTTGAATAAGAGCCGGTGTTCGCCAAGCGTGGCGCTTGGCACCGTGCCAGGCGGCAGGGGCTCGAAGTGCGGCGCCACCAGTTGCAGACGGCTCGGGTCATGCAAGCGGAACAGGGGCGTGCCGGCGACCACGACGCTACCGACGCGCAGCGGGCTGTCCTGCAAGATGCCGGCACCGCGTGCCACTACCGGCACGCGGGCGTCGAGGCCGGCCTGGAGTTCGGCAAGCTGGGCCTTGTAGCCCGCCTCCTCCGCCAGCATCTGCTCGAAATACACATTGCCCGTCGCCACGCTGCCCTCGGCGGTGACGGCCGATTGCAGGCGCAGACGCTCGGCGTTGAGAGTGGCGATAGCGAGACGTTGCTCGATCTCGGCACGCTGGGCCTGGCGTCGGGCGCGGTCCTTTGGCGGCACGGCAGGCCGGAGCCAGGCAAGCACGCGGCCGGGTTCGACGCGCGTGCCCGGCAGCAACCAGCCCTCGGCTGGGGCTTCCAGCGTACCGGCCTCACTGGCCACCACCAGCGTCGGTGCATCGGGTTGCGGCTGCACTTCCGCTAACAGCGTGCGGGTTGCAGCGTGTCCATCCAGCGTCACGGTACGCAGACCGAGCAGACGTTGCAGCGACTTGGGCACCACGAGACTGCCATCCGGCAGATGCTGCACGCCGCTGGCGCTTGCCGCAGCCGGTATTGCGTGTTCCTCGCCCTGAGCATGCGGGCCGTCGTGTGCCTGCGAGGCGACGAGCCACAGCGCTGTGGCCGCCAGCGTCAAGGCTTTGAGGGCGACCTTCAAGGCGAGCTGCCTGAGGCGCGTGGCACCACCAGGCGCAGCGGTTGCTGCACGCTCACGGGCGCATCCGCACGCAGGGCAAACAAGGCGCGGTGGCTGCGCCGTGCCGCATCGTAGCTCTGGGCAAGGAGCGTCACCGGCAAGCGTGCGCCATCGAGCGTGAGGGCTTCACGCACGGTGGCAAGGTCGAGTCCGTCGTCCGCAAATACGGCCTCTACGGCCAGCGCCCCCGGTTGCAGCAACTCGAACAACACCGTGCCTTCGGCTGCGGCGGCATCCTGCCGGGCGCGGCTCCTCAACAGCAGGGCATCCTGCGAAGCGCGCAGGCTGCTGTGGCCCTTGAGCCCGTCGTCGATGGCGGTGCGCTTGCCCTCGGCGGTGCGGTAGTCCGCCACCAGCAGCGCGGTGGGCGTGGGCAGCTGCACGTCAAACTGCTGGGCGACTTCGATCTTGAAGCGCTTGAGCTGCAACTCGCCAATGGTGGCATCGCGTTGCGCGGCTGCACGTTCCACACCCAGATCGCGGCGCTCGGGTTGCGAGAGCTGCGGCGCGAGTCGGGCCAGCACCGCGCCAGCCGCCACGCGGTGACCCGGCTGCGGCAAGCCCGCCGGGCCACCTCGCAGCACGCTTTGCTGGGTCGCCGATAGCAGCTGCACACGACGCGGGTCTGGCACCACCCGTGCCGGCAGCTCGATGGCGCTGGCGGCCATGGCCTGCGACGCCAGCAGCGCCGCGGCCAGCCATAGCGACTTCATGCCTTCACGGCGCATTGACCTTGGTCTGCGTGCCCGCTGGTGCCAGCAGGGCTGCAGTGCTTTGCAGGCCCTTGATCTGCGCCACGCGTAGCGGGGTGTAGCCGCTCTTCGAGGCGACGTTACGGTCCGCACCGGCCGCAATCAGACGCTTCACCTGCGACTCGTGGCCCGTGATGCTCGCGAAATACAGGGGCGTGATACCGCGGTCGTTCTGCGCGTTGAGCTTGGCGCCGCCCGCGATCAGGGCGTCGATCACGGCCGTCTCGGTGCTGAAGTACACCGCGAAGTGCAGCGGCGACCAGCCGGCGCGATCAACGAGGTTCACATCGGCACCGCGCTGGATCAGCAACTTCACGGCTTCGAGCTTGCTCTGGCTCACGGCCGCGATCAGCGCGGTCTGGTCGAGGTTGTCGAAGACGTTGATGGCCACACCCTCGTCGAGCGCCTTCTTCAGCGAGGCGATATCGCCCGTGCGGGCACTGTGTACGAAGAAGTTGAGCTTGGGCGCCACCGTCGGCGCGACCGCCGGAGCGGCATCCTGCTCGGGCGGGCAGTAGGCGGGGTCGTCCTTGTTCGCGGCCGTGGCGGCAAAGATCTGGGTGCTGGTGAGCAGTGCCAGGGCGGCCAGAGAAAACAATGTGCGGTTCATGACGGTGCCTTTAGCGAGTGAGAGTGGACGAGGCATTGGCAGCCAGCGCATCGCCACGCGCCACCTTGGCGCTGGCCGCGAGCTTCTGCGTCAGCGCCTCCAGTTGTAGCTGGGCGGTCTTCTGGCGGATGGCCTCCTTGGCGGGGTCGGTGAGTGCCTCGAAGGACTCCGGCTTGACGACCTTGCGCGGGCCATCCTCCACCTTCACCACATGCCAGCCAAAGCGGCTGCGAAAGGGCTTGCTGATCTGGCCTTTCTTCAAGCCCACCACGGCATCGCTGAAGTTGTGGTCGACGAAGATGTCCGGCCGGAACCAGCCCAGATCGCCGCCGTTGCTCTGGCCGCCCGGATCCTGCGTGTTGGCCTTGGCGAGAGCCACGAAGTCACCGCCCTTGGCGAGCTGGTCGGAGATGCCGCGTGCCTCGCTCTCGCTCGCCACCAGAATTTGGCGCAGCTTCAACTCCAAGATCTTGCCGTTGGCGCGGTTGAACTCGTAGCTCTTCTTGAGCTCGGCATCGGTGATGGGCTTCTTCTCGAAGTAATACTCCAGATAGGCGCGCGAGAGGATGGCGCGCTCCTGGTAGGCGAGCTGATCGGCGAGCTGTGGCTTTTTCTCCAGACCCTCCTTGCGTGCGGCCTGGGCCAGCAACTCCTGCGTGACGAGTTCGGCGCGTGCGGCCACTTCGGCCTCACCCTCTTGCAGGCCGCGTTCACGGCTGAAACTGGCACTCAGCAGGGTGATGTGGTTCTGGCTGATGGGCTTGCCGTTGACGACCGTATCGGCGCGCAGACCGCGGGCGTCGTCAGCAGCGATGGCAGCAAACGCCAGTGAAGAGGCGAGTGCTGCGATCCACAATTTTTGGGTAGACATCTTGAGGTTCTCGAATACAGGGATGTGAGAAAACCCCTCCCCCGCGGTGCGGGGGAGGGTGTGCTGCAGATCAGCGACCGCAGGCTCGCGGCGGTACTTCCGGGTAGTAGCCGGGGCCGAACAGATTCGCCCCGTCGCGCTCGAAGATCGCGGCGTGTGGCTTGGCAGCCCCCTTGGCACCGCGCGCACCGGGCCAGACCCAGGCATCGCGGGCGGCACTGTCAAAGTCCACGCAGGGCGTGCCGAGCAGTTCGTCCGTGAAGCTGGTGTCGAGCACCGTGGCCCCGGTGGTGCGGTCGAGCTTGGCGAAGCAGATGGTGCGGTCGCCGTCCGAACCGGTGCCGGGGCCCGGGATGTGGTTGAGCTCCACGAAGTACTGGATGAAGGCATAGCGCTCGGTGCCCGTGGCGGGCTTGCCACCCTGCACCACATCGCGCGGCAGCCCCACACCATTCTTCAGATACAGCGGCGTCAGGTCCTTGTAGCCACCCTCGCCGGTCGGCGTGGTCTGGTAGCCCACGCGGTCGATCACCGTGAAGTGCGGCCCGCCATGGGTGTACATGTTCTGCAAGGTGTTGAGGTTGCCGCTGCCCGGCGCGCCACCGTCGCCCGAGGGCTCGCCGCCGGTGTTGGCCGCCGACACCAGGATGCCGCCGATGTTGAGTGCGGTGGCACTTTCAATCGCCTGCGAACCGCGCAGGTAGCCGGTGCCAAGCTGAGTGGAGTTGGACGACAGCGAGGTTGGCAGACCCACGCCGGTCGGCCCGGTCTCGAACTGGCCGATGGCACCCCGGATGCGCGGGCAATCGTCGGCCTCGTTGTTGTGCTTGAGGATGTTGAACTTGCCCGAGATACCGCCCGAGAGATCGGCGCGCGTGGCCAACTGGCCCAGCGTGCTCTTGCTCGGCGTGGTGGCCGAGGCGGCCGGGTAATCGCACTGGATGGCGGTTGCAGGCGTCGAGGCCGTGCCCTTCGACAGCAGCGGACGGATGTCCACCGACAGCACGCGGCGGCTGTGCTCGCGCGGATAGTCGCGGTCGAACTCGGCTGCCCCGTTCGGGTCGATCTCCGCCGGGCTCTCGATGCCGGAGATGGGCTGGATCAGGAAGCGGTCATCGTCCGTGATGCTGAAATACGACACGCCCGCGCAGGGGCCCACGTCGTAGATTGGGCGCCAGTACGGCCCCTTGCCACCGTAGGCATTGGTCTGGTCGCCACGGATGGTGATATCCGGGCTGTAGAACAGCACGCCACCGCACATCGCTGCTGTGAACGCGCCGTTGTGCGGCACGTAGTTGGCGTCACCCGGCTGGCAGCTCTCTACCGTCACGTTCGAGTTGGCGTTGGCTGCCACTCCCTCGGCCGTGATGGCCTTGTCGAAGCTTGGATCGCCCAGGTTCACCCAGCCCTGCTGCCCAACACAGTGGTGCGACTGGTGCGGCAAACCAAAGGCCATGAGGCCCTCGTTCTCCTCATGGAACAGCACCGCTTCCTGGCGCGGGCCATCTGGCACGGCGCTCACCGAACGGATGTACGGATTGTTGCCGTAGACATTGGCCGGCTTCAGTGAGTCGCGGGTCTTGTCCTTGGTGTAGGTGCCGCTGGTCTCGAATACGCGCACCGAGGCACCGAAGGTGGAACCGCACACGCCCAGCGGATTTTGTCCGCCCACCGCCGTCTGGTTGCAGAAGCCGCGCAACGCGCCGTTGATGGCCGAAGCACCGATGCTCGCCGGCACCGCATAGTCGGACGACACCAGGTACTTGCCGTCATAGGTCAGGCCCATGCCATGCGGCTGGGCTTCGATGCCGGCGTCCTGGTTGCCGAGATAGAACACGCCCTGGTTGCCGGCGCGCGAGGCGCGGGTATCGGGGGAGCTGGTGTAATTCACCGGGTTGCGAGGCTGGTTTGCCGCGACGCAGGCCTGGTATTCGGTGATGCCGATGTGGCCGAGATTGGCGTCATCGTCCGCCCCATTGGCGATGGCCGAGCAACCCGCAGCGACCGCGAGGTTGTCGGTCACCGACCCGACCGTCGGCGCCGAAGGCAGGCAGACGCCGCCCACGGTGGGTGCCGTGCGGCTGGGCTCGATCTCGGTCAGCGTGCCGCCTGGCCCGTAACCATAGTTGCCCATGTAGGTGTAGACGATCTTGTGGTTGCCCGAGGTCGAGGGCATCACGATGAAATCGTCGGTGAGCGATGAGCGCTTGGGCTGCGTGCCGCAGACCGCGATATCGGCAAGGCCGATGGAGCGCACGCTGGTGATGTCGAAGCGGAATACGTTCTTGCTGATCACGCCGCCGCCAAAGGTGTACTTGCGGCCCTTGGTGAGGCCATCGCCACCGCCCGAGATGTAGCTGGTGTAGCTCAGCATGTGGTGCGGGTCGTTGTGCGAATCGGAGCTCGCGCCCGAAGCTGCCACCGGCAGCACGTTGGAGACTGCCACCGACGGCAGCTCCGCCGTCCAGATCACATTGCCGAAAGTGCGCGAGTTGGGCTCGGCGTCGATCACCGCGAGAAAATCCTGTGCGGTGGTCGGGTCGCAGGCGGGCGTCGAGCAGCCGTCGCCAGACCAGGTGAGCAGCACCGAGCCATTGCGGATCTGCTCGCCGGTGTACTTGTTGATCGCGGCAGGCGCGCCGCCCGCCGCAGCCACTTCCGCCGCCTTGGCCTGCGCCTGGCTGTAGGCCGGGCCGATGAGCGAGTGGTAGTTGAGCAAAGGGTCTTTGCGAGCGGGCTGCTTGGTGTTGTCGGCGGTGGCCGACAGCGTCAGTAGCGCGCCGACAGCCAGCGCCATCAGCGGCAGGCGATGTGAGGTGGTATCCATGAGTTCTCTGTGAGTGTCTTTTGAGCTTGAGGGGCAGCCCTGTTGCAGGCTGCCGGCGTGACTAGATCGCGAGGCAGGGCGGCTCTTCGGGCTGCGGCGAGGCGGTGCCCGGTGCGGCACCGACCTGCCCTGGGATTTCCGAATTGCCGCAGCCGCTGAGCAGGACTGCGGCCAGCAGCGCTGGCACGGCGATCAGCAGCGGGAGACGAATACGCAAGGTGGACATTTTGTTCTGACCAGTGGTGGAGATGGCCCGATGAGAGTAGATAGAGGCTTACTGTTCGCAAAAGACTCTTTTGCGGTGTCGCCATAACCCAATCGACTAACGTCTATCGCCATCAATGGCGATCGCCACCAAAGCGCACTGCAACCCGGTCATCAGCATCCTGAAATTGATACGCACGGGGCAGCGCACGCTGTTGCTGATGCGCCGCACCGTCGAGCCTCAGTGCGCCATCAACAAGCGGATCGGCGACTGCAAGGGCGAGTCACCACCATCACGACGAGGCCTGCGAACTGCGCAGCGTTCACCCGAGTGAAGGCATCCGAAAGCCGCGCCCGAAGCGCTGGAATAGCCAAGGGGTGAGAAAGCTGTCGAACAGCGTGCCGCTGATGAGCCCGCCGAAGATCACCAGCGCGACGGGATGCAAAATCTCCTTGCCTGGTGCGCTGGCATCCATCAGCAGCGGGATCAGTGCCAGGCCGGCGATGAGCGCAGTGAGCAACACGGGCGTCAGGCGCTCGGTAGCCCCGCGAAGAATCAATGCGGTATCGAACGGCAGTTGCTCGACACTTTGCAGATGCAGGTAGTGGCTGAGTTTCAAGATGCTGTTGCGCGCCGCGATACCGGCCAGCGTCACAAAGCCGATCAGACTGGCGATGGAGAGCGGTGTACCGGTGACGGCCAGGGCCAGCACGCCGCCAGCCAGCGCCAGTGGCAGGCTGCCAACCACGATCAAGGTCAGCGCCACCGAGCCGTAATAGCCATAGAGCATCGCCGCCATCAGTAGCAGGCTCAGCACGGCAAGGCCGGCGATGCGCAGCGCCGCGTCACGCTGGGCAGCCTGCTCGCCTTCCACTATCAGGCGCACACCGCTGGGTAGCGCGAGTGCTGCGAGCGAAGACTCGGCCTGATGCATCGCGTCAGCGGCATCCCCCTGCCTGCCGGGGAAGGCGAAGACGGCAATGCGCCGCTGACGGTTTTCACGCAGCACCTGATTTGGCCCGTGCGCGATCTGCACCTCGCCCAGCCAGCGCAGCGGCACGACCCCTGCAGGACTGTCGATCAGGATGTCGGCCAGCATTTCGGGGGCCAGCGCCTGCTGTGGCAGGCGCAGCACCAGCGGCACGCGGCGCTCGCCTTGTACCAGCTGCGTCAGCGTCTTGCCCACCGTCAATTCCGCGAGGGTCTCCTGCACGCGCGGCGGCGAGAGACCGTATTCGGCGGCGCGACGCTCATCCACCTGCACGGTCCATTGCGGCACCTCGACCTGCGCCTCGGTTTGCACATCCGCCAGCCCTTCGATACTGCTCAGTCGTTGACGCACCTGCTCGGCCACCTCGCGCAACTGGTCGAGGTCGTCGCCCGAAACCTTGACGACGAATGGTGCGCGCACGCCAGAGAGCAGGTGGTCGAGCCGGTGTGCGATCGGCGCGCCGATGACCAGCGTGGCGGGCAGCACGGCCAATCGCTGACGCAGGTCGGCCATCACCTCGGCGCGCGCGCGGCCCTCAGGCTTGAGCGTGAGATCGAGTTCGGAGTAGTGCACGCCCTCGGCATGTTCGTCGCCTTCCGCACGCCCGGTGCGGCGGCTGACGTGCAGCACCTCGGCCACCCCCAAGATCAATCGCTCGGCAGCCAGGCCCACCTGGTTCGATGCCGACAGCGACACCCCCGGTTGCAGCAGCAGGTTCACCGTGAGCGTCCGTTCGTTGAAGGCCGGCAGAAAGCTGCGCGGCAGCAGCACCGTCGCCAGCCCCGCCGCGACGAGCAGCGCGGCACTGGCCGCGATCGCGCTCGACGGTGCCGCGAGCACGGCTTGCAATGCCTTGGTGTAGCCCTGCTTGAGTCGCACGAGCCAGCCCCGCTCCATCGCGGATGCGCTGCGGCCGGTGGCAAAGGCCCAGTGGCTGAGCACCGGCGTGAGCGTGATGGCCGCGAGCAGGCTCGCGAGAATCGCTGCGATGTAGGCGAGGCCCAGCGGCTTGAACAGCCGACCCTCGATGCCCGGCAGTGCGAACAGCGGCAGAAATACCAGCACCACCAGCAGAGTGGCGTAGAGAATGCCGGCGCGCACCTCCACAGTCGCCCGCGCGATCACGATCACTGCGGCTTCTGGTATGGCGCGTGTGCGGTTTTCCCGCAGTCGGCGCGTCACGTTTTCGACGCCCACCACCGCGTCGTCCACCAGCTCGCCAATGGCGATGGCGAGGCCACCGAGCGTCATGGTGTTGATGGTCTCGCCAAAGCCTTTCAATACCAGCACGGCACCCAGCAGCGAGACGGGAATCACCGCCAGCGACACCAGTGCGGGACGCGAGCCGGTGAGAAAGGCCAGCAGCGTGGCGGCGACGATGGCGATGCCGATGAGCAGCGCCTCGCGCACATTGGTCAATGACTCCTCGATGAATCCGGCCTGCCGGAACACCGTCTGACGCTGCACGTCCGGCGGCAGCGAGGCTGCGAGTTCGACCAGCGTGGACTCGACGGCACGGGTGAGTTGCAGCGTATCCACGCCTGGCTGTTTCTGGATAGAGAGGATGATCGCGGGCGCGCCATCAAGCCCGGCATCGCCACGCCGCAGCGGCTCGCCTTCGACCAGCGTCGCCACCTGCCCCAGCCGCACCGGGCCGCCGTTGCGCCAGCCCACCGCCACCTGCGCGAGCGACTCGAAACGTAGCGGCGCACTGATGCTGCGCAGGGCGAGGTCTTGCCCGTTGCCATTGGCCACGCCCACGCCGGTGTTGCCGCCGTAGCCGCGCAGGGCCTCGGCAACTTGCCCGAGAGAGACTTGATTGAGATTGAGCTTGGCGAGATGGGGCTGCACCTCGTACTGCCGCAGTGCGCCGCCAATGACGGTGATCTGCGCCACACCGGCGAGTGCGAGCAGTCGCGGGCGCAGCGTGTAGTCGGCGAGCGCGCGCAGCTCGGCAGGGCTGGTGCCCCCCGGCGGTGCCTGCAGGGCGATCTGCAGTATCTCGCCCATCAGCGAGGTGAGCGGGCCGATGCGGGTCTCGGCCAGTCCCGCGAGCTGCAGCCGCACGGTTTCGAGTCGCTCGGCGACCAACTGTCGGTTGGTGAGCGGCGCGGTGTCCCAACCAAACTCGGCGGTCACCACCGCAAGGCCAGGCGTGGTCACCGAACGCAGGCGCTCCAGTCTTGGCACGCCGCTGAGCGCGGTCTCGATGGGATAGGTGACGAGGGTTTCGACATCCTCGGTGGCGAGGCCCAGGCTCTCGGCCTGCACCGTGACGGTGGGTCGGGTGAGATCGGGCAGCACGTCCACCGGCAGCTCGCGTGCCGAATGCAGGCCGAAGACGATCAGCGTCAGCGATGCCGCCAGCACCAGCAGGCGGCTGCGCAGGCTCCACTCGACGAGCGCGCGAAAGATCATGCGCGCCGCCGTCGTGCGCGCCACGCCAGCGCCGAGAGCGCCGAGAGCGCCGAGAGCGCCGAGAGCGCGAGTAATGCCGCCAGTGCGGCGCTGATCCAAACCAACGGAGGGCTCGCAGCGGTGGTGCCGGGTGTCGGCGCGAGGGGCAGCGCAGGCAGCACACCGTGCAGTTGCTCGCTCCAGCCCTTGCCGATGAGCTGAAAGCGCAGGGGCGTCGCGCCATCAGTCACCAGGAGGTCCACCGGCAGGCGGTAGTTGCCCTGGCCATCGGGGGCGGCCTGCCACTGCCGTGTGCCTTGCTGCACCTGGACGGTCAGCGCGGTCAGCGGCGCATTGCTGGTGTAGTCGTCGACGGTGATCAGCCACTGATCGCCTTCCGGCGCGGCCACGAGTTCGACCCTTTCCGAATGCAGCGACAGGCGCGGCCCAAGTACCGCCGTCACTAAGGCCGGCCCCTCGTCAGCGTGGTCGTGCCCATCGTGTGCGTGCAGCGGTAGTGCGAGCAGCAGGCAGAGCCAGGGCAAGGCCCTCATGACGCAGGCTCGGCGAAGCGCGGATCAGCGAGAAACACCGGGTCGGTGAGTGCATCCAGAAACGCCCGCAGCGCAGCGCGCTCGTCTGCCGTGAGCGGCACGCCGCCACGCAGCTGCGCATCGAGTGTGGGCGAGGCGGCGATACCCAGCGTGTAGTGGTCGAGCACCTGATCGAGCGTGTCGAAGCGGCCGTCGTGCATGTAGGGGCCGCTCACCGCCACATTGCGCAGACTGGGCACGCGGAACCGCCCCGAGTCCTCGGCCCTGCCGCTGATGCGCGCGCGGCCGGCGTCGGCGGGGGCGGCGTCGAGGCCGTTGTTGCGGTAGCTATAGTCAGTGAACAGCGGCTCGGCATGGCAGCTGGCGCAGTGCTGTCGGAACACGGCAAGGCCCTGGGTTTCTGTCGTACCGAGTTCACCGCGGTCGTAGCGCGACCGGCTGGAAACGAGCGAACCCGTGAACTGCGCGAGCGCGCGAAACAGGCGCTGGCTATCGATGCCGGGCGAGCCAAAAGCATCGGCAAACAGGGTGGGATAGTCCGGGCTGGCTTCTAGCTTGGCGAGCACATTCGCCAGCGTCTCGCCCATCTCCACCGGGTTGCTGAGCGGGGCGATGGGCTGGGTTTCGAGATGCGTGGCGGCACCATCCCACATGAAATCCGGCTGCCAGGCGAGGTTGGACAATGCCGGCGCGTTGCGTTGGCCATTCACGCCGCCAAGGCCGTGGCTGACCTGGTGGTCAAAGTGGGCAAAGCCCGCGAACTGCTGGTGGCAACTGCCGCAGGCGATGCTGCCATCGCGCGACAGCAGCGGGTCGTAGAAGAGCTTGCGCCCGAGCGCAAAGCCCCGACGTGTCACCGGGTTGTCGGCAAAGGTGTAGCGCGGCGCAGGCCAACCCTGAGGCGTGTGCGGCTGTGGGGTCAGCCGGTATTCCAGGCGCTGCCAGAGCGGGTCGAAGGCCGCGAGCCGCGTGGCGGCCAGCAGCAACAACAATGCGGCTGCGATGGCCAAGCCCACTTTCATGGGGCACCCGTGACCGGCTCGTGATGCAGATGATCGACCCTGAACATGGCGGCGGCGTTGTCGGCCACCGGCGCGCTGGCCTCTGCACTCATCGCCGAAGAAAGCGTGGCGAAGCGCACCGTGTGCGGCTGGTCGAACAACTGGCCAACATCAGCGTGCAGATGGATCACCGGCCGCACTCGCGCCTCCACCCGCGCGGGCTTGGGCGCCAGCGGCAGGAACACCGTGCGCGTGGCCGCCGCTCCGCCACCGATGTGGAAGGTCAGCGTCTGCCCCGGGCTGGCGGACTGCGGTGAGTGTCCTTCGAGCTGGAAGAAGATGTATCCAGTCTTCCAAGTCCAGAACAGGCCGTGCAGTGGGTCCAGCGCGCCGGTCTGTGCGCCGGCGTGATTGCGCGCCTCGTCGACGCCGATCAGGAACTCGATACCGGTGTAGCTGCCGGGCGGTACGCCCGTCATCTCAAACTGTCCGCTCTGTGGCTTGGCCGCATCGACCAGTTGATAGCCGGCGCTGCTGTTGGGGTCCTGTGCGGCGGTGAACCAGCTGCCGTCGGGACGGCGCAGACGAAAGTTGCTGAGGTAATAGCGCAGCTTGCTCACCGTGAAGCTGTCGCCCGCCGCAGTGGCGATGCCGGTATCGCCACCCACAACCAGTGGTGCGCCGTGGGCAAGGTGGCTGATTTCCACCCGCACGGGCACCCCCGGCGGCGCAGCGGCGCCACCGCAAGCCACCAGCACCGCGGCGGCGAGCAGGCTCAGCGCGCGCAACGTCCAGGCTTGCATCGGGGGCATCTCCAGTGTGCAAAAGGAGCGGCACCGTATCAGCGCCGGGAAACCGCGCTAAATACCGATTGCTTCCTTGCTTATGGCGCTTTCTGGAATGATGGCGATCAACGACATTGATCTATTGATAGAGACATAAAGTATTTTTATGGAATAACGCCTGCCGCCAGCATGGCGGCTCGCCAGCCCGCAAATGGATCAAGGAAGAACCGACGGTGGAACACAAAGATCAGCGCCTTACCCGCTCGCGCCAGGGGCTGATGGCCGCGCTTGCCGCCCTGGCCCTGTCGCCCCAGGCGCAAGCCCAGGAGACTGCAACGGGCACCACGGCCATCGTGAAGAGCATCCCGGTGGAGGCACTGCCGGTCGCGCCGGAAGCCAGCACTGTGGAGACGGCACCCGCGCAGCAGCAGCTCGAAACCGTGACCGTCACTGCGCAAAAGCGCGAGCAGAACGCGCAGGACGTACCCATCTCAGTCGCCGCCTTCAACCAGAAGGCGCTCGACAACCTCAACATCACCAATCAGGTGAGCCTGCAGCAGGCCGTGCCGGGACTGGACGTGAACTCGTTGGCGCAGTTCACGACGATCTATCTGCGCGGCGTGGGCAGCGATGTGTTCCTCAATGGCGACCCGAGCGTGGCCACCTATGTGGACGGCATCTATTTCCCCTTTGCGCAAAGCCTCGACCAGGACTTTGGCGCGGTGGAGCGGCTGGAAGTGCTCAAGGGCCCGCAGGGCACGCTGTTCGGCCGCAATGCGGTGGGCGGGGCAATCAGCATCACCACGCGCGCGCCTAGCTTCACGGATGACGACACCGCATTACAGGTGGTCTTCGGCAACCGCGACACCCGCAACGTCCGTCTGCATCAAAACGTGCCGCTGACCGACTGGCTGGCGCTGAGCTTTAGCGGCTACGACAACCGCGCCGATCCCTACTACCACGGTACCGCCAATGGCGAGCCGCTCAGGCAGGAGTTCTCGCGCGGCGGGCGCGGCAAGCTGCGCGTCGCACCGCTGGAAAATCTCGACATCACGCTGGTGGCCTCCAAGCAGATCCAGCGCGGCCAAGGCTCGGTGTTCCAGCTCAATACCGATCCGTCGCCGCTGTTCCGCTGCTTTGGCGGCATACAGACCCCACTCTGCATCCAGCCCCAGACGGGCTATGACGGGGCCTTGAGCGAGGCGACTTTTCTGCGCTTCAACAGCAATGTCGGTTACGGCAGCGTTAAATACTCAGCACCCTGGCTGGATGTGAAATTGCTGGGCGGCCACCAGCGCGCCAACTCGACGTTTGCCTACGACTTCGACGGCTCGCCGCAGTCCATCGCCGCCTTTGACCAGAAAAGCAATTTCGCGCGGGTGGAAAACCTCGAACTGCAGTTTCTTTCCAACGACACCACGCCGTTCGGTGAGCGCTTCCAGTGGATCGTGGGTGCCAACTACTTCAAGAGCAAGCAGGGCTTCGACCCCGCAGCCCTCCAGCTCGGCGGCGTTGACCTGGGCGACACCCGGCCCGGCGGCATCTCCCTGCCCGCGCCCTTGCTCGCGATTCTCGATCAACTCAATCTGCCGATCCCGAATGATCTGGGCCTGGGCTTTCACGCCATCCTGGGCACCGATTCGCGGGCCGGATTTTTCCAGGGCAGTCTCGCCGTCACCGACTGGCTCTCGCTCACCGCCGGCGGCCGCTACCAGAGCGAGGATCGCTTCATCGTGCGCAGCGACTCCGGCCTGCTCAACTCCGATGGCAGCTCCACCACCCTGTTCGATTGGAAGCAGATCGGCGCCCGCGATGCCGACGGCAACACGGTGCCAACCTTCAACACGACCAAAAGCTTCTCGCCCAAGGGCGTGATCGAACTCCGACCCTTCGGCCAGGACACCCTGCTGTATGCCAGCTATCAGGAGGCACAGAAGTCGGCCACCTACAACACGGTCGCGCTCTACCAACCCCCGGCCTTCGTCAAACCCGAAAAGCTCAAGGGCACCGAGATCGGCGTGAAGACCGAGCTGTTCGACGGCGTAATCCAGTTCAATGCCGCCGCCTTCCAATACAAGATCCGCGACTTGCAGGTGCAATTCATCTCGCTGTTCCAGGGCGGTGCGGTGTCGTTCGAAAACGCCGGGGCGGCGACGGTACGCGGCGTGGATGTGGATACACGCATCAAGATCTTCCCCGCCACCTTCGACCGTTTGGTGCTCACCCTCAGTGCCTCGCTGCTGCGCGGCAAATACGACGACTATCGCAGTGCATCAGGCTTCGATCCGGTCGATGGCGACCTGCAGGACGGCACGTTCTCGTCCGATAACGACTACACCGGCAACCGCACGGTGCGCACGCCCAAGTTCACCGGCACAGCCGGTCTCTCCAAGAGCTGGAAGGTGCCGGGGGGACGGCTCGACCTCGGCGGGGATGTGTATCGCAACAGCGGCTTTGATTACGCTGCCTCCAACGAGGCCCGCTTTGCCCAGTCGAGCTACACGCTCTACGGTGCCCGCATCGGCTATCGCTACCAGCCCTGGGGTTTGAGCATCACCGGCTATGGCCGCAACCTCGGCGGTCAGCAATACACGCAGGGTCTGATCGCCACCGACTTCGGCCCCAACTACTCGCTGGCCCCGCCGATCACTTATGGCGTGCGCCTCAACCTCGATCTCTGATCGTTCACGGGATGCGCGCCGCCCTCAGATGTGGGTGGGACCGCGATGGCGGACGACGAACATCCGCGTCGGAGGCAACCCGTTTTTGAAGAAGCCACCCAGGCTGTGGCGTGCGACCACGATCAGGCAAGCCCGCTGCGAAGGCATGCTGCGCTCGGCACCTGCGTCGCCACGGCCCCCCATTGAACGGTGCGGCGATAGCCGCCTGTTCGGCGACATTTCAGCAAAAGCGCTCGCCTCTCATGGGCGGTAGCACGCCCCACGGGATGAAATCGCAGGCCGCAAAGCAGCATATGGGTAGAACTTGATCCCGACGCGAGGTCAATAGCTGCATAAGGGCGGATAATAACTGTCTGCTTTCAGACTAAATCTCCCGTGTCCTCCGCCATTCGAAAACGACGCGCCATCCCAGGCTTCGGTCTCACGCTGGGCATCACGCTCAGCTACCTCTCGCTCATCGTGCTGATTCCGCTCGCCGGCGTGTTCTTCAAGGCCTCGGGGCTGGGGGTCGATGGCCTGCTGCACACGCTCAGCTCGCCGCGCGTACTGGCCTCACTCAAACTCACCTTCGGTTCGGCGCTGCTCGCAGCCGTGTTCAATGCCTTTTTCGGCCTGCTGGTGGCCTGGGTGTTCGTGCGCTACCAGTTCCCGGGCAAGCGGATTTTCGATGCCTTCATCGATCTGCCCTTCGCGTTGCCCACGGCCGTGGCGGGTATTGCGCTCACCGCGCTCTACGCCGGCAACGGCTGGGTCGGCCAGCTGCTGGAGCCGCATGGCATCAAGGTGGCCTACTCGCCGCTGGGCGTGATCGTGGCCATGACCTTCATCAGCCTGCCCTTCGTAGTGCGTACGGTGGAGCCGGTGCTGGCCGAGGCCGAGAAGGAGCTTGAAGAAGCCGCTGCCACGCTCGGTGCAGGCCGCTGGGTGACGATCCGCCGCGTGATCTTCCCCACCGTATTGCCGGCGCTGCTCACTGGCTCGGCACTCGCCTTTGCCCGCGCCGTGGGTGAGTACGGCTCCATCATCTTCATCGCCGGCAACATCCCGATGGTGAGCGAGATCACGCCGCTGCTCATCATCATCAAGCTGGAAGAGTTCGACTACGCCGGTGCCACCGCCATCGCGGCGGCGATGCTGACCATTTCCTTCGTGTTGCTGCTGGCCGTGAATTTGCTACAGGCCTGGACCCGCCGGAGTGCCAAGCGATGAACGCCCTAAAAGACACTTCGCTGCAGGACAAGCCAGAGCTGCCGGCCGAATTCGGCAGCGGCCCCCTGCAAAGAAAGAACGCCGCCATCACCGAACCGGCCTGGGTGCGCTGGCTGCTGATTGCCGTCGCGCTGAGTTTCTTGAGCCTGTTCCTGCTGCTGCCACTGGCAGCGGTGTTCACCGAGGCGCTCCGCGATGGTTTTGGTACCTACCTGACGGCACTGAAAGAGCCGGATGCGTATTCCGCGCTCCAACTCACGCTGCTGGCCGCCTCCATTGCCGTACCGCTCAACCTGGTATTCGGCGTGGCGGCCGCCTGGTGCATCGCCAAGTTCGAGTTCAAGGGCAAGCAGCTGCTGATCTCGTTGATCGACCTGCCCTTCTCCGTCTCGCCGGTGGTGGCCGGTCTCGTCTACGTGCTGATCTTCGGCGCGCAGGGCTGGGCGGGTGGCTGGTTTGCCGAGCACGACATCAAGGTGATCTTTGCGGTGCCGGGCATCGCGCTCGCGACGATCTTCGTCACCTTCCCCTTCATCGCGCGCGAGTTGATCCCGCTGATGCAGGAGCAGGGCACAGACGATGAGCAGGCCGCACTCACGTTGGGGGCCAGCGGCTTCAAGACCTTCTGGCGCGTGACGCTGCCCAACATCAAGTGGGGTCTGCTGTACGGTGTGCTGCTCTGCAATGCCCGCGCGTTTGGCGAGTTCGGCGCGGTGAGCGTGGTGAGCGGCCACATCCGCGGGCAGACCAACACCCTGCCGCTGCATATCGAGATTCTCTACAACGAGTATGCCTTCGCCGCTGCCTTCGCCGTCGCCTCGCTGCTGGCGGGCTTGGCACTGATCACGCTGCTGCTCAAATCCCTTCTCGAATGGCGCTACGCCGACCAACTCGCGGCCTCGCGACGACACTAGCGAACCGAGGCAGGCGACCGCGTAGCAGTCGCCAAGCCGAGTGTGAGCCGTCGTCGTGCTCTACCTGCATTTAGCTCCGGATAACGAACCAGTTATGGACATCACCATCAAAAACGTCCGCAAGACCTTTGCGGATTTTCCGGCCCTCACCGGTGTGGACCTGCACATCGAGAGCGGCGAGCTCATCGCTCTGCTCGGCCCCAGCGGCAGCGGCAAGACCACGCTGCTGCGCGCGCTGGCCGGCCTGGAGCCAATCGACGCCGGCCAGATTCTGTTCGGCACCACCGATGCCACCAACCTGAGCGTGCAGGACCGCAAGGTCGGCTTCGTGTTCCAGCACTACGCGCTGTTCAAGCACATGACGGTGGCAGACAACATCGCCTTCGGTCTCTCGGTGCGCGATGGCAAGACGCGGCCGACGACGGCGGAGCAGAAGCGCCGCGCCAGCGAGCTGCTGGAACTGGTGCAGCTTAAGGGTCTCGAAAAGCGCTACCCCGCCCAGCTCTCCGGCGGCCAGAAGCAGCGCGTGGCCCTGGCCCGCGCGCTTGCCATCGAGCCGCGCGTGCTACTGCTCGACGAACCCTTCGGCGCGCTCGACGCCAAGGTGCGCAAGGACCTGCGCCGCTGGCTGCGCGAGCTGCACGAAAAGACCGGTGTCACCACCGTCTTCGTCACCCACGATCAGGAAGAAGCCTTGGAGCTCGCCGACCGCGTGGTGGTGATGAGCAAGGGCCGCATCGAGCAGGTGGGCACCACGGCGGAGGTCTACGAGAAACCCGCCACGCCCTTCGTCTTCGACTTTCTCGGCAGCGTGAATCTGCTGGCGGGCGAGGTGCAGGGCGGCAAGCTCAAGCTCAACGGCCTGTCACTGCCCACCGACAGCCCGCTGAGCGGCGCGGTGGATGTCTATGTACGCCCGCATGACCTGCGCCTGGTCGAACCGACCAGCGATGGCCTCGATGCACAGATCAGCTTCGTACAGCGCACCGGTCCTTTGGTCAAAGCGGTCGCCACCCTCGCCTTCGACGCCTCCAAGGTGGATATCGAGCTGGGCCACCTCGACCCGATGGCCCTCGCCCTCAAGCCCGGCACGGCGGTGCGCCTGCTGCCTGCTAGCTTTGGCCTGTTTGCCCGCGCCACACCCCAGGCTGCGGTGCAGACGCTACCGGATGTGGTACCGAACGCAGTGCCCGAGCAGCGAGGGGATCGGGCGCGCGCCTGATCACGGGGTGGGCTGCGGCCCACCTCATCTGGCTTGTCGCTCTAGGTCGTTTTGAGCTTCTGCAATAACTGCCGCGTCGAGCCATCCAGCGCCACCCGCTCGCCCTGCATGGCCTTGAGTATCGTGCCGGCGAGTTGCTTGCCCAGCTCAACACCCCACTGGTCAAAGCTGTTCATATCCCACAGCACCCCCAGCACAAAAGTGCGGTGCTCGTAGAGCGCGCACAGCATGCCGAGAGTTGATGCATCGAGACGGGGCAGCAGCAGCGTGTTGCTGGGGCGGTTGCCGGGGAAGACCCGGTGCGGGATGGCGGCTTCGAGTGCCGAACCACTCAGCCCCTTGGCAGAAAGCTCCGCACGCACTTCGGCGGCTGTCTTGCCGCGCATCATGGCCTGCGATTGCGCGAGGCCGTTGGCGAGCAGCAGCTGGTTGAGGTCGGCGTGCGGATGATCGGCTTCGGCGACGAGAATGAAATCCACCGGGCGGATTGCCGTGCCCTGATGCAGCATCTGGAAAAAGGCGTGCTGGCCGTTGGTGCCGACGTCGCCCCAGAGCGTGGGTGTGGTGGCGTATTCCACGGGCTCACCCGCGCGGTTGACGCGCTTGCCGTTGCTTTCCATCTCCAGCTGTTGCAACCAGGCGACGAATTTTTCCAGCCGCTGCCCATAGGGCGCGATGGCCTGATCGCTGGCGTCGAGAAAATTGGTGTTCCAGAACGCGATGAGCGCCATGAGCACGGGCAGATTGGCCTCGGCGGGTGCGCGGCGAAAATGCTCGTCCATGGCATGCGCGCCTGCCAAAAAGGCATGGAAGCGCGCGGGCCCGATGCCGACCATGATGGCAAGGCCGACCGCACTCCACATCGAGTAGCGCCCCCCGACCCAGTCCCAGAAAGCAAAGGCGTTTTCAGGCGCGATGCCGAAGGCTTGAACAGCCTCCAGATTGGTGGAGACGGCAACGAAGTGCTTGGGGATGGCCTTTTCGCCCAGTGCAGCGACCAGCCAGGCCCGGGCGACGTGCGCGTTGGCGAGGGTTTCCTGCGTGGTGAAGGTCTTGCTGGTCACGATGAATAGCGTCGTTGCCGGGTCGACGGTCTCCAGCACGCGGTGCAACTGGGCACCATCGACATTGGCGACAAAGTGCAGGCGCGGGCCATCGAGAAACGGTTGCAGGGCGTAGCAGACCATGCGCGGGCCCAGGTCACTGCCGCCGATGCCGATGTTGACGACATCGGTGATGGGCTTGCGCTTGGCCCCCTTCCATTGGCCGCTGCGCAGCAGGTCGGCGAAAGCTGCCATGCGGTCAAGCACCGCGTGCACCTGCGGCACGACATTGACGCCCGCCACCGCCATCACCGCGTCGCGCGGCGCCCGCAACGCCATGTGGAACGCGGCGCGGTGCTCGGTGTGATTGACGGGCTCGCCGGCAAACAGTCGCGCAATCCAGTTCGACAACTCCTGCTGCTGGGCGTAGTTCAGCAGCAGGTCGCGGGTTTCGCGGTTGAGGCGCTGTTTGGAGTAGTCGAGGAACAGCCCTTCCGCCTCGGCGCTGAACGTTTGCGCGCGGTTGCCGTCGGCATCGAACAGCTCGTTGAGGTGTACCTCGGCCAGCTCGCGCGCATGGGCAGCAAGGGCGCGCCAGGCTCGGCTTTGCGGGAGTGCAGACATGCGGATGTGGTGCAGGAAATGTGCCGACTAGGTAAGCACATCTACCCGGGCGAAGAAAGCCAACAAGAGTTACAGCAGGTGGTAGTTGAAGCTGATGCTCACCCGCTCCTGCGCGATCATCGAGGTTGGCACCTCGTGGCGCAGCCAGCTCTCGAAGAGGATGACGTGACCCGCCTGTGCCGGCACGGTGATGAAGGGCTGGTGCTCGCGCGGCGCAAGCTGGCTGCGCTGCGGTGCGGCCATCAGTTGCGAGAGGCGCGGGTCCTCGAACTTGAGGCCGGACGCACCGCGTGGCGTCTTGACATAGTAGGTGCCGCTGACCACCGACTGCGGGTGCAGATGAAAGCTGTGGGCACAGCCCTTGGGCATGACATTGGCCCAGCAGTCGGTCATCTTGAGCTTGCCGCCGCGCAGATCCCAGTGCAGAGCTTTGGCATACCGCCGCACATGGGCGTTGATCTTGACTTCCAGCGCCATGAAGGTGCTGCTGAACTGGTGCAGGCGATCCATCGAGCCGTAGCTGGTATAGCCGCCGGGGTAGCTGGTTTTCGACCACTGCTGACCTGCACGGTCGATGGCGCGCAGCTGCTCGATTTCTTCCAGCAATTCGGCATTCAGGCGGTTCACGCCCTCGCGCATGAGCGGTGCGTGGTGAATCAGCGTGGGGAACCAGCTTTGGGTGTGGGGCATGGTGGTTGTCACAAAAGAAAACGCCCGCATCGCAGCGGGCGTTCTGGGGACATCGAAAACCTCACGCAGCCATTTGAACGGGAATGGTGTTCGCGGTGCGGGCGACGCCGTTCTGGTCATTGCAGTAGACCAGACGCGGCTTGTAGAGACGTGCCTGCGCTTCGTCCATGTCGGCATAGATGGCGATGATGGCCTTGTCGCCGACGCGCGCCTTGTGAGCGGCCGCGCCGTTCACCGAGATGATGCCGCTGCCTTCCTCGGCACGAATGGCGTAGGTGGTAAAGCGCTCGCCGTTGGTGACGTTGTAGATCTGGATCTGCTCGAACTCCAGGATGCCGGCGAGATCCAGCAACTTGCCGTCGATGGCGCAGCTACCGTCGTAGTCGAGTTCGGAGTGGGTGACGCGGACGGAGTGCAGCTTGCACTTGAGCATGGTGAGACGCATGGCTTAATTCCTCTTGCTGTGCGGTCAGCGCGGCCCAAAAAGACATGCGCGCTTCGCTGATAGGGGTGTATTCAAGCAAGCGGGCGGCCCAATAAGACATACACCCGGTTCGTGCGCAGCGCCCCAGCGAGGGGCTTTCCGTCACGGATCAGTCATAAGTTTAGGCCCAATCCGGCATGGATCAAGCCCCGCGCGTCACGCGAGCCCAATCTTTAGATTGTCGATCAGCCGGGTTTTGCCCAGCAGCGCGGCAGCCAGAACCACCAAGCTCCTGCTTTCGTTGGCTGGCGCTTGCAGGTCTGGGCTGCGGATGGCGACGTATTGCGGATTGAACCCGTGTGCGGTCAAGGCCTGCATCCCGGCCTGTTCCAGGCCGGCAAAATCCCGCACGCCTTGCTTGACCTCATGAGCGATGGTCATGAGTGTGGCATAGATCACCGCGGCGGTGGCACGTTCCGCCTCGCTCAGGTATTGGTTGCGGGAGGACATGGCGAGCCCGCTGGCCTCGCGCCGTGTCGGCACCCCAACGATCTCGATGGACAGATGCAGGTCGCGAACCATGCGGGTAATCACTGCCAGTTGCTGCCAGTCCTTCTCGCCGAACAGCGCGACATCCGGCCGCACCAGGTTGAACAGCACGTTGACCACCGTCGCCACACCCTCGAAGTGGCCGGGACGGAACTCCCCCTCCAGCCCTTCGCTGACCCGGCTCACCTGCACCTGGGTGGTGAGCGGCAGGCCATGGGGATACATCTCTTCCACGCTGGGCGCGAACAGCAGATCGCAACCGGCGGCGGCCAGCTTTTCCTGGTCCGCTGGCAAGGTGCGCGGGTAACGCCCGAAGTCTTCGCTGGGGCCGAACTGCAGGGGATTGACGAACACGCTCGCCACCACGCGTGGCGCCTGTGCGCGGGCCGCGTGGATCAGGTCGATGTGGCCAGCATGCAGATTGCCCATGGTGGGCGCAAAGGCGATGCGCTCACCCTGTGCGCGCCATGCCGCGAGCTGTTGCCGCAACTCGGCAACCGTGTGGACGGTGCGCATGGGACTAGAAGCAGTGTTCCGGCGCGGGATAGGCGCCAGACTTCACTTCGCGCACGTAGGCGGCGATGGCCGCCTCGATCACGCCAGCCTTCTCACCCCCGGCTTTAGCGTTTGTCATGTAGTTCTTCACGAAGCGCGGCGTGCGGCCCAGTGTGACCTGCGGCGATATGCCCAGCACATCCTGCAAGACCAGAATCTGGCCGTCCACAGCAGCACCCGCGCCGATACCGATCACCGGTACTGGCGACTCGGCGGTGATGCGCGCGCCCAGTGCCGCCGGTACGCATTCCAGCAGCAGCAGGTCAGCACCGGCGTCAGCGAGCACCTTGGCGTCATGCAGCATGGCCTCGGCGGCGATATCTTCGCGGCCCTGCACCTTGAAGGTGCCCATCTTGTGGATGAACTGCGGTTGCAGGCCGAGATGCGCGCACACCGGCACGCCGCGGATGGCGAGGTATTCGACGATGCTCGCCTGCTCCTTGCCGCCTTCGAGCTTCACCATCTTGGCGGCACCTTCCTGCATCAGGCGCTGGCTGGAATCCAGCGCACGGTCGAGCGTCGCGTAGCTCAAAAATGGCAGGTCGGCGATGAGAAAGGCGCGCTTGAGATGCGGCGCGACGCAGCGCGAGTGGTAGACGATATCCGCCACCGTCACCGGCGTGGTGGTGCCGCCACCGTGAATCACCATGCCCAGCGAGTCGCCGATGAGCACCACGTCCACCCCGGCACGATCCTCGATCAGCGCAAAGCTGGCGTCATAGGCAGTGAGGCAGGCGATTTTCTCGCCGGCTGCGCGCATCTTGGCGAGGTCGGCGAGGTTGAGGGCTTTGATGGCTTCAGTCATGGCAGGAACCAGTCGGGTGCGGACTATAACAACAGGGTTTCGGGCAGCCGCGCATAGCCGCTGGGCTTGCTGAGCCAGTCCTGCAACTGCGCGTAGGTGCCCGCGTGCGCAGCCAGATCGACCTGCGAGACGTCGATTTCGATCACGGGGGCAGCTCGGTAGGCCGAGAAGTAGCGGGCATAGACGCCGCTCAGGTCTTCCAGGTAACTGCGCGAGATGGTGGCTTCGTAGCTGCGGCCGCGCTCCGCGATGCGCTCCATCAGCACGTCGACGGGCGCGGTGAGGTAGATCACTGCCGAAGGTGCGGGCACGCTCCAAGCCAGACGCTCGAAGACGGTGTCGTAGAGCTTCAGGTCTGACGGTGACAGCGTCAGCTTGGCGAACAGGCGGTCCTTGTCGAACAGGAAGTCCGCAATCCATTGCTCGTCAAAGAGGTCGCGCTGGGCAAAAGCCTCGCACTGGCCGGCGCGCTGTAGCAGGAACACCAACTGTGCGGGCAGCGCGCCGGTCGTCGGGTCGCGGTAGAAGCGCGGCAGAAAGGGATTGTTCTCGGGCTGCTCCAGCAGCAGCCGCGCACCGCTGTCGGCCGCGAGACGGCGGGCGAGCGTGGTTTTGCCCGCGCCGATGGGGCCGTCGATCACCACATAGTTCTGGCCGCTCATGTCCACGCCGCGAGTGCGGGTGTCGGCAGCTGGGCCAGAAGATCGCGCGCACGCCCCAGCAGCGGCACCTGCACGTCAGGCGCGATCTCGGCCAGCGGCTGGAGCACAAAATCGCGGAAGGTGAGCTCAGGATGCGGCAGGGTCAGTCGCGCGGAGCTGCACACCGTCTGCCCATGCAGCAGCAGGTCGAGATCAAGCACCCGCGCGCCCCAGCGCTCGGTGCGCACCCGGCCTGCGGCGTCTTCGATGGCTTGCAGGGCGTCGAGCAAATCTTGTGGTGGCAGGGCGGTCTCCAACTGCGCCACGGCATTGCAGTAGTCCGGTTGACCGGCGGGGCCGATGGCGGCGGAGCGGTAGAAGGTCGAGACCTTCTTCACCCCGGTTTGCGGCAAGGCCGCAAGGGCCTTCACGGCGGCCCGCAGTTGCGCTGCGGGATCGCCCAGATTCGCGCCCAGACCCACGAACGCCTCAGGCATTTCCAGCGGGCTTGTGACGGTTGCGGCCGCTGCGGCGGCGGCGCTTCTTGGGTTTGCCGTCGTTGCCGGGCGAAGCGGCTTCTTCCTCATCCTCGATCACCGGCAGCGCGCCCGGCTGAAGCTGGGCTGCCGTCCACCAGTCCGCCAGCTCTCGGCTGGCATCGCCGACTTCGGCTCGCAGCACCAGAAAGTCGAAGGCCGCACGGAAGCGCGGGTGCGTCAGCAGGCGCGCGGGCTTGCCGCCCTTGCGCTGTTCCAAGCGTGGTTGCAGCGCCCAGATTTCCTGCATGGGAACCGCGAAGCGCTTGGGAATGGTGACGCGGCCGTTGGCAAGCGCGATGGCCTCGTCCGCGGCCTGGGTCAGCGCCACATTGGGATGCAGGCCCTCTCGCTGGATGAGCTGCACAAACCGCTCGGCGACACAGGGCCAAAGGATGGCCGCGTAGAGGAAGGCGGGCGTAACCGGCTGGTCTTCGGCGATGCGCTTGGCGGTGTTTTCCAGCGCCTTGACGATGAAGCTCTCGAAGCCCGGATGCCGCTTAAGCGTCGCCTCGGTGTGCGGAAACAGCTCACCGAACAGCCCGCGCACCCTAAGACCGCGGAAGTTGGCCACCGCATCGACCGTGAGCAAGATCTTGATGATCTCGTCGAACAGGCGCGCCGCCGGAATCTCCCGCAGCAGCGGTGCAAGACGATAGATGGCCTCGTCGCTCGCCGGCTCGATGGTAAAGCGCAATTTATTGGCGATACGCACGGCACGCATCATGCGCACCGGATCTTCGCGGTAGCGCAGTTCGGGGTCGCCAATGAGTCGGATGAGGCGGTTGTTGATGTCCTCGATGCCACCCGTGAAATCAACCACCGAATAATCTTCGATGTCGTAGTACAGGGCGTTGACGGTGAAGTCGCGGCGGACTGCATCGGTCTCCAACGTGCCGTACTCGTTGTCAGAGAGGATGCGCCCGGTCTCGTCGCGCTCATGACTGTCGGTGATCGCACCACGGAACGTCGTGACTTCGATGATCTCGTTGCCGAAGCGCACATGGACAATCACGAAGCGGCGACCAATCAGCCGGGCGGTGCGGAACACCGCGCGCATCTGTTCCGGCCGCGCGTTGGTCGCAATATCGAAATCCTTGGGCGGAATGCCCGCCAGGATATCGCGCACCGCCCCACCCACCAGGTGCGCCTCGTAGCCAGCATCACGCAGACCGTAAAGCACCTTGAGTGCGGCCTGTGAAATGAGTTTGCGAGAGACGGGATGGTCTTCACGCGGGAGGCGGCGGACTTGCAAGGGAGCGTGCGGGGTTGAGTGTGCGGCGGATTATAGGGGCACCCAGAAACAACAAGGCCCGCAAGCGCGGGCCGGTTCAAGAGGACCCAAAATGCTTGTATTGGCGCCGTGCAAGGCGGCCCGGAGCGGCCTAGTGGCCCTGAGCGCCGACTCCTGCAATGCGACAAGCGCAGTAGCCAAGACAAGATTTTTGGCGTTCCCACGGGGATTCGAACCCCGGTTCTATCCGTGAGAGGGATATGTCCTAGGCCTCTAGACGATGGGAACCTGTATGCATTCTAACGCCTCCCATCGCTGGCGTCTCGCAATTCATTTCTTGGGACAATGCGAAACCCCAATTTTTCAACCTGCGACGACTCCATGACCGAGATCCCCCTGCCGGCGAGCATCTGGCGACGCCTCGCCGCATTTACATACGACAGCCTTCTCTATATCGCGATGCTGATGGCTGGCCTGGTACTCGCCAATTTCGTGATCGCCATGGCCATCGCGAAGAACGCCCAGACGCCGTTGCACAACCTGACGGTTCTGCCCTTGTATGGTTTCGGCATCGGCATGGTGATTTTCGCCTGGTCCTGGGCCAAGGGCGGGCAGACGCTTGGCATGCGGGCCTGGCGGATCCAGGTGCGTCGGCTCGATGGCAGCCGCCTGCGCTGGCCGATCGCCATCGTGCGTCTCACCTGCAGCTACCTGCTGCTGGCGCTCGCACTATGGCTCGGCTTGCACCTTGGGGAGGCACTGCCGGCCGGCAAGGCACGCGTGCTGAACGCGCTGAACCTGCTGCCCTGGGCCGTTCTGGCGCACTACGTGCCCTGCCTGATCTCAGCGCGCGGCCGCTCGCTGTCGGACTTTATTGCGGGCACCGAGGTGATCTCGCTGCCGCGTGGCACCGCCGCTAGTTCGCCCGCCGAATCCTGAACGTCGCGATCAGCGCCCAGACCAGGGTCGGCCCACCAGCGGCGGCGATGGCATTCCAGCCGTAGATCTGCCCCAGGCTCAGGCTCACGCGGTTGACCACATAGAAACCAACCCCGAGCAGGATGCCCAGCAGCAGCCGTTGCCCAGCCCCGGAGTCGCGCAGCGATCCAAACGCGAAGGGCACCGCAAACACAGCCATGGCCATGATGGTGAGCGGCTCGATGAGCTTGTGCCAGAACTGCAGTCGGTACTTGGAGGCATCGAGCTGATTGGCGTCCAGATAGTCGATCAACCGTCGCAGGCCGCGCACGGATAGCGCGTCAGCCTCCAGCAGATACAGACGGAGCACATTGGGGTTGACGGTGCCGCGCCAGCGCGCACTCGGCATGCTTTGGCTCTCGGCATGACCATCGGGCGTGAAGCGAGTTTCGCGCACCCCCTCCAGCAGCCAGCCGCCGTCGACATACCGCGCATGCTCGGCCGCCAGCAGCTTCTGCAGTTTGAGTTCGGCGTTGAGTGTGTAGATCTCGACCGCCTCCGCGCGGCCCTCCTTCACCAGACGGCGAAATCGAAGCACCTCGTCGCCATCACGAAGCCAGACCATCGTGGCACCGTCGGCATTCGCCCCCCCCGACTTGATCGCAGCGGCCAGACGATCGCCGCGCGGCGCAATCACATCGCCCACCAGCCAGCCCACGGCACCCAGTAGAGCACCTGAAAGCAAGGTGGCTGCGGCAATCTTGCGATTGGAAAGCCCGGCGGCGCGCATCGCCGTCAACTCGCTCTGCCCTGCCAGCATGCCCAGACCCATCAACGCACCGATCATCGAGACGATCGGCATCAGCAAGGCGAGGCCAGAAGGCATTTGCAGGAGTGTGGTCTGCATCAGCTGCAGCACCCCAAAGCCGTTCTTGCCGGTTTCGTCAGCATCCGTCACCAGGGTGATGAAGCTCTGGATGGCCAACATCGCCAGTGCCACGACGGCGGTGATGCCGAGCACATGTCGGACGATGTAGAAGGTGAGAAGACGGGGCATAGGGCAGGCTTTGGAGTGCGCGAACCTTAGCTGAAAACCAGTCCGTCGGCGCCAAATACGGGCCTGCGCAGGCAGATCAACCCATTCGCCAAATCAGCAGTAAAATTGGGAATCAGCCACGTTTCTGACAAAACCGTCGACAAGACCACACAAAATCAGCTTTGTGCTGTCGCTGCCAACGGCCCAGTGGCCTCCGACCAACCAGCAAAACCAATGAGCAAGGCCATGACCATGGAATATTTCGTCAAGAGCGGTAACCCAGAAAAGCAGCGCGTGGCCTGCATCATCGTTGGCATCTTTGACCGCCGCTCACCTTCAGACCCTGCCGAGGTGGTGGACAAGGCGAGCGAAGGCCAGATCGCCGCGATCCTGCGTAAGGGCGACATGGATGGCAAGCTGGGTTCCACGCTGGTGCTGCACAACGTGCCAGGCGTGTTCGCCGACCGCGTGCTGCTCGTGGGCCTGGGCAAGCAGCGTGACTTTGACGAGAGCAGCTTCCGCAAGGCCAACGCCGCGGCTGCCCGCGCCCTGCGCAATGCCACCGGCGCGATCGACGCAGTGAGTTATCTCACCCACATCGAAATCAAAGGCCACGACTATCGCTGGAACGTGCAGCAGGCCGTGATGGCGACCGAAGACGCCTACTACGCCATGCACACCATGAAGGGCTCGGCCACCAAGGAGCACCTGCCCGTTTACAAGCTGGAACGCCTCACCTTCGATGTGCCGCGCCGCTCCGACCTGCCGGCGGGCGAGCAGGGTCTGGCCGAGGCACTGGCTGTGGCACACGGCGTGTCGCTGGCAAAGGACTTGGGCAACCTGCCCGGTAACGTCTGCACCCCCACCTATCTGGCCGAGACGGCGCAGAAGCTCGCTGCCGAGAGCGGTGGCACGCTGAAGGTGAAGGTGCTGGAAGAGGCCGATATGGAAAAGCTCGGCATGCACTCGCTGCTCTCCGTGAGCCGCGGCTCGCGCCAGCCGGCCAAGCTGATCTGCCTGGAATACAAACAGGGTGCCAAGGGCGAAAAGCCGGTCGCACTCGTCGGCAAGGGTCTCACCTTCGACTCGGGCGGTATCAGTCTCAAGCCGGGTGCCAAGATGGATGAGATGAAGTTCGACATGTGTGGTGGTGCCTCGGTGCTCGGCACCTTCAAGGCGCTGGTGGCGCTCAAGCTGCCGATCAACGTGGTGGGCGTGATCGCCTCCAGCGAGAACATGCCGGACGGCATGGCCTCGAAGCCCGGCGACATCGTCACCAGCATGGCTGGCATCACGATTGAGGTGCTCAACACCGACGCCGAGGGCCGCCTGATCCTCTGCGATGCGCTGACCTACACCGAGCGTACTTACGAGCCGGCTGTCTGCATCGACATGGCCACCCTCACCGGCGCCTGCGTCATCGCACTGGGCCAGTTCCCGTCAGGTCTGTTCTGCAACACGCCCTCACTGACCCGCGCCCTGCTCACTGCCGGCGAGCAGATCGGTGACCGCGCCTGGGAGCTGCCGCTGTGGCCGGAGTACGAAGAGAACATCAAGAGCGAGTTCGCCGACATCGCCAACATCGCCACCAAGGGCGAGGGCGGTGGTGCCAGCATTGGCGCGGCCTTTTTGCACAAGTTCACCAAGAAGATGAAATGGGCGCACCTCGATATCGCCGGCACCGCCTGGATGGGCAAGAAGGGCACGGGTCGCCCGGTGCCGCTGCTCACGCAATACCTGGTGAACTACGCCGCGAAGGAAGAGTAAGTCCAGGCAGCGTCACATGACCCGGATTGATTTCTACATCCTTCCTGCCGAGGGCGGCACCGACCCGGTGGTTGCCGCCGCTCGCCTCTGCGACAAGGCCGTGAGCGCTGGTAAATCGCTCTACGTCACTACGCCGGACGCCGCGCGGCTCGATGCGCTGGACGACCTCTTGTGGACCCAGCGGCAGGGCAGCTTCATCTCGCACGAGCGCTTCGTGCGCGAGCCTCCTGTGGAGCCGCTACCCAAGGTCTTGCTGGGCGATGCGGAGCCGCCGGAAGACTGGCATGACGTATTGCTGAATCTCGGGCAGGACGTGCCACCCTACTTCAGCCGGTTCGACCGCGTGCTGGAGATCGTGCCAGGCGACGCCAACAGCCGGGCGAAGTGCCGCGAGCGGTTCAAGTTCTATCGGGACCGGGGCTACGAGTTGAAGACCTTCGAGCAGACCGCCGAGGGTGGTTGGGTGAGCCGGACCTAGGTCATTTGCCTTGAATGGCCATCGCCCGGTGAACGGGACTTCCCGCCCAATTGTTGCTCTCGGAGGGTGCCCGAGCGCTACGACGGGGACGTTGTGGGCGGGGATCGTTCAGCCGTCTGAGGTCTCGGCCCGGATGGCCTGTGCGCCCGGCTGAAACCACCCAAGCGCATCGCGCAGCCGCACCACCTCACCAACGATGATCAGGCTCGCGCCACGCGGCGCCTCGGCGGCGACTTTTGCCGGCAGATCCGACAGCGTGCCGATGACAACGCGCTGGCTCGGCTGGGTGCCTTCTTCCACCAGCGCCGCCGGCCAATCGTCGGGTAACCCGTGCGCGATCAGCTCGGCGCAAACCCGGGGGAGCGTCACCACGCCCATGTAGAACACCACCGTCTGGCCCCGGCGCGCCAGCTGATCCCAGTGCAGGGTCAGCGTGCCATCGGCACGGGCGTGGCCGGTAACAAATACGCAGCTTTGCGCATAGTCGCGGTGCGTGAGCGGGATGCCTGCATAAGCAGCGCAGCCACTCGCGGCCGTGATACCCGGCACCACCTGAAACGCGATGCCCTGCGCCGAGAGCTCAGCAATCTCCTCACCGCCGCGCCCGAAGATGAAGGGGTCACCGCCCTTCAGGCGCAGCACGCGCTTGCCCCGCTTGGCCAGGCGAACCAACTCCTTGTTGATTTCGTCCTGCGGCACCGTGTGCTGGTTGCGCTGCTTACCAACAAAAATGCGCTCAGCGTCGCGGCGCACCAACTCCATGATGGCGGGCGACACCAGGCGGTCGAATAGCACCACGTCCGCCTGCTGCATCAGGCGCAGGGCACGGAAAGTGAGCAGATCCGGGTCGCCAGGGCCGGCACCCACCAGATACACCTCACCCCGCGCGGGCTCGCCTGCGATGAGTTGATCGAGATCAAGATTCGCGGCGCGCTCGTCCCCGGCAAGCAATCGCTCGGGGCCGGGCCCGTCGAGAAACCGCTCCCACAGGGCACGACGCTGCTCCACTGCCAGCGTCTTCACACGCGAACGATGACGCTCCATGAAGGACGCCAGCCGACCGTAGCCTGCGGGCAGCATCGCCTCGATGCGCTCGCGCAGCCGCCGCGCCAACACCGGCGCGGCACCACCGCTGGAAATCGCCACCCACAGCGGCGCGCGCTCGACCAGCGAGGGCGTGATGAAGCTGGACGGTGCGGGATCGTCCACTACGTTGACCGGTACATTGGCTGCATCGGCCGCAGCGGCCACGCGGCGATTGAAGTCGCGGTCGTCGGTGGCGGCGATGACCAGCCGGCAACCTTGCACCTGTGCTGCATCAAACGCGGACCCGTTCGCCGCGATCACGCCCTGCTCAACCAGTGACGCCAACTCGGCGTTGAGGTCCAGTGCCACGACCTCGATGCGGGGTGCTGCCTTGAGCAACAACCGCACCTTGCGCGCCGCCACCTCGCCACCGCCCACGACCAGCACACGCGCCCCGGCCAGTCGCAGCGTGATGGGTAGCCACGGGTTCACAGCTTCGAGGGACGCGTGATTTTTCATTGCTAAAGTGTATATTAGATGCGGTTTGATATTCCCATTCAAGGTTTCGCCCATGAAAATCCGCCAGCTTCACTATGTGCTCGAAGTCGCCAAACGGGGCCTCAACGTCACTGCCGCCGCCGAGGCCCTGCACACCAGTCAGCCCGGTGTCTCCAAGCAAGTGAAGCTTCTGGAGGATGAACTGGGCGTCGACATTTTCGTGCGCAATGGCAAGCATCTGGCGGAGATCACGCCCGCCGGCAAGCGCATCCTCGACTACGCCGAGAAGCTGATCGCCGAGAGCGAGAACATCAAGAACGTCGCCCGCGAGTTCCGACAGACCGACGAGGGTGATCTCACCATTGCCACGACCCATACCCAGGCGCGCTACGCACTGCCGCAGGTGATCCAGGCGTTTCGCCAGAAATACCCCAAGGTGGCGCTGCACCTGCACCAGGGGTCGCCACCGCAGATCGCCAAAATGGCGGCTGAGGGCGAGGCGGATTTCGCCATCGCCACCGAGGCCATGCACCACTTCGAGCAGATGGTGATGCTGCCCTGCTATCACTGGAACCGCTGCGTGCTGGTGCCGCCGACGCATCCGCTGGCAGCGCTGAAGAAGCTGACCCTCCGGGCCATTTCAGAGCACCCGCTCATCACTTACACCTTTGGTTTCACCGGCCGCAGCAAGCTCGACCAGGCCTTTGCCGGCGAAGGCCTGAGGCCGGATGTGGTACTCACGGCCGTCGACGCCGACGTGATCAAGACCTACGTCCGCGCCGGCCTGGGCATCGGCATCATCGCCAACATGGCTTGGGACGCCCGTACCGATAGTGACCTCGTGCAACTCGATGCCAGCCATCTGTTCGAGCCGTCTACCACCCACATCGGCTTTCGTCGCAGCCTGTTTCTGCGTGGCTACATGTATGACTTCATGCAGCTGTTTGCCGCCCATCTGAACAAGGACTTGGTCGACAGCATCGCTGCCCTACCCGATGCCGAAGCCCGACGCAGCGAGGTCAGCAAGCGGGTGCGGGTGCCGTGATCCACCATGCGCCGACGCGCTCAATGGCGGTTGCCCGCCGCCGTGGGAGCGACATTGACATTCGATCTGACCGCGCGAGCTTGCTACCCTTCGCGCCCGCAAAAAACCCTGGCCTGCGGACGGAGTAACCCATGTATCGCTACGACCAATACGACCAGGCTCTGGTCGATGCCCGCGTCGCGCAGTTCCGCGACCAGACCGCGCGCTATCTCGCGGGCACCTTGCCGGCAGACGAGTTCCGTCATCTGCGCCTGCGCAACGGCCTCTACGTGCAGCGCTTCGCACCGATGCTGCGCGTCGCCATCCCCTACGGCACGCTCAGCTCGAAGCAGCTGCGCATGCTGGCGCACATCGCGCGGAAGTACGACAAGGGTTACGGCCACTTCACCACGCGGCAGAACATCCAGTTCAACTGGCCCAAGCTCGAAACCGTGCCGGACATCCTCGCCGACCTCGCCACAGTGGAGATGCACGCCATCCAGACCAGCGGCAACTGCATCCGCAACATCACGGCGGATCATCTGGCGGGTGTTGCGAAGGACGAGCTGATCGACCCCCGTCCGTATTGCGAGCTCACGCGCCAGTGGGCCACCGAGCACCCGGAGTTCAACTGGCTGCCGCGCAAGTTCAAGTTCGCGTTCTCGTCCTCGACCACCGATCGCTCGGCGACACAGGTGCACGACATCGGCGTGCACATCATCAAGAACGCCGCCGGCGAGATCGGCTACGAAATGGTCGTCGGTGGTGGCCTGGGCCGCACGCCCATCATCGGCCAGGTGATCCGCGAGTGGCTGCCGGAGGAGGATCTGCTCAGCTACAGCGAGGCGATCCTGCGCGTCTACAACCTGCTCGGCCGGCGCGACAACATCTACAAGGCGCGCATCAAGATCACGGTGAAGGAAACCGGTCTCACCAAGTTCAAGGAGATGGTCGAGGCCGAGTGGGCCACCATCAAGGATGGCCCGCTCAAGCTCAAGCGTGCGGACATCGAGCGCTTCCAGTCCTACTTCACCGCTTTCGACTACGAGGCTTCGGCCGCGAGTGATACGAGCTACGCCGAACATCTGGCGAAGGACTCTGCCTTTGCCGCCTGGACCAAGCGCAACCTCAAGGCACACCGCCAGCCGGGCTATGCGATTGTCTTTCTCTCTCTCAAGGCGCGTGGTGTCGCACCCGGTGACGTCACCGATGCGCAGATGGATGCGATTGCCGACCTCGCCGACCAGTATTCCTTCGGCGAGCTGCGCGCCACGCACAACCAGAATCTCGTCTTCACCGACGTGCGCCAGGCCGATCTCTATCCGCTCTGGCAGGCGCTGGTGAAGCTCGATCTCGCCACGCCGAACATCGGCTTGCTAACCGATCTCATCTGCTGCCCCGGCCTCGACTTCTGCTCACTCAGCAATGCGAGCTCCATCGCGGTGGCCGAGGAAATCTTCGACCGCTTCGAGTCGCTGGACTACCAGCACGACATCGGCGAGATCAAGCTCAACATGTCCGGCTGCATGAACGGTTGCGGCCACCACAGCGTCGGCCACATCGGCATCCTGGGTGTCGATAAGAAGGGCGAGGAGTGGTACCAGATCACGCTCGGCGGTTCGAGCGAGAACAAGGCCAGCCTCGGCGACCGCACCGGGCCTTCGGTGGACCGCGAGCACATCGCCGATGCGGTGCAGACCATCGTCCACACCTACCTCGACCAGCGCAGCAGCGAGGACGAGAGCTTTCTCGCCTGCTACCAGCGCGTTGGCATGGCACCGTTCAAGGCCAAGCTATACCCCGCAGCTGCCGAGGAGGCCGCATGAGCGGGCTCCTCGATATCCACGGTAACGCGCTCGAGGAGGCCTACCTCACGCTGGCGGACGATGCCGCACTCCCCGCCGATGGTGCCGTGCTGGTCAGCCTTGCGCGCTGGCAGGCTGACGCTGCCGCATTCACCAGCCGCATGGCCCCGGTGGCTGTAAAGCTGCCCAATACCGCGGATGTACTCACCCTGGACGCGGCCCTGCTCGCCCGCCCCCTGCTAGTACTGGATTTCCCCACGTTCGCCGACGGTCGCGCGTATTCCCAGGCCCGTCGCCTGCGCGAGCGCTGCGGCTATGTCGGTCGCCTGCGGGCGACCGGCGGCGCGGTGGTGCTCGACCAACTGGTGATGCTGTTGCGCAACGGCTTTGATGAAGTGCAGCTACGCGCCGACCAGTCCCTCACGCAGGCCGCCGATGAACTGAAACGTCTGCGCGACCCGGCCTATCAGCCCGACGCGCTGCAAAGTCGCGCGGTCTTCGCCCTGCGCCGCTGAACCAGCGGCGCAAGATCTAAAAGCCATCAGATCGATTTCCAACGGCGGGCCGGTGACAAGCCGGGGGGCCAATATCCTTGTATCCGCATAAGCGGATATACTCGCCACACTTGGCCCGCGAGGGGCGCTGCGACCGTCGAAGTGAACGGCCAGGCTCGCAGGCACTGACAATGCAACCGCGCCCGTTCCAGACCACATCTTCATCTTTGGAGCGACGCCATGAACGCACCTCTCAACACCAAACCCTTTACCGATTTCAAGGTCCGCGACATGTCGCTGGCCGCCTTCGGCCGCAAGCGCATCCGCATGGCCGAGGAAGAAATGCCCGGCCTGATGTCCATTCGCGCCAAGTACGCGCCCTTGCAGCCGCTTGCCGGCGTGCGCCTGACCGGCTCGCTGCACATGACCAAGGAAACCGCCGTGCTGCTCGAAACGCTCGGCCACCTCGGTGCCAGCGTACGTTGGGCCACCTGCAACATCTTCTCGACCCAGGATGACGCCGCTGCGGCCGTCGCCGCCGCCGGCACGCCGGTGTTCGCCTGGAAGGGCGAGACGCTGGAAGAGTATTGGGACCTGACGATGGACTGCATCACCCACACCCTGCCCGACGGCACGCTCACGGGCCCCGAGCTGGTGGTGGACGATGGCGGTGATGTGACCCTGCTCATCCACAAGGGTTACGAGCTGGAGCACGGCAGCGACTGGGTCAATACGCCTAGCGACAACCACGAAGTGCAGGTGATCAAGAATCTGCTCAAGCGAATCGCCAAGGAGCGCCCAGGCTTCTGGACTCGCGTGGTCAAGGACTGGAAGGGTGTGGCAGAAGAGACCACCACCGGCGTGCATCGTCTCTATCAGATGTATGAAACGCAGTCCCTGCTGGTGCCTGCCATCAACGTCAACGATTCGGTCACCAAGAGCAAGTTCGACAACCTCTACGGCTGCCGCGAATCGCTGGCCGACGGCATCAAGCGCGCCACCGACCTCATGATCGCCGGCAAGGTTGCCTTTGTGGCGGGCTACGGCGACGTGGGCAAGGGCTCGGCATTTTCGCTGCGCGGCCTCGGCGCGCGCGTGATCGTGTCGGAAGTCGACCCCATCAATGCCCTTCAGGCGGCGATGGAAGGCTTCGAAGTCAAGACCATCGAAGACGTGCTGCCCTTTGCCGACATCTACGTCTCTGCCACTGGCAACAAAGACATCATCACCCTCGAACACATGAAGGCGATGAAGTCGAACGCGCTGGTCTGCAACATCGGCCACTTCGACAACGAGATCCAAATGGACCGCCTGAACGCCTCGGGTGCCGAGCGCGACCAGATCAAGCCGCAGGTCGACCGCTACACCTTCAAGGACACCGGCCGCTCCATCTACGTGCTGGCCGAAGGCCGCCTCATCAACCTCGGCTGCGCGCACGGCCACCCGGCCTTCGTGATGTCCAACAGCTTCTCCAACCAGACGCTCGCCGCGATCGACCTGTGGAAGAACAAGGACGTCTACGAGAAAAAGGTCTATCGCCTGCCCAAGAAGCTCGATGAAGAAGTGGCCGCACTGCACCTGGAGCAGATCGGCGTGAAGCTCACCAAGCTCAGCCCCGATCAGGCCGCCTACCTCGGCGTGCCGGTGGAAGGCCCCTACAAGCCGGATCACTACCGCTACTAAGCGGCTGCAGCGGCTGCATCAGGGCGACGGGCGCTGCATTGGGCCCGTCGCCTTTTTTCGAGGAGCGCAACACCATGAAAATCCATCATCTCAACTGTGGCTCCATGTGCCCCCACGGCCGCCGCCTGATGCAGGGCGAAGGCGGCTGGCTAGAGCCGGCTCGCATCGTCTGCCATTGCTGGCTGATCGAAGGTCGCCAGGGCCTCACACTGGTCGACACCGGCCTGGGCACCGCACAGGTCGCAGGCATGGTCACCGGCAACAACAAGGCGCTGATGCGCCCCAAGCTCAAGCTCGAAGAAACGGCGCTCGTGCAGATCACCCAACTCGGCTTCAAGGCCAGCGACGTGCAGCACATCGTACTCACGCATCTGGACTTCGACCATGCTGGCGCACTGGCCGATTTCCCCGACGCGACCGTGCACGTGCACGCCACCGAGCTGGCCGCCGCGCAGGCACCCGCCACCTTCATCGAGAAGCAGCGCTACGAAAAGCGCCTCTGGTCGCATGGGCCCAAGTGGCAGACGCACACGACGACTGGCGAACGCTGGAACGGTTTTGACGCCGTGCGCGCACTGGGGGATGGCGATGACGAGATTCTGCTGGTGCCGCTCGCCGGCCACACCCGCGGCCACACCGGCGTGGCCGTGCGCGAAGCCAGCGGTTGGCGGCTGCATGGTGGCGATGCCTACTTTTTTCATACCGAAGTGCAAACCCCGGCGCACAGCCCCGCGGGCTTGGGCTTTTTTCAAACCGTGCTCGCCGTCGACAACGCCGCGCGCAAGACCAATCAAGCCCGCCTCGCTGCACTGAACGCGCGAGGGGGCATCACCCTCAATAGCGCGCACTGCCCGCACGAACTCGCCCGCGACCAGGGCTGATCCCCATGAGCCAAGACGTCCACTTTTCCTTCGAGCTGTTCCCGCCGCGCACGCCACAGGGCTGGAGCAACCTGCCCAAGCTGATCGGCGATCTGGCCAGCGTGAAGCCCGCATTTTTCAGCGTCACCCACGGCGCCGGTGGCAGCGACCAGGGCGGCACTTACGAGGCCATCATCAAGGTCATCGAGCAGACCGGTATCGAGGCCGCACCGCACCTCACCTGCATCGGCAGCACGCGCGCGAACATCGCCGCACTGCTGCAGCAGTATCGCGAAGCGGGCGTGCGGCGCATCGTTGCCCTGCGCGGCGACCTGCCTGCCACCGCGATGAGCGCCGAAGCGCCAGGGGAGTTCCGCTATGCCAACGAGCTGGTGAGCTTCATCCGCGAAACGCACGGCGAGCACTTCACGCTCGAAGTGGCCGCCTACCCCGAGATGCACCCGCAAGCCGCCAGCCCGCAGGCCGACTTCGACGCCTACGTGCGCAAGGTGAAAGCCGGCGCGCACGGCGCAGTGACGCAGTACTTCTACAACGCCGACAGCTACTTCGCGTTCGTCGAGCAAAGCCAGAAAGCCGGTATCGACATCCCCTGCGTGCCGGGCGTGATGCCCATCGTCAACACGTCGCAACTGCTGCGCTTCTCCGCCGCCTGCGGCGCCGAAGTGCCGCGCTGGATCAGGCTGCGGCTCGAAAGCTACGGCGAGGACAAGAGCAGCGTGCAGGCATTCGGGCTGGAGGTAGTGACGCGTCTTTCCGAAACACTGCTCAAGGGGGGTGCGCCGGGGATTCACTTCTACACGCTGAATCAGGCCGAGCCGACCTTGAAGCTCTGGCGAAATCTCGGCTTGCCGGGGTAGATGCGGCCGCGGTCGTTTGGATTTTCGGGGATAGTGGTTCCTGCAAGGCTCAGGCCTGGAGCCATCGGCAGAATATCTTCATCCCGAATAATTGATATTCAGGCGGGCGCCTTCTGCCGTGAGTCGACGGTCCGTAGAGTCTCGACATCGTTCTGCAGGATGTCGTGTCATGCCTCTACGCTCCCTCACCCGCGCACTGCTGCCCCTGTTGGTGGTCATTGGTCTTGCTGGCTGCCAAGGCAGCGCTGGCGGCGATCAGGCTGAAGCCAAGCGCGCCAGGCCCCCAGGCACGTTCGCTCTCTCGGCCTCCAGCTACAGCGCCACTCAAAATGCCGGGGCCGTCACGATCACCGTCAATCGACTGAGCGGCAGTTACGGCGATGTAGGGGTCGGCTACACCACGGCGGACGGCACCGCCGTTGCAGGCCGCGACTACACGGCCGTGACCGGCACCGTGCGCTGGACCAACGGCGATACCAGTGCCAAGAGCTTCTCGGTGCCGATCAGCAACGCCACGCCCTTCAGCGGCAACCGCGCGTTCACGGTCTCGCTGACCAGCGCCACGGGCGGCGCCTCCATTGGCAAGGCCAATCGCGCCACGATCACCATCAACGGCAGTCGCGTCCCCACCGGGGCGATGGGTGCGGCAGCTGCCTCAAGGTTGCTGACCCAGGGTACCTTCGGCCCTTCCATGAGCAGCATTGATGCGGCCGCCACCCAGACCTACGACCAGTGGTTTGCTGCCCAGGCGCAAGCGAGGCCCAGTCTCACCTACCCGTTCATCAAGGACGCCACCGACAACGCCAACTGGATCCCCTACTGGTGGCGCAACGCGGTGCAGGGGCCGGATCAGCTACGGCAGCGGATGGCCTGGGCGCTGTCTCAAATCTTTGTGGTCTCCGGCCAATCCGGCGCGTTGTTCGCCAACAACCGGGCGCTGGCTTTCTATTACGACCTACTCACGCAGAACGCGCTCGGCAACTACCGCCAGTTGCTCGAACACGTGTCGCTATCGCTGCAGATGGGCGTCTACCTCAACATGTATCACAGCAACAAAGCGAATGAGGCCACCGGCATCCATGCCGACCAGAACTTCGCCCGCGAGATCATGCAGCTGTTCACGGTCGGTCTGGTGGAGTTGAACCTCGATGGCACGGCAAAGCTCGGCAGCAATGGCAGGCCGATCCCGACCTACGGTTACCCCCAGATCGAGAATCTGGCCAATGCCTTCACCGGCTGGGCGTCGAATCCCACGACACAGACGGGAGAGAACGCCTACCTCTACGACTACGACTTCACCCGGCCCATGGTCGGGTATCAGGACCACCACGACACCAACGCCAAGACCATCATTGGCGGCGTGACGATCCCCGCCGGCGGCACGCCTGCCAGCGACCTGAAGATCGCGCTGGATACGCTGGCCAACCATCCCAACACCGCGCCATTCATCAGCAAGCTGCTGATCCAGCGCCTGGTGACAAGCAATCCCACGCCCGCCTTTGTGCAACGGGTGGCGACGGTGTTCAACAACAACGGCAGTGGGGTGCGGGGCGATCTGCTGGCAGTCGCCAGGGCGATCCTCACGGACAGCGAGGCCATCAACGTGCGTGGGAATACCGACGGCAAGTTGCGCGAGCCGCTGCTACGCCTCACTAACCTCTGGCGCGCGTTCGATGGCCGCAGCAGCACGGGTGCCGTCAATGAGTACGGCATCGTTCAGGATGCCTACGCCCGCATGGGTCAAGCCCCGCTGGCCTCAGCCACCGTGTTCAATTTCTACCAGCCGGACTACGTGCGCGTCGGGCAGCTGGCCACGGCGGGGTTGGTGGTACCGGAGTTTCAGATCACCAACGAAAACACGCTGGCCCTCATCACCAGTGAGTTCATCCGGCAGGCGTATCAATTCGAAGACAGCACCGGCAAGCGCTACGCCGGCTACCAGGGCTTTGATGAAGCCCAGAACCTCGGCACCGAGAGCGTGTTGCTGCATACCGCGTCCTGGGAGTCGCTGGCGACCAATCCCAGCAACCTCATCGCGCGCATGAACCAGGTGCTCATGCAGGGCCAGATGCCCAACGCGATGTTCACCACCCTCGTCAATTACGTCAGTGCCATCCCCAGCACGGAAGAGGCTTATCGCGCCCGCCGGGTAGTCGAAGCCGCAGACCTCATCCTCAACTCACCGCAATACGCGGTTCAGCGCTAGGAGCAGCGACATGAAGGATTTCCTCAGCGACCTGCTGCTCGACCACAGCGCCGTCTCGCGGCGCCAGTTTCTGCGCCGCAGTGCCAAGCTCGCCGCCTCGGCCAGTCTGCTTGGCACCGTCGGCAGCTTCCAGCGCGCCTTTGGCGCCACCGCCAGCACCACCGGCTACAAGGCGCTGGTCTGTGTGTATCTGGATGGTGGCAACAATGGGTTCAACACGATCGTCCCGACGACTCAGGCCGGTTACAACGTCTACGCCGCCTCGCGCACCAACCTCGCCCTGCCGCGCAGCAGCCTGCTCTCGCTGACCGGCACAGCGAGCGATGGCTACGCCTACGGCTTCAACGCCGCCTGCCCGGAAATGCGGAACCTGTTCAACACCGGCAAGCTGGCGGTGCTCGGCAACGTCGGCACGCTGGTACAGCCCACCTCCAAGGCACAGGCCCAGGGTGGCGTGAACCTGCCGCTGCAATTGTTCTCGCACCTCGACCAGCGCACCGCCTGGTGGACGAGCGTGCCGGACAAGGCCGAACGCAGCGGCTGGGCGGGACGCATCGCGGACCTTTACGACGCACAGGGCTATCGCTCACCGCTGTCGATGAACATCAACATCGGCGGCATTAACTACTGGCAGGAGGGCCGCCGCATCATGCCCTACGTACTGGGGCCGAACGGTGCACCGTCGATCTTTGCCATCAACAGCGGCTATCGCAACGGCCTGCGCCAACAGGCGGCGCGGGACATCCTGGCCCAGGCCAGCAGCCATCCCCACCTGCTGATCAAGGAATTCGCCAGCATCGAGAGCAGTGCCATCGCCAAGGTGGATGTGGTCAATCGGGCGCTGGGCGCGGCAGGTGACATCAGCACTCCCTTTCCCGAATACCCGGGCGATCAGGGCCTGGGCGCACAGCTGCGCGCAGTGGCGCGCTGCATCAAGGCGCACAACCAGATCGGTGACGCGCGGCAGATGTTCTTCGTGCAGATGGGGGGCTTCGACAGCCACGGCGACGAACTCAATGGACAAGGCAGCCGCCTGCAAATCGTCAGCCGGAATCTCAAGGCGTTCTGGGATGCCCTAAACGAGATCGGAGAGCAGAACAACGTCACAGTGTTCACGGCCTCCGACTTTGGCCGTGGCCTCGGCAGCAACGGCGATGGCAGCGACCATGCCTGGGGCAACCACCAGTTCATCCTGGGCGGCGCGGTTCAGGGTGGGCGCTACTACGGCACCATGCCCAGCCTCGCCCTCGGCAGCGAGAACGATCTCGGCGCGGGTCGGCTCATCCCCACCACCAGCACCGACCAGTACGCCGCCACACTGGCGCGCTGGTTTGGCGTGGCGGATGCCGACCTCAACAGCGTGTTCCCGAACCTCGCCAACTTTGGCAGCCGCAATCTCGGGTTTCTCGCGTAGGCACTGGAGCGCAATCGTTCGCGGATGCGGTCAGCTTCAGCGCCCGGCGCTGGGCCGACGCGGCAGTGCCGGCGGAGCCTGACGCGGCATGAACGGTGCTAGCGTTGCAGGAACCATTCAGGAGCCGCCGTGACTCACACCGTCTTTGTTCGTCTCGCCCTCGCCCTGCTCTTCAGCAGCACGCCGCTGGTTTCAGCCGCCGCAGAACCTCCGCCTCGCAAGCTGGCCATCAAGGCGGCACACCTGATTGATGGCATCGCGGCCAAGCCCCTCGATCACGGTGTGGTGCTGATCGAGGGTGACCGCATCATCGCTGTTGGCAGCGGGCTGGCAGTGCCCGCCGGGGCCGAGGTGATTGATCTGGGCAGCGCGACACTCATGCCAGGGCTGATCGACTGCCACACCCACATCACCGGCGACCCGGACGATTACTACGAATCCGTGGTGCGCCAGAGCGCCATCGATACGGCCGTGCGCAGCCCCGTCTATGCGCGCCGCACCCTGCTGGCAGGCTTCACCACCATCCGTAATCTGGGCTCGGGGGATTTCATCGACATCGCGCTGCGCAAGGCCATCGACGCGGGGCTGGTGGTGGGACCGCACATCGTCGCTGCCGGACACGCCATTGGCGCCACCGGTGGCCATGCCGATTTCACGGGCGCTTCGCCCTATCTGCACATCGATGGCTTCAGTGGCGTGGCCGATGGCGTGGAGGCGGTGCGCCTCAAGGTACGCGAACAGATTAAATACGGGGCCGATGTCATCAAGATGGTCGCCACTGCCGGCGTGCTGTCGGAGGAAGACTCGGTCGGCGCGCCGCAGTATTCGCAGGACGAAATGAACGCCCTCGTCGACGAAGCCCACCGCTGGGATCGCAAGGTCGCAGCACACGCGCACGGCACCGAGGGCATCAAGATGGCCATCAAGGCGGGCGTGGATTCCATCGAGCACGGCAGTTTCATCGACGCCGAGGGCATCCAGCTGATGAAAGCCCGCGGCACCTATCTGGTCGCCGACATCTACAACGACGATTACATCCTGGCCGAATACGCGAAGCTCGACTACCCACAGAAGATCATCGACAAGGAGCGCCTAGTGGGTCGCCTGCAGCGCGAAAACTTCAAGAAGGCGGCCGAGGCCGGCGTGAAGATCGCCTATGGCACCGATGCCGGCGTGTATCCGCACGGCAACAACGGCAAGCAGATGGCCAAGATGGTGGAATGGGGTCTCACCCCCATGCAGGCCATCCAGTCCGCCACCCGCAATGCGGCGGAGCTTCTCGGCCGCAGCAGCAGCCTGGGCAGCTTGAGCGCCGGCCGCTATGCCGACGTCATCGCCGTGGCTGGTGACCCACTGAAAGATCCAGGTGAGTTCGAGCGCGTGCAGTTCGTGATGAAGAGCGGCGTGGTCTACCTGCGCGACGGCGCACCGCTGCCGCAGGGTCGCTAGTCGCGACCGACGATCCGCACGGTGGCGTAGCCAGCGGCTACCCAGCGCGCGATGTCGCTGGCGTGGATCTGCCGGCACCATTCGGCAGCCGGCACGCGATCAAGGTCGAAAGTCGCGCAGCGGTTCCGGCCGGCAGCCTTGGCTGCATACAGGGCGTGGTCAGCCGCCTCGACGGCCGTTTGCCAGACACAATCCCCTGAGGTGGGTGTCAAGGGATAGGTCGCGAATCCCACCGAACCCGTCACGCCGCCCAGCCGCACGCCCGGAGTCACCTCCGTGTTCTGGCAGCTTCGGGCCACGGCTTGGTGCAGACGCTGCGCCGCCTCGACCACCTGATGACGCTCGACACCACCGAGAATCGCCAGAAACTCCTCCCCGCCCCAGCGCAGCACGAACTCGCCTTCGCACACGGCCCCCAGCAGCGTGCGGGCCACACCTTGCAACACCACATCCCCCACGGCGTGGCCAAAGCGGTCGTTGATGCTCTTGAAGTGATCGAGGTCGATCAGGATCACGCCAATCACCAGATCGCGACCGGTCTCCCGGCGGCGATGCTCCAGCGCAGCTTGCAGATCGGTCAGGCACTGGTCCAGAAAGCGGCGGTTGCCCAAGCCTGTCAAGGCGTCAGTATGACTGGCGATCTTCAGCTCCCGGTTGGCCTCGGCTAGCTGGGCGTTGCTCTTGGCAAGCGCCCGCGTGCGCTGTTCGACCACCGCTTCCAGAGCGCGCTTCTGGCGCTCGAGCCGCCGCGACCGCCAGCCCGTGAGCAGCGCTACCAATACGATGAGGGCCAACACTGCAAGGCTCTTGAACAGCCACGTCTCAAACCAGAGCCGAGGCACATCCAGCATCACCTGGGCAGAAGAACCCCAGACCCCGAATGGATGGCGGGCCTGCACCTCCAGTGAGAATCGGCCCGGCGGCAGATTGGTATAGATCGCCGTCCGGCGAGCGCCCGCAGCGACCCAGGCTTTCTCAAAACCCTGCAGGCGGTAGCGAAACTGCAGTCGCTCGGGATCTTGATAGTCGACAGCCCCGTAGCGGATCAGCGCATCGCGCGGCATGCCTTCGAGCCGGAGCCGACCCGCCAGCGTCAGTGGGCGTCCGGCGTGTTCAACGCCGCGGATGATGGCCTGCGGCGGCGCGCGCGCCGGTGCATCGATCTGCACCTGCAGCGCCCCATCGAGGGTCGGGAGCCAGGCCTGATTGCCCAGCAGCAGCCCCTTGCCATTGCCGGCCCCATTGCAGCACCGCAGCCTCGCCCGGCCCTGGCGCTCACCCGGGTTGCCGACGAGGACCTCGACCTCGAGTGGCTCGTCCCGCCCCGCTGCCAGCGCTGCGATTGGCAGGCGGTAGACGCCGTCGCCTCCCGCCACCACGAGATGCTGCCCGGCCAGGCCCAGGAAGAACACCGACTGCGAGGGCAGCCCCTCGGCGAGTCCCCAATGCTGCCAGCCATCGTCTCGCTGCCAGTACAGGCCGCCATCGTAGGTTCCAGCGAGCAGACGACCGTCCGGGAGTTGCGCCAACGTGGTGACGATGGGTTCGAGTTGGCGATCAAGCGACACTTTTTGGAATTGGCCCGCCTGCTGGCGGAACAGTCCGCTTTCGGTGCCGACCCAGATCCCACCGTCGGTCTCCAGCACGTAACGGATGCGGGCCGCACTCAGGCCTTCGGCTTCGCCGAAAGCCTGCACCTCGTCGCCCTGCACCCGGAACAAGCCACCGGTGGTGGCGACCCAAACCGCACCCTCGCCTTGTTGCAGGAGGCCGTTGATCTGCAAACCCGCAAACGCAGGCATGACCCCCAGAGGACGGCCATCGGGCGCGAAGCGCGCCAGACCCGCGCGGGTGCCGACCCAGAGGCGGCCCGCCGAGTCTCGCATGAGCGAATACGCCACGGGATTAGGCAGCGCCTGCGCCGAGATCAGGGGGGTGATCCGGCCCTTGTCATAGACGGAAACGCCGGAGTTGGTGCCGATCAGCAGGCGCTCACCATCCGCCCAGTAGCTCCACACCACCGCATCGGACAACCCCTCTTCGAGACTGAAGCGCCGGGCCTGACTCCGCCAGGAATACTGCAGACCCTCGGACTGGCTACCCAGCCAGAGCGAGTCCGCGCCCGCCTTGATCGAGAGTGGCCAGGGCACGAGACCGGGCGCCGGCGCATCGAGGCGCTCGATGACACGGCCGTCGTACAGGCGGTACAACACCTTGTCGCTGCCGGCCCACAGTCCTTCGAAGCCGTCCGCGGTCAGCGTGAGCAGCTTGGGTTCCGACGCATTGGCTTCCAGAGACCAGGGCTGGAAGCGCCCTTTGGCGAACCGCAACAAGCCCTGGTCGCTCGCCAGCCAGAGCGCATCCGAGGCCCATGCCAGCTGTGTCACCACCGTATCTGCCCAGGCCACGGGCAGCGCGAAATCCTGCTGCTGGCCATCGACGAAGCGCGCCAGGCGACCGCGGCCAGCCACCCAGACGGCATCTGGCCCAGCCAATACGGCCGTGGCCACTCCCGGCCATCCCTCCAGGGCTTGCAGCGTGTCCTGTTGAAAGCGGAAGAGACCATCAGCGGCGACATAGATCACACCGCTTTCAGGCGCTTCGGCGATGCCGTTGACGCGGCCCACCTCCTTGCCACCGGCATTGACGCTGCGGAACGACCCGCCCTCGCGCAGCGCGAGATTCTTGATGGTGCCGATCCAGAGTCGGCCCGCGCGATCGACCTGCAGTCGCGAGATCCAGCTGGACTTCAGCGCCGGGGTATCGGCTTGGTGAAAGTTCTCAAAGCTGGTGCCATCGAATCGCGACAGGCCGTTCTCGGTCGCCACCCAGAGGTCGCCCTCCGGATCGCGCGCCAGATCGCGCACCGAGATCTGCGGCAGGCCGGCCTCCTGTCCCCAGGTCTGGAACGACAGGGCCCGCACCGGGATCTCCGGCGGAATGGCCCGCGCAGCCGCAGCACCCAGCAACAGGGCCAGACCGAGAAAACGCGCGACGGCGGAGCGGGCGTTGGACAATAGGATGGAGTGAATCCGATTCGGGCACTGCGAGAGCCAGGGGCTTGCAGTCGCGGGGGTGCCGTCTAATCCCAATTGCGGCCTGTGTCGGAATGTATCCGCCCGTCTGGGCGGCGTCCAATGGTTGCCGGATCAGCCAATCAGCAGGTTCCACAGCGGCACGCTGCCCAGCGACAGCACGATACCCACGCCCACGACGGTGTTGGCGAGTGGCGGCGCGAGGCCGGATTGCTGCGCGAGGATGCCAGCCGAAATCATCGGTGCCGTCGCGGCCTGCAGCACGCCCACCTCGTAGGGGATGCCGCTCACGCCCATCACCCGGCCCGTCAACAGCACCAGCAGGGGTGCGAACAGCATCTTCCATCCCAGCGCTGCGCTCATCGGCACGAGGTTGGCGCGCACATCGCTGGGCTTGAATTGCAGGCCCACCGCAAACAGCGCCAGTGGCGAGAGCGACACGCTGAGGCGATACAGCAGCTCGTCCACCAGCACCGGCCAGCCGCCGGCCGCACCCACCGCAAAGCCGACCAGCATCGCGATGAAGGGTGGGAAGCGCGCCACCCGCAGCAGCACCGCACCGGCGCTGGTGGCAGTGCCCGAATACCAGGCGGCAGTGAAGACGCCGACAGTGGACAGCGCCAGGAAAGAACCCGCCTGGTCAGCGAGCACGGCCGCACCCAGGTGATCCTTGCCGCGCAGCGCCTCGATCAAGGGGATCCCCGTAAACGAGGTGTTGCCAAAGCCTGCCACCAGCGAGAGCGCGCCGGTCACACCGCGCGACCAGTGCAGCCAGCGGCCCAGCAGCACCATCACCGCCACCGAGCCCAAGGCCACACCCCACATCGCCATCACCGGAAACCACAGCCCGGGCTCCAGATGCAGCTTGGGGATGAGCATCAACACCAGTGAAGGAAAGGCGATGTTGAGGACGAAACCATTCAGGCCCGGCACCCAGTCGCTGGCCTCGGGCTTGAGACGCACCGTGAAGGCCCCCAGCGCCATGCAGACGCCCAACAGGACGAGAGCGCTCATGACAGGCGATGCAGCCCGAAGCTGCGGGGGTTGAGAACGCGCGCCGGATCACGCAGGCGTTTGGCGGCGATGAGTTCGGCCTGTACCGCCGGGTTCGCGCGCTGGGCGAAGGCCTGGCCCCACTTGGTGCCCACGCCGTGCTCGGCACTGAAGGTGCCGCGAAACTGGGCAGTAATGTCAAACACGAGGGCAATCAACTCGTCCGCGCTGGTATTCACGGGCTGCTCGCGCGTGCCCAGCAGATGCAGGTGCACGCCGCCCACGCCGGCATGGCCAAAGGCGACGAATTGCACGGCGGGATGGGCCAGCTTCAAGCCAGCTTCGAGCGTGGCGAGGTAGTCGCCGAAGCACTCCAGCGGCGTGGCCGTATCGAACGCCAGCCGTCCGCCGCCGCGCGTGCGTACGGCATGGTTGCTGGCCTCCGTGATGGCGTGGCGGATGGTCTTCAAGGCTTTCAGCGGCGCATAACCCAACACCTCGTCCGGCTGGCGCAAGGTCTCGGTGAGGAACTGATACAGGTGCCCGGCCAGATCCTCGCTCGCATCCTCGCTTTTCACTTGCAGCAGCAGGTAGAACGCCGCACCGGGATCGCGCTCGAACGGCCAACGGAACTGCGCGCCCTGCATCGCACGCACCAGCGCCATCGCACTGGCGCTGATGAACTCGAACTCCTCGACATCGTTGCCGAACACATCGCGTGCCAGCGCCAGTACCCGCATCGCAGCCGGCATATCGGCCACGGGGATGAGTGCGGCCTCGCGTTGCGCCGGCAGCCGATGCAGGCGCAGACGCAGGCGCGTGATGACGCCCAGCACGCCCTGGGTGCCGATCAAGCCTTGCTGCACATCGGGTGCGGCGGAATCGATGGCCAGTACCTGCGGCGCTGGTGCGAACCAATGGGGCCCCGCCTGCGGGCCGGTCTCGCTGCCATCGGCCCAGAGGCCCCAGGCGGTGTCGCAAAGATGTGCGGCGGTGCCGTAGCAGACCGCATTCGCGCCAGCCGAGCCATTGGCGACGCAAGCACCCACGGTGGCGGCGCTGGTGCTGCCCATCTCCATCGGCCAGACCAGACCGTGCTCGGCCAGTGCTACATTGAGGGTGTCGACTGCCACCGCCGCCTCCACGTCCGCCCGGCCTGCAACGGGGTCGATGGAGAGAATGCGATTGAGTTTTTCCAGTGAAAGCACGGTCTCGCCTTCGGGCCGCTGCGCCTCGACAAGCCCGGTGCGGCCGGCGCTCAAGACCAGTGGGCGGCAGCGCGTCTGCGCTTCGCGCAATACAGCCGCCACTTCGGCCTGGCTGCCCGGCAACAGCACGCAGTCACTGAAACCCGGCGCGCCGCGCTCCGGCTGGATGTAGGGGATGAGGGCTTCGGCTTGTCGGCGCTGGCGCTCGGGCGCGAGGCTTTGCCAGAGGGGGACATCAGGAGTCATGCGGCAGTTTGGCGATGCCTGCCGCCAGCGTCTAGCCATCGGCAGCCGACGGCACCCCGGAGCGGTCGTGCGGCGATGCATACCCCTGTGACTTCAACCAGTCGAGCTTGGCGCTGAACAGGGCGCGTGACTGGCGAGTGGTGCTTTTCGCTACCGCGAGGGCCAGCTGCGCTCTGGCCTTGCGCAAATCACCCAGTTGGAGATGGGCGATGGCGAGGCCGAAGTGCGATTCGGCGTGATCGGCATCGCGATTGATCTCGCGCTGAAACCACTGGCGCGCCTGTGCGAAATCGCGCGACTGGAGTGCAGCAAGGCCGAGATCGTAAAAATGGAAGGGCGGAAACGGCTCGATCTGCGCCAGTCGCAGCGCCAGCTGCCTCGACTCTTCAGTCCTGCCGAGTGCATCAAGCACGCCGACGAGGTTCGACATGGGGATGCTGTTTTCCGGCTCCAGCGCCAGCGCCTGCCGCAGCGCGTATTCGGCTTGCGCCAGATTGCCGTGCTGCCGGTAGATGACGGCCAGCAGGTTGTAGCTGTCCATGAAGGTCGGCACGCGGCGGATGGCCTCGCGCGCCCACCAATAGGCGGCGTCGGGCTTTCCATCGGCCAGCAGTTCGGCGGCACGGTTGTTCATGAACATGGCGATCACCACCTCGCGGGAAATCGCCCGGACACGGTACTGAGCCGCCCGCTCCGAGGGCAGAAAATCCACCGTCATGCCCTCGTCACTGCGATCGGCACGGCCCCGCTCCAGCGCGAGTTGGGGGGCCGTCGTGCTCGGCAGAAACCGCAGGTTGACGTGCCGGTTGGATAGCGCCAGTCGGCTGCTGCGACTCCATGCCGCCTTGGTGAAGACCTCCTGGTACACCACCGTGAGGCCGAAATGCTCGGCGAAGGCGCCCGTCATCACCACCAGCGAGAGGCAGTTGCCGGTGCGCGCCTCAAACGCACCAGCCGCGGTGCGAGTGCTGGTCGCGTCGTATTCCAGCTGGAGTCGGCCTTTGTCATAGAGCGCATCAACCAGTGCCTGCTCGGCGCCGTCGTGGCGCATGCGCGGTTCCAACTCTGTGGCGGCATAGCGCTGCATCTCCGGGCTGAGGGCGAAGACCTCATCCGGTCGGATCGGCTCCGCAGGCGGCGTAAACAGCGCATCGTTGAAGAGGCGCTCCGCCGTCGGCAGCGATGGTGCAGTGGTGCAAGCCGTGGCCAGCGTCACCAGCAGCGCCGCCGAGATCCACTGGAGCAGTCGGATGTTCATGGCAGTCTCCTCCACCAAGCCGTAGCAGGGCACGTTCTCCCCAGCTTAGACCAAGCCACGCGCAAGGGGATGGTCGGCGGGTTCACATGCGTTCAGTGGCGGCCGTTAGACTGCAGCCTTGCCACATAGCACTGCAGTAACCAGACGATGACGCGGCTCCAACTCCTCCTCAGCGCAGCAGCGCTGGCACTTGCGGGCGCGAGCGCGGCAGCCCCCGCGCCGTTTGATCTGGCCGGCCCCACACTCGACGTCAGCATCACCCGTGGCGAGCAGACCCTGCCCATTGCCAAGGTGCCCAACCTGGCCGAAGGCGACCAGATCAAGGTGAAGGCGGATCTGCCGGCAACTCAGTCGGCGGACTACCTGTTGGTCGTGGCGTTTCTGCGCGGCTCCACCAACCCGCCACCGGAGAAATGGTTTTTTTCGTGCAAGACCTGGAAGAAAAAGGACCAGTGCAATCGCGAGGGACTGAGTCTGGTCGTGCCCGAGGGCGCGCAGCAGGTGATCGTGTTCCTGGCCCCGTCGACGGGCGGTGACTTCGACACGCTGGTCAGCGCCGTCAGGGGACGGCCCGGCGCGTTCGTGCGCACCGCGCAGGACCTCAACCAGGCCGCACTCGACCGTGCGCGACTGCAGCGCTATCTCAACACCGTGCAGGCGCTCGACCAGACCAACCCGGCCAGCCTGAAGACCGTCGCACCGCTGCTGGCGCGCAGCCTCGCCATCCGTGTCGACGAGAAATGCCTCGATCGGCAACCTGCCTTGCAGGCCCCCTGCCTGATGTCCGGGCAGGAGTCGCTGATCCTCAGCGATGGCCACAGCCGCTCGATCGTGGAGGCCCTCACCCAGAGCCCCGGTACCGATCTGCTATTGCAGGTGAGCAGTACGCCCGAAGGCGGCTACGGCTACTACAGCCCCTACATCCTCTCGGTGATCGACATCGCGCGCATCCTCGATTCGTTCACCACGGCCCGCTACCAGTACATCCCTGCACTCGCTGTGGCGAGCGGCAGCCGCATGGCGCTCACGCTCAACACCGCGCCTTCCTTCCGCGATCCCAAGTCCGTGCTCGTGGCGGCCTTGCCCAACGTCGAATCGCCCTTGCTGCCGCCGCTGCATGCGGTGGAGCCGGACGCGATCTACTGCGCCAGCCAGGCCAATCTCGTGCTACCGGTGGAGGGGGCGCCGCTGGTGTTCGCCACCGAATTCGCCCATGACCTGACGCTCTCGTTGGTCGCCGGCGACGGCAGCGAAGTGGCCCTGCCGGCGCGCCCCGATGGCACCCAGGGTGGCTACGTGGTGGACACCACGCGCCTCTCCGGCGCCAAGCTGGGCGATGCCGTGCGCGCCACGCTCAAGGGCTATTGGGGCTTCGCGCCGTATCAGGGCCCGAGCTTCCAGCTGCGCAATGCCCACGCCAGCAACTGGACCGTGGCACCCGGTGGCGAGAACGCGCTCATCGTTGGCCGCAGCGAGTCAGTGCATCTGCGCGCCGACAGCGTCGCCTGCATCGACCGTGTGATGGCGCGAGACCCCGCCGGCAAGGAGTTGCGTGCGGAGTGGAAAAAAATCACCCCCGATGAAGTCGAGCTGCGATTGCCCTTGCAGACCGCCACACCAGGTGCATTGACGTTGCTGATCAGCCAGCACGGCGCGGCCGCACCAGCCTCGCTCTCGCTACAAACCTTTGCGGCCGTGGCCAAGCTCGAAAACTTCAAGCTGCATGCGGGTGACACGAAGTCCCTGCTGATCGGCAGCCGGCTCGACGAAATTGTCAGCGTCGCTGTCGGCGACCTGGTTTTTCTGCCGGGCGAGCTCTCTACGCAGGAGGCCAGCGACCGCCTCAGCCTGTTCGCGAAGCCAGATCGCGCCGCGGGCGCGAGCACCATCCTTGCCGGCCAGCGTCTTTCTGCCAGTGCCACCCTGCGTGATGGCCGCCGCATCAGCCTGCCCTTTACCGTCGAGGTCGCGCGCCCGCGGATCGAACTGCTGGGCCGCAGCGTGACGCGCAGTGCAACGCCCCAGAGCAGTTTGAGTCTGCAAGCCGATGAGATGACGGTTGCAGATACCCTGACGTTCTCGGTGAGAACACCCAAATCGGCCAGCTTCAGCCGTGAGCAGACGCTGGAAATCGCCACCGTGGATGGCGGCTTTTCCACCGTGCTCAGCCAGGCCAGCGGCGCGATACGGCTCGAGAATGCCAACGTCGCCGTGGCCCGTTTCGAGCCGACGAAAGCGCTGGATGCGAATGCATTCGGCGCCTTGCAGGTCCGCAGTGTGGTGAATGGCGTCACCGGTGACTGGCAGCCGCTGATACAGCTCGTGCGCTTGCCGACGCTACGCGAGCTGCGCTGCCCTGAAACCGATCCGGCATCACCCGAATCGCAGTCCAGCGGCTGCCGACTCATGGGCAGCGAGCTGTATCTGATCGAGGCCGTGTCCGCGTCGGCCAGCTTCGATCAAGCCGTGGTGCTGCCAGAAGGCTTCACCAGCAACGAACTCCTGGTGCCGCATCCACTACCGAACAGCGCCTTGCACCTGCGGCTGCGCGACCGCCCGGATGTGGTGCGCCCTATCCGTCTCGAGGTCTCCGCAGACCGATAGCCTGTGGGAGCAGTGACTGCTGGCATGCCGTCATCAGGGCGGCATCCACATCAAAGCCGTCGCTATTCCACCGTCACGCTCTTGGCCAGATTGCGAGGCTGATCGACGTCCGTGCCCTTCAGGCAGGCCACGTGATACGCCAGCAATTGCAGCGGCACCGTGTAGAGCATGGGGTCGGTGAGCTCGTCACCGTGGGGCATGTTGATGATGGTGACGCCGGGCTCGTTCTTGAGGGCAGCCTCGCGGTCGGCAAAAACGTACAGCTCGCCGCCGCGCGCCTTCACCTCTTGCAGATTGCTCTTCACCTTTTCAAGCAGATGGCCGTTGGGTGCTACGGCGATGACGGGCATGTGTTCGTCCACCAGTGCCAGGGGGCCGTGCTTCAACTCGCCGGCGGCATAGCCTTCGGCGTGGATATAGCTGACTTCCTTGAGCTTGAGCGCGCCCTCCATCGCCACCGGGCACATGGGGCCGCGACCGAGGAACAAGGCGTGGTGCTTGTGGATGAAGCGCTCGGCGAGCTTGAGCAGGCTGGCATCCTCCTTGAGCGCGGCAGCCACCTGGCCTGATGCGGCTTGCAGGCTCTTCACATAGCGGCGCTCGTCGGCTTCGCTCAGCCCGCGACGCCGGGCGATGAGCAGCATCACCAGGGCCAGGGCCATCAACTGCGTGGTGAAGGCCTTGGTGCTGGCCACGCTGCGCTCCGGGCCCGCGTGCGTCATCAGGCTGATGTCGCTCTCGCGGACCAGGCTGGATTCGGGGGAGTTGCAGATCACCAGGCTCGCAGCAATCGCCTTGGTCTTGGCGTGACGCAGGGCTTCGAGTGTGTCGGCCGTTTCACCACTTTGCGAGATCGTGATGAACAGTGTGCCCGGCTCGATCACTGGATCACGATAGCGGAACTCGCTGGCGAGTTCGACCACGCAAGGCACCTTGGCGATCTGCTCGAACCAGTATTGCGCGACCATCCCGGCATTGGCCGAGGTGCCACAGGCCACGATGCGCACGCGCTCGACGCGCGCCAGCAGTTCTGCCGCCTTTGGTCCCAGGCAGGCTTCCAGCACGCGGCCCTCGCTGGTGCGGCCTTCCAGCGTGTTGGCGAGTGCTTCAGGCTGCTCGAAGATTTCCTTCTGCATGAAGTGGCGGTATTCGCCCTTCTCCACCGAGCCGCTGGCGAGCAGGCTGAGCTGCTCCTTGCGGATACATGGCGCGCCGGTCTTGTCGAAAATGACGTAGCCGTCCTTGGTGATTTCGCCCAGGTCGCCTTCTTCGAGGTAGACGATGCGGCTCGTCACACTCACAAGTGCGGTGGCGTCACTCGCCGCAAACATCTCGCCCACGCCGATGCCAATGGCGAGCGGCGAGCCACGACGGGCGAGCAGCATGCGGCCAGGTTCCTTGGCCGAGATGACCGCCAGCGCATAGGCACCCGTGATGCGGGCAATGGCCTTGAGCATGGCGGCACGCAGATCGTCGCCGCCATCCACCAGATGCTGGATGAGATGTGCGAGCACCTCGGTGTCAGTCTCGCTGGTGAAGACATAGCCTTGCGCGGTCAGCTCCACGCGCAGCGCCTCATAGTTTTCGATGATGCCGTTGTGCACCACCGCCACGGTCTTGGAGACCTGGGGATGGGAGTTGCGTTCGGCGGGCACGCCATGGGTGGCCCAACGCGTATGCGCGATGCCGGTACTGCCGGGCAACGGCGCAGCGGCCTCCAGCTGTGCGACCTTGCCGACGGCCCGGACCAGTTGCAGCCTGCCCTCGGCGAGGGTGGCCACGCCGGCGGAGTCGTAGCCGCGGTACTCGAGGCGCTTGAGCCCTTCAACGAGAATGGGAACGACATTGCGCTGGGCGACGGCACCGACGATTCCGCACATGGATTTTTGAGCATCTTTGGGAGGAGGCCGTATTGTATGCGGCGCGTCCACCCAACTCGCCTCGCCGAGCCAGCCATGACCGTATTGATCACTCTTCTCATCACCGCCGCGCTGCTGCTGGTCGCGACGCTGATCTTCATGCTGATACAGCTCATGCAGCGGCTCGAAGCTCTGGAGGCGCGACTGGGCAGCGGCCCGCTGTCGACGGTGTCGTCCTCACCGCAGCGCGCGCATATCGCCATCGAAATCCTCAACACCACAGAGCTTGCACTGCGTGAAACCCGTTTTGCGGGCGCTGCGGCCAAGCTAGCCCCACGCACCATTGAACGCATCGTGTACACCCGTGCGGCGGACCAGATTGCGGTGCAGCTCGCCGAACAGGGTGTCCGCGCACAGGTGAAGGCCCATGGGGTCTGAACTGCTCGCCGCAGCACTGCTGCTGGTCATCGCAGCCCTGGTATACGCGCTGATCACCGCTCGCCGCATTGGCGTGCGGCAAGCAGCACTCGCAAGCACCATCGAGAACGCCATCGCAGCCGCTGCCGATCGCGACGCCAAGCTCAAGGTGCTCGAAGAGGCGTTGCAAACCCAGCAACTCACCGAGCAGGCGGTGGCGACCGGCACGGCGCTCGTCCGGGAGGTGCACAAGGGCATCGCCGACATTCCCTTTGGTGTGCTGGAAGCCATCCCCGCCACGCGGGCACCTGCCAAGGCGCTACGAGGGCTGCACGACTCCATCAGCGATGGGGTGTATGGTGCGATCGCCGGTTTGAACAAGGCCGTGGGGCGTGAATTGCGCAAGGGCGTGAGCCCCGCAGCGCCGGTCGAAGTGCTCAGCAGCGAGCCATTGATCGACTCGCCCCCGGCCGTCGAAAGCGCCGCCGAGACCCCGCCGGCTTTGCCCACTGCGGTGCCGCAATCCGAGCCACCCAACAGCAAGGGCTGGGGCTGAGACGACCCGGCAGAGGCGACCGCACCCGGTCGCTGGGCGCTCGGGCTTACGAGCGCTTCACGGGCTTCTTCCAGCCCGCAATGCTTTTCTGGTCCCGCGCGCGGCAGATGGTCAAGGCATCCGCGGGCGCCATCTTGGTGATGGTGGAGCCTGCCGCGACGTAGGCATTGCGCTCGATGGTGACCGGCGCGACCAACTGCGAATCGGTGCCGATGAAAGCGTCATCGCCAATCACCGTCATGTGTTTGTTCACGCCGTCGTAGTTGCAGGTGATCACCCCGGCGCTGATGTTGACGCGGGCACCCACCATGGCATCACCGATGTAGGCCAGATGGCCGGCCTTGGTGCCTTCGCCGAGCTGGCCTTTCTTGACCTCCACGAAGTTGCCGATGTGCACTTCGTCCGCAAACCGGGTCTCGGGGCGCACGCGGGCAAACGGACCGATCCGGCAGTGCTGGCCTGCATCCAGACCTTCCAGCACCGAGTGCGAGAGCACTGCCGTACCTTGACCCAACCGCACGTTCCGCAGCACTGAATAAGGACCGATGTGCACACCGTCTGCCAGCGTGCAGTCGCCTTCGATGACGACGCCCACGTCGATGAAGACATCACGACCGCAGCGCAGCCTGCCGCGCAGATCAAAGCGATCAGGGTCGGCAAACGCCACCCCCTCTCGCATCAAGGCCTCGGCCTGCCGCCGCTGAAACACGCGCTCTTGTGCCGCCAGCTGCTGACGATCATTCACGCCCTCCACCTCGGTACGATCCGATGCCCGTATCGCACTCACAGGCACTCCATCGCGCACTGCGAATCCAACCACGTCGGTCAGGTAGTACTCGCCTTTGCGGTTGTTGTTGCGGATTTCCAACAGCCATGACTTCAGTAGCCTGGCAGGGCCAGCCATGAGGCCCGTATTCACCTCGCGGATAACGCGCTGCACCTCGGTCGCATCGTTTTCTTCGACGATGCCGATCACCTGATCGTTCGCATCGCGCAGGATGCGCCCGTAGCCCTTGGGCTGGTCGAGTGTCACCGTGACAATTGCGAGGCTACTGGCCGCAGCGGCAAGCAAGGCTCGCAGGGTTTCTGGTGAAACCAGCGGCACATCACCGTAGAGAATGACGATTAGCGCGTCATCCGGGACCTTGGGCGCGGCTTGCAACACCGCGTGCCCCGTACCGAGTTGTTGCGACTGCGTGGCCCACTGCACGGTCTGATCGCCAGCACCAGTCCTGGCAAACCAGGTCTGCACCGCCTCACCACCGTGCCCGATCACCACGTGGCAGGTGGCGGCATGGATCTGCCGTGCACTTTCCAATACGTGGCCCAGCATGGGCATGCCCCCAATGGGATGCAGCACCTTGGGCACGGCGGACTTCATGCGTGTGCCCTGGCCCGCAGCGAGAATGATGGCGTGGATGTCTGGCATGGTTTTTATCGGTCTGCAGGAACAAGAAAGCCGCTTTTCAGCGGCTTGATTGTGCCTTGCGGCAGTGCGGCTTGCCTTCAGCGTGCGGTCTTGTTCAAGTCCTGCACAAACTTCAGGCGAGCAGCGGCCTCAACCAACTCGGCCTGGGCCTTGGCGAGGTCGATTTCCTTGCCGCCGTTGGCAATCATTTCTTCGGCGCGCTGCTTGGCGGCGAGTGCAGCCTGTTCGTCGGCGTCGCCGGCGCGCAGAGCTGAATCCGCCAGCACCGTCACCAGCTTGGGCTGCACTTCCATGATGCCGCCGCCGATGAAGATGGCCTGCTCGCCAACCGCCGTCTGCACGCGCAGCGCGCCCGCTTTCAGCTTGGTGAGCAGGGGCGCGTGACGCGGCAGGATGCCGATCTCGCCGGTGATGGCGGCGGCGTAGACGGCCGTCGCCTCGCCAGAAAAGATCTGGCCTTCGGCGCTGACCACTTCAACCTGGAAGGTAGACATGTGCGCTGAGCCTTAGAGCTTCTTGGCCTTTTCGATGGCCTCGTCGATGCCGCCGACCATGTAGAAGGCCTGCTCGGGCAGGTGGTCGTAGTCGCCGTCGACGATGCCGCGGAAGGCGCGGATGGTGTCCTTCAGCGACACGTACTTGCCGGGCGAGCCGGTGAACACTTCGGCGACGTGGAAGGGCTGCGACATGAAGCGCTGCACCTTGCGCGCGCGATACACGGCGCGCTTGTCGTCTTCGCTGAGCTCGTCCATGCCGAGGATGGCGATGATGTCCTTCAGCTCCTTGTAGCGCTGCAGGATGCCCTGCACGTCGCGGGCGATCTGGTAGTGCTCCACGCCGATGACGTTCGGGTCGAGCTGGCGCGAGGTCGAGTCGAGCGGGTCGATGGCGGGGTAGATACCGAGGGCGGCGATGTCACGCGAGAGCACGACCGTTGCGTCCAAGTGCGCAAAGGTGGTGGCGGGCGACGGATCGGTGAGATCGTCGGCCGGCACGTAGACGGCCTGGATCGAGGTGATCGAGCCCTTCTTGGTCGAGGTGATGCGCTCCTGCAGCACGCCCATTTCCTCAGCGAGCGTCGGCTGATAACCCACGGCCGACGGCATACGCCCGAGCAGCGCCGAAACCTCGGTGCCGGCCAGCGTGTAGCGGTAGATGTTGTCGACGAAGAAGAGGATGTCGCGGCCTTCGTCGCGGAAGTACTCGGCCATGGTCAGGCCGGTCAGCGCGACGCGCAGACGGTTGCCCGGCGGCTCGTTCATCTGGCCATACACGAGCGCCACCTTGTCGAGCACGTTCGAGTCTTTCATCTCGTGGTAGAAGTCGTTGCCTTCGCGGGTACGCTCACCCACGCCGGCGAACACGGAGTAACCGCCGTGCTCCTTCGCGATGTTGTTGATCAGCTCCATCATGTTCACGGTCTTGCCCACGCCGGCGCCGCCGAACAGGCCGACCTTGCCGCCCTTGGCGAACGGGCAGAGCAGATCGATGACCTTGATGCCGGTTTCGAGCAGTTCGGTCGAGCCGGACTGGTCTTCGTAGCCAGGGGCGGCGCGGTGGATTTCCCACTTCTCGTCGGCCTGCACGGGGCCGGCTTCGTCGATCGGCGTGCCGAGCACGTCCATGATGCGACCGAGCGTACCCTTGCCGACCGGCACGGAAATCTTCTTGCCCGTGTTGGCAACCGCCATGCCGCGCTTGAGGCCTTCCGAGGCACCCATGGCGATGGTGCGAACGACGCCGTCACCCATCTGCTGCTGCACTTCGAGAGTCAGGTTCTCGGACGCGATGGTGAGCGCGTCATAGACCTTCGGGATCGCATCGCGCGGAAACTCGACGTCGACGACGGCGCCGATGACTTGAACGATTTTGCCGGTGCTCATGGATGTTCCTTGCGTGAATCTAGCTTCGAAAAAGTGTGGTTCTGAATTCGTTTAAACGGCAGCCGCGCCGCTGACGATTTCGGAGAGTTCTTTGGTGATCGCGGCCTGGCGGGCCTTGTTGTAGCTGAGCTGCAGCTTGCCGATGATCTTGCCGGCGTTGTCGGTCGCACCCTTCATGGCCACCATACGAGCCGACTGTTCCGACGCGCCGTTCTCGACGATGGCCTGATAGACCTGTGACTCGACGTAGCGGCCGAGCACGTAGTCGAGAAGCTCTTCTGCGCTGGGCTCGTAGAGATAGTCCCAGGCTTCAAGCAGGCCCTCGGACTTCACCGGCTCCAGCGGCAGCAGCTGTGTGAGTGCGGCCTTCTGAACCATGGTGTTGACGAACTGAGTCGAGCCGATCACGACGCGGTCGACACTGCCATCACGGTAGGCATCGAGTGCGACCTTGATCACGCCCACGAGTTGATCGAGCTTGGGCGCGTCGCCGAGCTTGCTGACTTCGGCCAGCACGGTGCCGCCGAAACGCTTGAAGAAAGACACGCCCTTGCTGCCGACGGCGATGTACTGCACCTCGGCACCTTTGTCCTTCCACTCCCTGGTCGCGCGGGTCACGGCACGGAACATATTGACGTTCAGACCGCCGGCGAGACCGCGATCCGAAGTGATGACAATCATTAGCACGCGCTTGGCCGGGCGTTCTACGAGGAACGGGTGGCGATACTCCGGGTTGGCGAGCGCCAAGTGGCCCACCACGCGGCGGATCTGCTCCGCGTAGGGGCGCGCCTGCGCCATGCGAGCCTGCGCCTTGCGCATTTTCGAGGTCGCCACTTTTTCCATCGCCTTCGTGATCTTCTGCGTGGACTTCACGCTCTTGATCTTGGTGCGAATTTCCTTTGCGCCGGGCATGGCTCTAGTCCGTCAGCAATTAGGCGAAGGTTTTCTTGAAGGCGGTGATGCCGGCCTTGAGGCCTGCTTCGAGATCGCCGTTCCAGTCACCCTTCTCGTTGATCTTGCCGATCAGTTCGCCGTGCGCGGAGTCGAGATACTGGTGCAGGCCAGCCTCGAACGCGAGCACCTTGGACACCGGCACGTCGTCGAGGAAACCCTCGTTCACCGCATAGATCGAGGCCGCCATGTGAGCGACCGACAGCGGCGAGTACTGCTTCTGCTTCATCAGCTCGGTCACGCGCTGGCCGCGCTCCAGCTGCTTGCGGGTGGCCTCGTCGAGGTCGGACGCAAACTGGGCGAAGGCTGCGAGTTCGCGGTACTGCGCGAGCGAGATACGGATCGAGCCCGAGAGCTTTTTGATCACCTTGGTCTGGGCAGAACCACCGACGCGCGACACCGAAATACCGGCGTTCATGGCGGGGCGGATACCGGCGTTGAACAGATCGGTTTCGAGGAAGATCTGGCCGTCGGTGATCGAGATCACGTTGGTCGGCACGAAGGCGGACACGTCACCAGCCTGGGTTTCGATGATCGGCAGAGCGGTAAGCGAACCGGTCTTGCCCTTGACCTTGCCCTTGGTGTGCTTCTCGACGTATTCCTCGTTCACACGAGCCGCACGTTCCAGCAGGCGGCTGTGGAGATAAAAGACGTCGCCAGGGTAGGCCTCGCGGCCCGGAGGGCGCTTCAGTAGCAGAGACACCTGGCGATAGGCCACGGCCTGCTTGGAGAGATCGTCATAGACGATCAGTGCATCCATGCCGTTGTCGCGGAAGAACTCGCCCATCGCGCAACCGGCGTAAGGGGCCAAGTACTGCAATGCGGGCGATTCTGCGGCCGAGGCGGAGACGACGACCGTGAAGGCCATCGCGCCGGTTTCTTCAAGCTTGCGCACGGTGTTGGCAATCGACGAGGCCTTCTGGCCGACGGCGACGTAGACGCAGAACACGTCCTTGCCCTTCTGGTTGATGATCGCGTCGATCGCGAGCGCGGTCTTGCCGGTCTGGCGGTCGCCAATAATCAGCTCGCGCTGGCCGCGGCCGACGGGCACCATCGCATCCACTGACTTCACGCCGAACTGTACGGGCTGGTCGACCGACTTGCGCCAGATCACGCCGGGAGCAATGCGCTCGACCGGCGAGCTTTCTTCCGCGTTGATCGGGCCCTTGCCGTCGATGGGCTGACCGAGCGCGTCAACGACGCGGCCGAGCATGGCCTTGCCGACAGGCACTTCGAGGATGCGGCCGGTGGTCTTCACCGTGTCGCCTTCCGAGAGGTGCTTGTAGTCGCCGAGCACCACGGCACCGACAGAGTCGCGCTCCAGGTTCAGTGCCAGACCAAAGGTGTTGCCCGGAAACTCGAGCATTTCACCGTACTGCGCATCGGAGAGACCGTGCACGCGGACGATACCGTCCTGCAGCGACACGATCGTGCCGGTGTTGCGCGATTCGGCGCCTGCGTCGAAGTTGTGGATGCGGGCCTTGAGCAGGTCGCTGATTTCGGAAGGATTGAGCTGCATGTGTGTTCTCTGTTCTTCGATTCGTTGCTTGATCTGTCTGCGCTGGTTTAGCGCATCAGCACTGCTTTGAGACGTTCTAGCTCACCGCTGGCCGAGCCATCGATCACTAGATCACCAGCCTTGATGCGAGCGCCGGTAATCAATGAGGCATCCACCGCCCAGGTAATGTCCACAGCGCGATCGAGCTTCTTGGTGACGGCCGCCGATAGCGCAGTCTTCTGCGCTTCGCCGACATCTGCTGCCGTGGTGATCTCGACCAGCACGCGGGCCTCAGCCTCGGCGCGAAGCTGTTCGTATTGAGCAAGAAGAGAGCTGCCGATAGACAGGCGGCCGTTTTCGGCAAGCAGCTTCACGAGCGACTGCCCCTCAACATCCAGCGCACCGTTGGTGACAGCGATGATCACACCAGCGAGCTCGCTCTTGCCGATCCCCGGTGCGTGCACCACCTGCGAGACTGCAGGCACGGCAACCGCGTCGGCGATTGCCGCCAGCTGCTTGGACCACCCGGCAAAATTCTTGCCGGCTTGCGCCAGCTCAAATACCGCCTTGGCGTAAGGACGCGCGAGGGTTGAGAGTTCAGCCATTGCGGGTCGACCTTAGATGCGAGCGGCGAGTTCGCCGATCAGGTCCGCATGCACCTTGGCGTCCACTTCGCGCTTCAGGATGGTGGCGGCGCCGAGGACGGCGAGTTCACCCACCTTGTCCTTGAGCACTTCGCGCGCTACAGCCACTTCGCGGTCCAGTTCGCCTTTAGCAGATGCGCGGATGCGCTCCGCTTCGATGCTGGCGTGCTCCTTGGCCTGCTCAACCAGCTGTGCAGCCTGCTTGTTGGCCTGGGCCACGATATCGGCCGCCTGCTGGCGCGCGGACTTCAGCTCTTCGTCCGATTTCGTCGAGGCTTCCTTCAGTGATGCAGTCGCGCGATCAGCGGCGGCAAGGCCATCGGCGATTTTCTTCTGTCGCTCTTCGATAGCTACCAATAGAGGCGGCCAGACAAACTTCAGGGTGAACCAGATGAGAATGCCAAAGGCAAGCATCTGGCCGAACAAGGTGGCGTTGACGTTCATCTCAAAGCTCGGTGCGGTACGTGAGGTGCAAACGAAGCGGGTTGCCATGCGCCGCTAGCGACGCATGGCAGCGGCCAGCCTTAGCCCTTGAGTGCGGCGAGCAGCGGATTCGCAATGCCGAAGAACATGGCGAGCGCCACACCGATCAGGTAAGCGGCGTCGATCAGACCGGCGAGCAGGAACATGCGGCCGGAGAGCTGCGGGATCAGTTCAGGCTGGCGCGCAGCGGCTTCGAGAAACTTGGAACCCATGATGCCGATGCCGATACAGGCACCCATGGCACCGAGGCCGATGATGAGACCAACGCCGAGGGCGGTGAAAGCCTGGATGTTGGCAATGTGGGCAGCGAGTTCCATGGTGTAGCTCCGACGGTTGAAGTGTTGACGTTTTTAGGGGGTGAACCAGCGAGTACTGCGATACCGCGTGAAACCAAAAATGCTTCCGTAATTCAGTGCTTCTCGTGTGCCATTGAAATGTAGACGACGGTCAGCACCATGAAGATGAAGGCCTGCAAACCAATGATCAGGATGTGGAAAATCGCCCATCCCGCATTGAGCAGCACAGCGGGAATAAAACTCAGAGTCGATGCAGCCATGAGACCGGCGATCAGCATGAACACCAGCTCACCTGCATACATGTTGCCGAACAGTCGCATGCCGAGTGAGACCGGCTTGGCGAGATACTCGACGACGTTGAGGAAAAAATTGGGAACAGCCAGCAATAACTTTCCAACAATACCGTGAGCGTGGAAGGGTGCAGTGAACAGCTCGGCGACAAAACCAAAGCCACCCTTGACTTTAATGGAGTAGTAAATGATGAGCGCGAACACCACCAAGGCCATCGCAAACGTGGTGTTGATGTCGGCTGTCGGCACCGCCCTGAAGTAGAAGTGGTGTGCCGCCTCGTGCCCCGCTGTGTAAGTCACGATGCCACTGATGAGGTCGAGCGGCAGCAGATCCATGGCGTTCATGACGAACACCCAGAGGAAGATGGTGAGAGCGAGCGGCGCGATAAAGCGACGGTCGCCGGTGAAGCTATCTTTGACCTGGCCGTCGACGAACTCGATGGCGAGTTCGACGAACGCTTGGGTCTTGCTCGGCACGCCGGATGAAGCCTTGCGCGCCACGCTCCAGAACCAGAGCAAAATGCCGAGACCGGTGACGAAGCCAACGATCATCGAATCGATGTTGAACGAGTATCCGGCGATTTGCTGCACGTTGTGCTGCAAATGGTGCTGGATATATTCGGTGAGGCCACCGCCTCCGGCTTCCGCTGCTGCTTCTGTGCTCACGATGTCGATGCGCCCGTTGAACTCTGAACCGTATTGAACAGTGTTGAAACCAGCCCTGCGATGACCCCGCAGGTAAAAGCCGCTGGCGGCAACCCTCCTGAACCACTTTGGGCAAGCACCAGTGCAGTGCCGCCCATCACCACCATCCACTTGATCGCTGAAGTGATTGCGAGGCGGATCAGGACCCGACCTGCATTCAGTGCACGCGACCTTGCATAAAAACCGCCCGAGACCAGCATGGCGACCGCGACCAGCAGTGCACCACATGCGAATCCCTTGGCACTGGCGACATCGGCCAGGATGAATGCCACCGCAGCGCCTGCAATCGAAATCAGCAGTGGCGCGCTCGCGAGTCTGGCGATCAGGCGGAAATCCATCGAAACCGGTCCCCTCTCAACCAAATCTTGTGCAGTGCATCAATCCCAGCGATTGTAAACGCCGAACCCAGTTTTCATCAAGCGTTCAGTGCGATCTCGTGGTGCGCAGAGCGCCCCGGATTGGTGCCCGGCCCGGCTCACCGCCCCATGGCGAGGGCCGAGACGCGAGCGACGAGGGCGCGCGGCAGCAGCCGCGGGAACAGCGAAACCATCTTGCTGGCAGCGCCCGGCAACACGACTGCCCGGCCAGCCTCCAGCCCGGCCAGTGCGGCCTCGACCACGGGTCGCACCTGCATCATGAGGGGCTCTGGCACCGCCTTTCTGAGATTGCGACTGCCAGTCGCCTCGAAAAATGGCGTATCCACAGGTCCCGGACATAGCGCCGTCACGCGAATATTCTGGCCTCGGGTCTCGGCCCAAAGCCCCTCGGTGAACGAGAGCACGAAGGCCTTGCTCGCCCCGTAAACCGCCATGTATGGCGTGGGCTGAAAGCCTGCTAGCGACGCCACATTGAGAATGCCACCGCTCCCACGCTCGATCATCGCAGGCAGAAAGGCGTGGGCAATATCGACGACCGCCGCACAGTTGAGCGCAATCATCTCGGCGTCGCGCTCCGGCGACTGATCCACAAATGCCCCCGCCGATCCAAACCCCGCGTTGTTCACCAAAAGATCGACCGAAAGCCCACGCGCAGCCACCGAGGCCGCCAGCTTCGCCCCGCTACCCGGCAGGCCGAGATCGGCAGCGATGACCGTGACCTTGCGGTCGGCCTGAATGGTGAGACGAGCAGCCAACTCGTCGAGTTTGTCCTTGCGGCGCGCCACCAGAATCAGATCGTGGCCCCGCTCAGCGAGCACCTCGGCAAAGGTGGCCCCGATGCCGGAAGACGCGCCAGTGACCAAAGCTGTGGGCATTGAAACTCCTTAACGCAGGGCCGCGAGAACGCGGTCGAGATCATTCCGCGACTTGAACGCGAGCGTCAGCGTGCCCGCGCCGCGATCAGTCTGGCGCAGCTTCACCCCGAGACCCCATTTGCTGGAGAGCTCGGCTTCCAGCGGCGCGGGTGCCGCAGCCTTGCGTGCGGCAGACCGGGGCTCGGCGTGGATCAGCGTCTCCAATTGGCGGACCGACAACTGCTGCTGCACGACGAGCTTGGCGAGCTGCACCTGGCGTGCACCGTCCGTCGCCAGTAGCACCTTCGCATGGCCAAAAGAGAGCTGACCCGAACGCAGCAGCGCCTGCGGCTCTGCTTCCAGATCGGTCAGGCGCAACAAGTTGCTCACCGCCGCACGCGACTTGCCAACGGCCGTCGCGCAGGCTTCGTGCGTCAGCCCGCATTCGTCGATCAGACGTTTCAGGGCCTCGGCTTCTTCCAGAGCGTTCAAATCCGCCCGCTGGATGTTTTCCACCAGCGCGATCGCCATCGCGGAGCGCTCGTCGAGCTGGCGGATGACGACCGGAATCGTGCGCAAACCCGCCGCCTGTGCGGCCCGCCAACGACGCTCGCCCGCCACGATCTCGTAGCGGTCGGCGGCCACAGGCCTCACCACGATCGGCTGCACAACCCCTTGCGCCTTGATCGATTCGGTCAGCTCGGCCAGCGCAGCCTCGTCGAAGTGGCGGCGCGGCTGGTGCTTGCCCGGCACCAACTGCGAAAGCGGCAGCTCCTTGAGCACATCCTCCGACTCCGCCTCCGTGGCGGTACCGGCAGACCCCAGTAGGGCATCCAGACCGCGTCCCAACCCGCGTTTCTTGACCGACATGTGTTTGATCCCCTCGCGCTAGGCCAACTTGAGCTGACCGCCATCATGCCGCCGCAGCACCTCGCCAGCCAGCGCGAGATAGGCCTTGGCCCCGGCGGACTGCGCGTCGTAGGCAATGATGGGCTGTCCGTAGCTGGGTGCCTCGGCCAACCGTACATTGCGCGGGATGATGGTGCGATACACCTTGTCACCGTAGTGCTGCGTGAGCTGTGCCGAAACCTCGTTGGTCAGGTTGTTGCGCGGGTCATACATCGTGCGAAGCACACCCTCGATATCGAGCTTGGCGTTGATCGCCTTGCGGATCTTGCCGATGGTGTCGCTGAGTGCCGCCAGCCCTTCCAGCGCGTAGTACTCGCACTGCATGGGGATCAGCACGCCATCGGCTGCCACCAGCGCGTTCACCGTGAGCTTGCTAAGCGCCGGCGGGCAGTCAATGAGCACGTAGTCGTACTGGCCTTCGAGATCCGCAAGCACACTTTTCAGCGCAAAGTCACCAACAGGCTGCTCGCGCAGCTTGATCTCGGCTTCGGTCATGTCGAGGTTGGCCGGCATCAGCCAGAGGTTGAAGGCCGGCAGGTGCTGGATCACTGCCTCAGCCTTGGCCTTTTCCAGCAGCACGTCGCGGGCAGTGAGCGTGAGCGCGTTCTTGTCGATGCCCACACCCATGGTCGCATTGCCCTGCGAATCGAGGTCCACCAGCAGCACCCGGCGCTTGGCGGCGGCGAGGCTGGCGGCGAGGTTGACGGCGGTGGTGGTCTTGCCCACCCCGCCCTTCTGGTTTGCGACAGCGATGATCCGCGTCATGTTCTCTTGGGCCTTGCGATCACGGCGTGTCGCGCTTCGTTGAGTCCCGGCACGCTCAAGCGGCGCACCTCGACAATCTCGACATCCGCCGGGATGGCGGCCTGTTCCTGTGCATCTAGTTTGCCCTTCATCGCGACCCACTGCCCATCGGGCGTCAGCAGATGGCGGGTGAGGCTGAAAAAATCCACCAGGCTCGCAAAGGCGCGGCTGGTGATGGTGTCGTAGCGGGTCGCGGGCGATACGTCCTCGACGCGGCCTTCCAGCGCTTCGAAGTTGGCGAGCCCGAGCGTGCGCTGCGCATGGCGCATGAAGCGCACTTTCTTGCCGATGCTGTCGATGCCGGTCAAGTGCAACTCCGGCGCGATGATCGCAACCGGGATGCAGGGCAGGCCTGCGCCAGCGCCCACATCCAGCACGCGACCTGAGAGCAGCGGGCGCACCGCCAGAGAGTCCAGCACGTGGCGCGTCACCATCTCCAGCGGGTCGCGGATGGCGGTGAGGTTGTAGGTGAAATTCCACTTTTCGAGCTCGGCCTGAAAGGCCAGCAGTTGCGGCACGGCAGACAGCGGCAGTCCGAGGGCATTCAGCCCGGCGATCAAGGTGGATTCGAGGTCGGGGGATTTGGGGCGTGGCATGCAGGGCGGATTTTATCGGTTTGCCGACCCTTGCCGGGCATATGATTCGGGCAAGCGTCATCAGAACCCCATCATGCCGGCCTGCCCCACCTGCTCTGCCGAGAACCCGGAAAGCGCGCGCTTCTGCAACCAATGCGGCTCGCGAGTCGGTACCGCCATAGCTGCGACGGCGCGCCCAAGCTATACGCCAAGGCACCTCGCCGACCGAATCCTCAAACAACGCAGCGCGCTGCGCGGCGAGAAAAAGCGCGTCACGGTGCTGTTCTGCGACATCAAGGGCTCAACCCGCCTGGCGCAGCGGGCCGGGGCCGAGGCCTGGCATCACATTCTCGACCGCTTTTTCGGCCTGCTGGGTGCAGCCGTGCACCGCTACGAAGGCACGATCAACCAGTACACCGGCGACGGCATCATGGCCCTGTTCGGCGCGCCGCTCTCGCTGGAAGATCATGCCCAGCGCGCCTGCCTGGCCGCGCTGGAGATGCAGAAAGAGGTGCGCCGCTACGCCGATGAGCTGCGCCTGTCGCAAGGGCTCAATCTCACCCTGCGAGTTGGTCTGAACAGCGGCGAAGTGATCGTCGGCGCCATCGGCGACGACCTGCGGATGGACTACACCGCGCAGGGCCATACGGTGAACCTGGCCGCCCGCATGGAACACATCTGTGAACCGGGCCGGGTTTACCTTGCCCGGGACACGGCGCGGCTTGTCGAGGGCTACTTCGCGCTACGCAGCCTCGGACGGATGCTCGTGGAAGGCCTGGACGAGGCCGTCGAAGTGTTCGATCTCGAAGGGCGCGGCGACCTGAGCACCCGGCTGGATCGTTCCTTCACCCGTGGCCGTTCGCCCTTCATCGGTCGCGAATCGGAGATCGCACAACTCCTGAGCGCACTGGACAAGGTACGCCACGGCAAAGGGCAGGTCGTGGCGGTCGTCGGTGAGGCGGGCATCGGCAAATCACGCCTCTGCCACGAGTTTCTACAACTCTGCGGCGAGCATGATTTCGAGGTGCATCAAGCCACCGGCGTGCCGTATGCCAGCGCACTGCCGCTGCATCCGGTGCGTGCGCTCGCGCTCTCTCGGCTGGGGCTGAACGGACGCAGCAATCCCGCTGAAATCCGTCGTCTGGTAGCAGGCACGCTGCTGCTGGAGCACCCCGAGCACGCCGCCACCCTGCCCGCCATCTTCGATTTTCTCGGCGCTGGCGACGGCAGCGCCACCGCGCCTGACCAGGCGACGCTGACACGCGCCAAGCTTTTTGAGCTGCTCGCACACTTTCTGCCCTGCCCCAGCCAGCCGGCGACCGAAGCGCAGGGCGGCAACAAGCCGCTGGTGTTGATGATCGAGGATCTGCATTTTCTCGACGCCAGCAGCGAGGAGTTTCTGCATAGCCTTGCCGAATCGGTGCGCGGCCATCGCGCGCTGCTGCTGCTCAACCACCGGCCCGACTACGCCGATGGCTGGCTGACACCCAAGCTCGACGTGCGCATCAGCGTCGCTGCACTCGATGCCACGCAGCTGACGCAACTGGCGGTGACCCGGCTAGGCTGCGACGACCGCATGGCAGACCTGGCCCACCAGATCGGCATCCGCGCCAGCGGCAATCCTTTCTTTGTCGAAGAGGCCGTGCAGGCGCTGGCCGACGCAGGCCATCTGCGAGGCCATCCCGGTGCCTACACACTCGCGGTACCGGTCTTGCAGTGGCCGATCCCAGACACGGTGCACGCCCTGCTGGCCGCTCGCATCGACCGGCTCCCTGCAGCATCCAAAATCTTGTTGCAGACCGCTGCAGTGATCGGCGCGGCCTTCACCCCGGCCACGCTGGCAAACCTTGCCGGGGGCGATGTCGGCGACTGCATCGAGGTGCTGCGTCAGCTCGATACGGCGGGGTTTGTGTCCGCTACGCCAGGCGAGAGCGAGTATGAGTTCCGCCACCCCTTGATGCGCGAGGTGGCCGATGCGCTGCAACTGGACTCACAACGTGCACTCAGCCACGCGCGGATGGCCAGCCTGCTGATCGCCAGCCATCCGAATGGCCCCAGCGGCACGCCGGCCTCGGTACGTATCGCCCACCATTGGCAGCAGGCGGGCGAGTGGGCCAAGGCCGGGGAATGGAACCTGCTGGCGGCACGCTGGGCCGGCACGCGGGACATGCGCATCACTGTCGAGCAGTTTCAGCTCGCACTCGGCAACCTCGAACGCGCCCCACCCGATGCCGCCGTGCAGCGCCTGCGCGTGGCGGCGCGCGCCGCACTGATCCGCATGGCGCAATTCACACCCATCCCCACCGAAGACGTGGAACGCGCCTATGCCGAGGGCCGCGCCATGGCGGCGGCGGCTGGCGATGTGGCGGGCGCAGCCGAGCTGATCATCAGCTACGGCAACGAGCAGTTGCACCTTTCAAACCCGCCCGGCGCGGTGAGCCTGCACGCAGAGGCGGTGCAGCTGTGCCTCGACCACGGCGCGCAAGAGATCGTGCAGCGCTTTCGCCTCGGCATCCTGCTCAGCCATTTTTCAGCCGGGCTGCCGCGCGAGGGCATTGTCCTCGTCGACCAGGCCGACGGGGGCCGTTGGCGCACCGATCCGATCAACGAGGACAACTTCGTCTCCCGCGCTTTTCATTCGCTGATGCTGGCCTGGATGGGTGAGCTGCCGCTGGCGCGCACGCAACTGGCCGAGGCACTCGAATACGCCCAGCGCGAGAACCGCAACGCCAGCTGGATGCACGCCTTCATGGTTGACCTGGCCTGGTTCAATGACGATACCGATGGGGTGCTGTACCACGGGCAGATGGCTGTGGAGCGTGCGGCAGAGAGCGGTAGCGTCTACTTTCAGGCCATCGCCGGCCGTGCACTGGGCCTGGCGCTTTGCATGACCCAGCAAGCGCAAGAAGCGGTTTCGATCCTCGAAGCCCTGCGTCCCCTATGTGCACCGGATGGCCTGGCGCATCAGTTCGAGGCCAATCATCTGGCCGCGATGGCGCAAGCCTACGCGGGCTGTGGTCGGCATACCGATGCCCTGCGCACCGCCGAGGCCGCCATTGCCAGCGCGCAGCACTCCAGCTCGCAGGTGTGGGAAATCAATGCCTGGCTGGTGCTGTTGGCGCTGCCGGACGAGGTACTCGACGGCGAGCGCGCGCGTGCTGGCGTGGAGCGGCTGGATCAGCTGATTGCCAACTCGGGGGCCAGCGGCTACCTGCCCTGGTGGCAGCGTGCGCAAGCCCGTTGGCGCCATGCGACACATCATTTGAGTAGCGAAGTTGCGGCATAGTCATTCCATCCAGCGTTTGGGAAAGCGACATGAAGTCATCAATCCGCGTCATCTTGTCCGGCCTCTTGGCCACCTCCTTACTGGCGGCCTGCCATGACAAGGACACCGAGGCGCCGCCCGAGCCTTTCGCCAGCACCTACCGCGTACCGGCCCATGCGCCGGTACTGATCCAGCACGCGACCGTGCTCACTGGCACCGGCACCCAACTCGATGACGCCGATGTGCTCATCCAGGACGGCAAGATCGCCGCCGTGCGGCCGGCACTGGGCACCGTGCCGAACGCCACCGTCATCGACGCCAAGGGTCGCTATGTCACGCCCGGCCTGATCGACGCGCACTCGCATCTCGGGGTGTATTCCAGCCCCGGTGTGTGGGCCTCCAGCGATGGCAACGAGGCCACCGCGCCCACCACGCCGGAAGTCTGGAGCGAGCACTCGGTGTGGCCGCAAGATCCAGGCTTCGAGGCTGCACGTGCCGGCGGGGTCACCAGCATGCTGATCCTGCCGGGCTCGGCCAATCTCATCGGCGGCCGCGCCACCGTGCTCAAGAACGTACCGGCACTCACCTATCAGGAGATGAAGTTCCCCGGCGCGCCGCAGTCGCTGAAGATGGCCTGCGGCGAGAACCCCAAGCGCGTCTACGGCCTCGAAGGCAAGCGCGCACCCTCGACCCGCATGGGCAATGTCGCGGGCTACCGCGCCGCTTTCGCCAAGGCCAAGGCCTACCAGAAAAAGATGGAAGCAGGCACCGTGGAAGAACGCGACCTCGCGATGGAAACCCTGGTTGGCGTGCTCAAGGGCGAGATCCTGGTGCAGAACCATTGCTACCGCGCCGACGAGATGGCGACCATGCTCGATGTGGCGAAGGAGTTCGGCTACCAGATCAGCGCCTTCCATCATGGCGTCGAGGCTTACAAGATCGCGGATCGCCTGGCGCAGGACGGCGTTTGCGGTGCGTTGTGGGCCGACTGGTGGGGCTTCAAGCTCGAAGCGCTGGATGGCATTCGCGAGAACATTGCCCTGGTGGATGCCGCGCGCGGCAGAGATGCTGAGGGCAAGGAGATCAAGGGTTGCGCCATCGTGCACTCCGATGACCCCAATGGCATCCAGCGCCTGAACCAGGAGGCTGCCAAGGCGATGACTGCGGGCCGGCGCATGGGCCTCAAGATCACCGACGGCGAGGCGGTACGATGGATCACTGCCAACCCGGCCAAGGCGATCGGCATTCTCGACCAGACTGGCACGCTGGAAGCCGGCAAGAACGGCGATGTGGTGATCTGGAACGGCACGCCGTTTTCCAGCTACGCGCTGGCCGATCAGGTCTACATCGACGGCGTGCTGCGCTACGACCGCGCGGTGAAGACGCCGCCCGAGAGCGATTTCCTGCTGGGGCTCGAACCGCCCGAAGCCAGCGCCACCACGGAGGCCGCGCCATGAACCGCCTGAAGCTCGCTGTCGCCGCAGCACTGACCCTCGGTAACGCCCATGCCGGCACGCTTGCCCTGACCCACGCCCGCATCCATACCGTGAGCACGGGCGTGCTGGAAGACGCCACCCTCGTCATCCGCAACGACGCCATCGAGGCGCTCGGCAAGGATGTCGTGATCCCGGACGGCGCGCAGGTCATCGACACCAAAGGTGCGGTCATTACGCCGGGGCTGTTCGATGCCTATACCCAGATCGGGCTCGACGAGGTCACCGCGGTGGACGAGACCAACGACAGCGGCAGCAACAACCCGCGCTACTCGGCCGCACTCGATGTGGTGGATGCCCTCAACCCGCGCTCGACGCTGATCCCGATCAACCGCATCGAGGGCATCACCTCGGCCATGAGTGCGCCGGTGTCTGGTGCCGAAGGTCCGCTGTTTGCCGGGCGTGGGGCGGTCATCAGCCTCGGCACGCTCGACAACTTCGTGACCAAGCCGCAGGCGGCGATGTTTCTCTCGCTCGGCGAGGTCGGTGTCGCCCGCATCAAGGGCGGCCGTGCCGCACTGCTGCTGGCGCTGCGCGAGGCCCTCGAAGAAGCCAGGGAACTCGGTAGCACCAGCCCCGTACAGCGCCCCGCGCAGCTCGGGTTGCTCGATGCGCGCGCGCTCAAGGCGGTACTCGACGGCTCGATGCCGCTGGTGGTGGACGTGAACCGCGCGGCCGACATCCGCGTGCTGCTGAAGCTCGCGGACGACTACGGCCTCAAGCTCGTGCTGCACGGCGCGGCCGAGGCGCATCTGCTGGCCGCCGAACTGGCCAGCCGACAGGTGCCGGTGATTCTCGACCCCACGCTCGACCTGCCGGCCCGCTTCGAGGCCTTGGCCTCCCGCCCGGATGCGGCCGCCATCCTGTTCAAGGCCGGTGTGCGCCTGGCTTTTTCGGGCGACGAACCCGCCGCCGGCAGCCACAACAGCCGCAATATCCGCCAACTCGCGGGCAACGCTGTAGCGCGCGGCCTGCCTTGGGATGCGGCACTCGCCGCCATCACCGCCAATCCCGCCCTCATCTACGGCGTGGACTCCACGCTCGGCACGCTGGAAGTCGGCAAGAAGGCAAGCTTCGTGGTGTGGGATGGCGACCCGCTGGAAGTGACCACCAGCGCCGTGCAGGTTTATGCCGCTGGCCGCGCGCTACCCATGGTCAGTCGCCAGACGCTGCTGCGCGACCGCTACTTGCAGCGGCAGCAGGCCAGCCAGAAAGCAGCACCCGCCACACGGCCGTGAGTGCCACGGCACTGATGCTCGCACTGCCCGCCTACGGTGGGCAGGTGACGACCGTGTTCATGGAATCGCTGTTGCGATTCTCGGAACTGGCGCGCAGCCAAGGCATCGGCGTGACGCTGAAAATCCTCTCGCAGGAAAGTCTCATCCCGCGCGGGCGAAACACCCTGGTGGCCGAGTTTCTGGGCCGGCCGGAACTTACGCATCTGCTCTTCATCGACGCCGACATCGGTTTCGACCCGCGCGGCATCCTGCGCATGCTGGCCTTCGACAAGCCGCTGATCGGCGGCGCCTACGCCAAGAAAGGTATCGACTGGGACCGGGTGCGCGCCGCTGCCCTGAGCGGCAAGCCGACGACGGCACTGGCGCAGGCCGGCCTCGACTACGCCCTCAATCTGGTCGACGAAGATCTGGCGGTGACGGACCGCATCCCGGTGACGCAAGGCTTCGTCCGGGTCTCGAAGTGCGGCACCGGTATTCTGCTCATCCGCCGCGATGTGCTGACCACCATGGCCGCGCAATACCCGGAGCTGCGCTACGAAAACGACATCCCTGGCTACGACAACGCCCATACGCGCCACAATTTCTGGGGCTTTTTCGACACCCTGCACCACCCGGTGACGCGCCGTTACCTGAGCGAGGACTACGCCTTCTGCCATCGCTGGACTCAAGGCTGTGGCGGCGAGATCTGGATGGATGTGGAGAGCGTGGTAACCCACCACGGCAGCTACAGCTATCGCGGCAGTTTTCTCTCGGTGGTGCCATTTACGCCGGATGCCGCCTGAGCGAGGCACCGTGCGCTTCAACCCGATTGGGCGTCCGCATGGACCACTCTGGCCGCTACGGCTCCAAACAGATTCCGACAGCCTGCTTCTTCAAAATCCGCTGAGAGGGCGCCGCATTTTCGGCCGTCTTGGCGCCGTCTTGGGCCACATCAATCACCGCCACTCGAGAAGCTCTCCAGATCGCGTATCCGCTGCTCGGCGTGAGCTTGCATGCAGCTGATCCAGAGAACGGTGCGAATCGTCCCCGAAGCATTGAACTCATACTGTGCCTGGCAATCCGCCTCTCTGAACTTGATCCATGCACGCTGCGCCTCTATCAGCTTCAACTTCGCCCTGGCGGCATCGTCTTTGATGATCGGATCCGCGTGATCGATGTAAGCCAGCACCGCCTTGTAGGTTGTGTTGAGCCTGGCCTCGACTTTCTTTTGTTCGACGGATGCACACTCGTTGATGTCGGGTGTGGTCAGTGCATTTGCACAATCGACCGCTGCGGCGCGCCCTGAAGCCAAGAGCAACACGGCACAGATCAGTCGTAGTACTTTCATTTGCCTTCTCTGGTCATGCCGACACCTAATAGGCCTTGACCTTGATGCCAAACAGCAAGCCGAAATCCGGCGAAGCATTCACGCTCGGGTCTTCCAGTACGGCGAGGTCGAACACCAGTCGCTGGTAGGGCAGGCGCAAGCCAAAAGCCAGCGGCGCACCCGCACGGGATAGCGGGTCGAGATTCGAGCCCTTGTAGAGCTTGCTATGGGCATTGATCTGCACCACGCCGTCGAGCGCGCCGTAGATTGGTAGCAGCAGCACCACGCCGCCGACCGCCACCACCGGCCGCTGCAAATCGGCCAGCGGACCGTTGGTGCTGGAGGCACTCACGCCACCCGAGAGCAGCAGCGCGGCGCGGCGGGATTCGCTGAGCGGCAGCGAGTAGTCCACCCACAGGGCACCGCCAGTGCTGCCACCGCGCAGATGATTCGCACTGCCGGTGGGCAGTTGCAGCAGGCTGCGTAGGGTCCAGCGCTCGCCGAGTGCCAGGCCCAGACCCAGCCGCAGGTCGGCGAGGCCGGAGCCACCCTTGTCGAGATCGAGCAGGGTCACGCCGTCGCGGGCGTAGCGGAGGCGGTATCGGTCCTGCGGCACATCATCACGATTGGAATTGGGCAGGCCGAAGGTGCGGTGCCAGCTCTCGATGCCGGAGTCCATCACGCCACCCCCGGTGAAAAGGATCGGCAGTTCCAGCGACCATTCCAGCGCATGGCCGAACACCGGGGCGATGCCAGCGCGGTAGCGCAGCGCCAGCCGCTCGGTCTCGCCATCCAGCGTCAGCGACTCGCCCGCCGCGCTTTGCAGGTAGAACTCGTTGCTCCACTCCAGTCCCACGCTGTTGATCGAGGTATCGCGCGGCAGCACCGCACCCTGGCCCAGCATCGGGAGTACCGCGGCACGCGCCAGGCTGGACTGGTTGAAGGTGTCATAGCCCTCTGCCGCTGCACCGCCCGACAGCACCAGAGCCAACACACCCAAGAGTTGATGCAGCTTCATCCGGAACACTCCCCGACAGTCGAATTACCAAAGGCTATCAGCCGCACAACAATTCGCCATGCGTCGGTGTCGTGAGGCTTCGCTATCATCGCCCGCCTTCAGTCCCCTGCGGCGCCACCTTTTTGCGGCCATGAAACTCGTCACCGAAAACCTTCGCATCGCCTCTGTCAGCCCCGTCGCCACACCCGCCCAGGTGCAGGCGGAGCTGCCGCTGCTGGAGGCTGCCGCCAACACCGTGGCCCGTACCCGCGAGGCAATCCAGAACGTGCTCAACGGTACTGACGACCGCCTGCTGGTGATCGTCGGCCCCTGCTCGATCCACGACACCGCCGCCGCGCTCGAATACGCCGACAAGCTCGCCCATGCGCGCGAGAAGCTCGACAAAGAGCTCTTGATCGTGATGCGCGTGTATTTCGAGAAGCCGCGCACGACGGTGGGCTGGAAGGGCCTCATCAACGACCCCGACTTGAACGACAGCTACCAGATCGACCGCGGCCTGCGCGTGGCGCGCGAGCTGCTGCTCACGCTCAACACCCGCGGCATGCCGGCCGGCGTGGAGTTTCTCGATATCCTCACGCCCCAATACATGGCGGATCTCGTCAGCTGGGGTGCCATCGGAGCGCGCACCACCGAATCGCAGCTGCACCGCGAGATGACCTCGGGCCTCTCCTGCCCAGTCGGCTTCAAGAACGGCACCGATGGTTCGGTGAAGATCGCCGTCGACGCCTGCCTCTCGGCCAAGCACTCGCATCGCTTCCTCTCGCTGACGCACGGGGGACAGATCGCGATTTTTGAAACGCGCGGCAATCCGGATTGCCATGTGATTTTGCGTGGCGGCAGCAAGGGCACCAACTTCGATGCCGCCAGCGTCGATGCGGCCTGCGCGGAGCTGGCCAAGGCGAAGCTACGCGAGCAGGTGATGATCGACTTCAGCCACGCCAACAGCCAGAAGCAGCACGGCAAGCAGATGGATGTGGGTGCTGACGTGGCAAGCCGCCTCGCGGCCGGCGAGCGGCGTATCACCGGCGTGATGATCGAGAGCCACCTGGTGGAAGGCCGTCAGGACATCAAGCCCGGCGTGCCGCTCACCTACGGCCAGAGCATCACCGATGCCTGTATCGACTGGCCGCATACCGAGCGATTGCTGAGCACGCTGGCGGCCGGCGTGGCGAAGCGACGCGGCTGAAGCCAATCGCAGCATTGGTGGGGCGTCCGAGGCGGGCGCAGAATCGTAGAACCTGCATTCCCGCTACCAGACCCACCATGTTGCGCAGCCCTCCGCTCACCCGCTTCGCGCCGATAGCCCTGGCCGCGGCCGCTCTCGCGGCCTGTGGTGGCAGCGGTCATGGCAGCTTCGGCCAGCCGCCGCCGCTCTCTGCCATCGCACAGCCCGTGCAGCCGGCCGTGCCCGACGCGCCCTATGCCAAGGTGCTGGGCGATTGCACTTTCAACGCCGGCCGCAGCAACTCCTGCCTGCTCGGCACCCTGCCGTTTCTCGGGCAGGAGCACGCCAGCCTCACCATCGACCAGATCATGGCGCGCGTGGCGGTCACGCACCCCTGGATGGCAGTGCGGTTTCGCGAGGCGCTGCAGGCGCAGCCACCGGCGCTGCTGCAGATGTTCCGCCCCACCACCGCGATCATCATTGGCAGCAAGGTGCGGCCTTCGTTCTATTTCTCGCTGACGGGTGCCATCTATCTGGATCCGGACGGCCTCTGGCTCACGCAGGCCGAGCACGACACCATCGACAAGACCCCGGACGAGCGCATCGACTTTGGTCAGGGTTTGCAGTTCCGCGCGATCTGGCGCTACGTCAAGAACAACGACTACGCCTATCCCTTCTACCCCGCCAGCTACCGAGGGGACCGCACGCTGGAAGACACCCGTTTGGCGCTGGGTCGCCTGCTCGCGCACGAGCTGACGCATGCCGGCGATTTCAGTCCGCCCTCGGGCTTGGCTGGTCTGCCGCGCGACCAGTCCGTGCTGGAGGCCATCCAGGCGCAGTCCAGCCAGTGGATTTCGACCCGGCTCCAGCAGAGCGCGCCACTGACCTCGCCGGCCTGGCCGGGCTTGGCACAGGTGCTCTACGCCAACGCCAACCCCAGTGCCGAACAGCGGAGCTATTCGCCGGCCCAGGCCGGCAGCCTGCTGGAAACCGACCGCGCTGCCGACGCCTACGGCTATTTCAGCCAGTTCGAAGACGCCGCGATGATTTCGGAGGAAATCCTCAGCTACTGCTGGTTTGGCATGCAGCGTGACTTTGCCACCAGCAACCGCCCCAACAGCGGCGATTTCGTCGTCGGCTGGGGTGAGCGCGGGCGCATCGCCGAACCACAGGTCATCGATGCCGCTCGATTCGTCCTGCGAGAACTGCTGCCCGGGGTGTCGTTCGATGCCTGCATCTCGTCGCTGCCAGCGCCGGTCAAACTGCGCGCGGGCGCCACCTGGACGGCCAACCTCAACCCCGCCGACAGCAGCTCCACAACCGCGAAGCCGGCGCGACCCACGGCCACCCGGCTGGGCGACCTGCTCCCGCCGGGCTGACGCGCCTCAGCGCTGCTTTTCAAACAGCGGCTTCACCATGCGCTTCACCCAGTTCTCGGTGATCTGCAGATCACCGTAGCTGGAGCGGCCGCCAATATCGTTGTAGTTGTCGGCCGGGGACTGGCCGCGAAACTCGCCGGGGTAGGAGCTGTAGACGAGGTTGCCGGTGTCGAGGTTCACCAGCCGCACGCGCGCCGTGGCCGCATCGCCGGCAATGTTGATGAAACCCATCAACAGTCCGAATACGGCACCGGCCGAACGGTTGGCGGTGGAGGCGCGCTCGCCGCCCACGGACAGGGCCACCACGTAGCTGGTCTTGAGGCGGGCTTTCAGCAGCGCCGCCTGCTCTGGCTTGAGCAGGGGGCAGTCGTAGCGGTTCTCGCGGCGATAGCGCTCATCGTCGCAACTGCCGAACAGCTGGGTATAGGCCGCCAGCAGCGGTTCGTCCTTGGCCACGGCGGCGTTCAGCGGCTCGGGGAAGAGCAGACTCTTGCCCTCGTCCGGCTTGCCGCTCGTGGGCGCGATGATGCCGCCCTTCTCGTCACCGCGTGGTGGCATTTCGGTGGCACACATCACGGGCACGACCTGCTGCTGGATGTTCACGCCGCCAAATTCCTTGAAGCCGGCGATCACCTCTTTCGCGCCGTCCTGCGCCAGCGTGCGTGACTCGTCGATGATGAACTGGTTGAGGTAGGCGAGATTGCGCCGATACAAGCAACCATCCGCCACCAGCACGGGGGGCTCCTTCACGAGACGGCGCTGCGCCTCCTCGATGGGCACCTCGCCGATCTGGTGCGTGGCACAGGCGGAGAGCAGCAGCAGGGGCAGCGACAGCAGAACCTGGATCGTTTTCATCGTGCCTTCATAACGCCGCTGGCCCTCGCCGGAGTACCCACCTCAGCGATAGACCTCGATGGGGAAGGAAAGCTCCAGGGGCACCTGCGTCATCTCGTCGGGCACCGGCGGCAGGTTGGCAGCGCGCACCACCTGGGCGGCGCGCTCCAGCAGTTCGCGGGTGGCGGGCTCTACCGGGCTGATCTGCAACACCCGCCCGTCGCGATCCACCAGGAAGCTCACCCGGACCGTGGTCCGCGGACCGGCCTTTACCGCCTCGGCCAGCAGGCGCACGTTGGTGGCCTTGAGCCGCGCCGTGAGCTGGGAAAAAAAACGCTGGCGCGCCACCGCCACGGCCTTGCCCTGATCAGGCGCTGCGCGGGTGGCATCCCGTGCAACCGGCGCATCCATGGCAAAGGTGGTGATGCCGGTGTCGGCCGTGGGCACTGCTGGCCGGGGTGCGGACCCCGAGCTGCCGAGCGGCAGCGGCGGTGGCGCCACCATCGGCCCCTGGGGGAGCATCGAGCGCAGATCGGGAGCGGATTTGCTCATCGCGGCCTGGCTGCGCGCTGCCCTCACACTTTGCTCGGCGGCATTGGCGGCCGTGGCAATGGCGGCATCGACGTCGTACGACTCCTCGACCGGTGGGGGCGGCAGGAAGGGCACCGGCGCAGCGACCTCGGGCGACGCGTCGATCGGCTCGTCCACCGGTGCGGGCGCAGCGGCGGTCTTGGCCGCGACCGTGGGGCGCGCTGCCAGTGCGGGTGCTGGCTTGGGTCTGGGCGTACGCGGCGCCTCGCTGATGGCCTTGATCTTCGGCAACCGCACCGCTGCCGGCACGATGTTGGCGACGATCTGCAAGCCACTGGCGCGGGAGAAATCGAGGTCATCGGCGAGGTGCATCGTGCCCAGTGCCAGCGGCGGCGGCTTGTCGAAGAATCCCGCCGGCAACTGCGTCTGCAATCCCTCCACCCCCAGCTTGGTCGACATCACCATACCCCGCCCCTTGGGCGGCGGCGGCAACGGCGTGATGTCGACAACCTGCTCGCTGACCGTCGGCTCCGGAGGCTTGGCCTCGGCCTCACGCGCAGCCTCGAATCGGGCGAACAGATTGGGGGCATACCGCCACAGCAGCAGGCCATGCAGCACCAGGGCAATCAGCAGAGCCCAGCGCAGTCGACGGGAGTTGGGAGACGCGGCGGTTCGGGCCATGCGCCGATTGTACGGGGGCAGGTGGTGGCTTGATCAGGGGCTGATGCGGGCTTCTCCGCTCTTGAGCCAGAGAACACCCTGTGAGATCGCACACGTGAGGCTCCCGCACCCATTCAAACGCCGTGTTACGTCGGGCGCCCCAGCATCAACCTCATCGAAAATACTCGCTCGCACACATGAGGCTCCCGCACCCATTCAAACCAGAAAAGGGGCCCTTGGGCCCCTTTTCTGGTTTGAAACGCCGTGTCGCCTCATCACCAATGTTCCCCCTTGAACACATTGGCGAACACCACCTGTTCGAGCGAGGGCTTGGCGCCCTCCTTCTTGCCGCGGGCAGCGCTGGACGAGGGAAACAGCTGGAAGCCCTTCGACAACACCCAGTCGTTGGCCTTGGGCCAGATGGCATAGCTCACGGCGGCCGCGGTACCGATGGTGGTGGCGATGCTCTTGGGCCGCTCGATGAGGGCTTTCACCACGGTATCGGCCGCGTCTTCCGGGCTCCACGTCGGGATGTAGTCGTACATCTTGGTCGGCGCGATCATCGGTGTGCGCACCAGCGGCATGTAGATGGCGGTGGTGTGCACGTTGCGCGCCTTGACCTCCGCCGACAGGCAGCGGGTGAAGGCATCGAGAGCCGCCTTGCTCGCCACGTAGGCCGAAAAGCGCGCTGCATTGGCGAGCACGCCGATGCTGCTGATGTTGATGATGTGCCCGCTCTTGCGCTGGGTCATCGCCGGCAGCAGGGCATTGATGAGGCGGACCGCACCGAAGTAGTTGAGCTGCATGGTGCGTTCAAAGTCATGGAAGCGATCCAGCGACTCCATGACGCCACGGCGGATCGAGCGGCCGGCATTGTTGATGAGCACGTCCACATGACCGAAGTCCTTCAGCACCTCGGCCGCCATGCGGTCGATGTCGGCCATGTCGGAGAGATCGCAGGGATAGACGTAGGCATCGCCACCGGCCTTGATCAGGATCTGCCGGCTTTCTTCCAGTGTGGCGAGCGTGCGTGCGACGAGAATCACCTTGGCACCCGCTGCCGCAAGCTTTTTCGCGGCGGCAAAGCCGATGCCCGACGAGCCGCCGGTGATGAGCACGACCTTGCCGGACATCCGCTGCGTCAGCTCGCGCGGAATCTTCACCTTGAGGTCGAGATGCAGCTCCCAATAAGCCCAGAGCTTGCCGCAGTAGTCGCGGATGTCAGGGCAGCTCACGCCCGTCCCCTTGAGCGCCGCCCGCGCCTCGCGGTCATCGAAGATGGCCTGGTTGAAGGCATAGCCCAGCACCGAGGGCGGCACGCCGATGGCCTCGGAGAACTTCTGCTGGTTGGCATGCGAGATGCGCTTGCCAAGGTTGGCCATCAGTTTCTTCACGCCCTTGGGCAGCATCGGGATCGGCAGCTTGCGGGCAAACTCGGGGCCATGCGCGGCTTCGAGAAAGGCCTGCAGCAAGTCGCCGACGCTGGGGCTGGTGGACTGCATCAGGTGGAAGCACTTGCCGTCGAGCTTGGGCTTGTGCGCCAGCGCATCCATGGCGGCCGCGATGTAGTCCACGGGGGCCACCGCCACCTTGCCGCCCTCGATGCCGAGGATGGGCAGCCACTTGGGCACCCGGTGGCTGATCTTCTGGATGGCCTTGGCGAAGTAGTACGGGCCGTCGATCTTGTCCATCTCGCCGGTTTCGCTGTGCCCCACCACCACGCCCGGGCGGTAGATGCGAAACGGCACCTTGGTCTCGTTGCGGACGATGGCCTCGCTCTGGAACTTGCTGCGGTAGTAGGGGTGATCTACCGACTGCCCCTCATCGAACATGTTCTCGCGGAAGATGCCGACGTAATCGCTGCCCGCCACGGCCACGCTCGACACATGGTGCAGCACGGCCGGCGCACCCAACTCGTTGGCAAAGGCCACAACGTGGCGCGTGCCCTCGTTGTTGATCTGGTCGGCCTGCGCGTCGCTCATCGTCATGTCGTAGACGGCGGCGAGGTGGAACACGTGGTCCACCTTGCCCTGCAGCTTCTTGAAATCGGAGGGCGAGACGAGGCCAGGCGTGGTGATGTCGCCCCAGATGGCGACGAGCCTCTTGCCGGCCTCGCCATAGCGCTCCCGCAGCAGCTCGAACTTTTCGGCGGACGACTTGCGCACCAGCACATGGACTTTCGCATCCTCCCGCGCCAGCAGTTTTTCCAGCAGGAACTTGCCGATGAAGCCGGTGGCCCCGGTCACGAAATAATTCATCTCACTCTCCAAGGTGAAGCATCAGGGTTTGACTTGCGTCGCGCGCACCCATCCCTGGGTATCGCCGATGCTGACCGAAAGCCATTGGCCCTCGGCATTGTCGATGGGCCCCAGCACCTGTACGGTGTCGCCGGCAGCCAGGGTTTTCAGCACCGCGCTACTGCCGGTCGGGCGCTGCAACAGCGCTGTGGCAGCGTTGATGACTGCGGTGGCACTGATCGCGGGCAGCACGTCGGTGTTGTAGGCCGGGCGCTGCCCCGCCGCCGGGCCATGGCTGTCGGCGGGGGCATGGCCCACCATTCCCGCCGCCGTGTAGGGTGCATCCGGCGTCACCGGCGCAGCGGTGCGGCACGCCGCCAGCACGAGTGCAGCCAGCACTACCAAGGCCCGGCGCATGGGACTACGGCGCCACATCGGCCTGCAGTAGCCAGCCGGTTTCCTTGCCCACGGTCACATACCACCAGTAGCCGGCGGCGTTGTAAACCTGCACGCCCAGTTCGAGATCCTTGCCCTCGATGGCGATGGATTGCAGGATTTCCGCCGTATCACTGGGGCGCGAACGCAGCGTGGCACCACTGCGGGCGCGCACCTTCATGCCCTTTTGCAGACCCGGCTTGGGCTTGTGCGGGTTGGCACTTTCAAGCAGCGCCTCTGCGGCAGCGACCTCGGAGTTCTCGGGCGAGACCGGGGGCGGCGGCGCGGCTGGCCGGACTGGAGTTGCCCGGGAGGCAGCACTTTTGCCAGTGGTCGTCCGTGCCGCTGGCGGCGCACTCTGGGCTGCCAGTTCCCGGGCTGCAATCGCTTCCGGCGTGTTCAGCTCTGACAAGGGCTTGGACTCGTTCTGTGCCTCGCGAGCCTGCGGCGCCGCATCCATCGAACGGGTCTGGATGCCGCCGCCATACCCGAAATCACCCTCGCTGGAGGGGCTGCCACCGCCAGGGGTTGCGCAAGCCCCCAGCAGCAGCGTGGCAGCAGCCAGCGCTGCGCCCGCCAATCGGGGAGTGGTGCTGGAAACGGTCTGATCCTTCATCGCCTTCATGCCTCGTGAGTTCATCAACAATCAGTAATCGCCTTCGTGATGCCGCCGTCCTTCCCGCGCATCCTGCCGCGCCGCAAGCCTGGGCGCGCGATCCTTGTCGGAAGCCCAGATTACATCGGGGAAGAGCAGCACCCGCAACAGGCCAATCAGCATCCATAAATAGCTGACGCTGAAGACGATGCCGCAGAACATGCTCACCCACTCGAAGTTGGGTGTGAGGTACTTGATACCCCACCAGCTCGCCACATCCGTGAGCGAGGCTGCAAGCCCTGCCGGGAAGATCCACTGATACAGCTTGAGCTGGTTGAACTGCATCGAGAACGGGATTCCGATGATGAAAAAACTGGTGGTGAATCCGAACAGATGCGCATGCGTGAAGGCGATGAGCTTGCCCAGCGACATCTGCGCGAAGTAGGCCTCGGCCGAACCATGCAGGCGCAGCTGGTACCAGATCTCGCTGGCGCCGAAGCAGAAGGCGATGCCGAAGATCACCACCGCAAACGCGATGCCGCGCTTGGCCGCGGGCGGGAAATCGCGCAGGTTGATATCGACACTGTGACTGGTGAACGGCACCGTCCACCAGTTGAAGGCGATGATGAGAAAGAAGAAGGCGACGAGGGCCAGCGGCGTACCGATGGTGACCCAGCCAGAGGGCTCCGGTGGCAGCTCGACGACCTCGGCGCTCTGCACCGGCTGCTCGCTGAAGAAGTCGAAGTGGTCCTGCGAGGTCGCGCTCCCGGCGGGGTCGGATTCGAGCGGATGCCGCGCCGCGCTCGGCTCCGCAGCCTGCACGGGCGTACCAGCGTCCTGATCTGCGGCGGTCTGCGCCAGCACGCGCACGCCGGAGAACAGCAGTACAAAAAACGCAACCATCATCACCGCAAAGACGCGTGATGCCCGAAGGGCACCGGTTGGGCGGCGCCCTCGATGAGGCACCGGGCTACGCATTTTTCAGCCGCACGTAAACCAGCGTGCCCGCTTTTTTGACCGCCTCGCCGATGGCAGCATCCACACCACTGCCAGAAGCCGCCGGGAGCTTGTCGAGGCTCACGCCCTTGAAGCCGGCGTAGGCCTTGCTCTTCGCCGCCTCGGGTACATGCGCGGTGTTGAGCGGGGTGACGCTGGTGACATTGAGCTGGCGATCAGTCGCCAGCAGCAGGAAGAAATCCTTGCCCTGGTACTGCGCGGGGAAAATCAGCGCCGTGCCCGCTGGCTTCTTGTCGGTGAGCGGGATGTAGATGGTGTTCTCGTCGGTCTTGCTCAACACCGCACCGAGCCCCTTGGCGCGGACGATGTCGGCATCGGTGAGCACCGCATCGCGGGGCAGATACTCGCGCACACCCGGGAACAAGGCCTGAACCTCGCGGGGGATCAGGCTCGCCGTATCCAGCCACACCCCCTTGCTCGCGGGCGTCGACTTGGCATCGCCGGGGTTGGACCTGGCCGCGGCCTCGTCGGCATTGCTCGCGCCATCGCCATCGCCGTCGAGTGTGGCGATCTTGCCAAAGGCCGCCAGCGACTCACCGGCATCCTTGAACTGCTTGCCGTAGGCATTGTTGGGCGAGCCGCCGCCGTCCTTGTGGCAGGCGTTGCAACTTGGGGTGTAGCCGTATTGCTGCTTGTAGAGGCGGGCAAAGGCGGGCTCGGCACTCGCGCGGGTGCAGAGCAACATCGCGGCCAGCAGCAGCCCCGATGGCAACCACACGCTGGCCCTTGGCATACCCAGGTGACTGTCTTCACGCATGCAATTCCCCTCAAAACTCGAACAGGCCTGGCACCACGGCGCGCATCTCCTCCAACAGCTTTGGATTCTGCTGGATCGCCTCCTGGAGTGCGGCGTGCTGCGGCGCATCGGCGGGCGGCATGAGTTTGGCGGCCTTGTCGGTGCCCCGGTAGCGATCCCAGTCCAGCGCCTCGCGGATCTCGCTCTTGGCCTCGATGTGCTGGCGCACCTCGGCCTCGGTAGCACCGCTCATGAAGTTCAGGCGCTTGCTGGGATTGCCGCGATGGCAGGCAAAGCAGTACTGCGCAAAGGGCTGCAGGTTGCTGCGGGCTGCGAGCACCACCGGCGGCTCGCCGCTGGCAATGGGTGGGGACATCTCGCTGACATCCAGGCAGCAATAGCCGGGGGCCGTTTGAGCGGCTTTGGCAATCACGCCCGGTGCAAGCAGCGCTTGGAGCATCTTCACCCGCGAGAAGGCGGCATCGGCAAAGAAGGCATCGGGTAGGCGATCAACGCCCTGCTCCACGGCTGACCAGTCCAACCCGCCTGCCGCTTGCAGGCGGCGCACATCGTCGGCCGTGAACAAGCTGGCCAGGCCGTAGATGCCGTCGATATCGCTCGCGGTCAGCAGGCGCTTGGGCGCTCGTGTACTCAGGGGGTCCTGCGCAGCCGGCAGCTTGGGCAGGCGGTCAAAGGCTTCGAGATCTTCGTTGGTCTTGGCCCCGTCGCCGAGCTTGATCGTGGGCTTGAACAGGGTGCGGAAGAATCCCTTGACGCCCTTGCCCTCACCAATGGGGTCGCGGTTGGGCAGGTCGGACTGCGGCACCGCGATGGGCTGCGCGTTGGCCGCGGCTTGCAGCCCGCGCAGGGCATCAACGGCAGCACCTTCGGCCTTGAAGTCGCCGGGCGCGCGGGCATAGGCCAGTGCCAGCTTGAGCAGCGCGCGGCGGCAGGTGGCATCGCTGCACTGATCCAGCCAGAGCTTCTGGGCGGCGACGATGAAATTGCCGACGTCGGTCAGCTCGTCATAGCGCTCCGGCACGGCCAGCGGCACGGAGATGGGGAAGCCCAGATAGTGCTCGCCACCCAGAGCCGTCGCGATGCGCGCGGCGGTTTCGGGCTGACCGTTGGTTTCGTTCCAGGGACGCACCGAGAAGATCGGCGTCGCCCCCTGATGGCAGCTCTCGCAGATCGCCCGCTTGCCATACACGAGCTTGCGCGCGCCGTTGGCGGTGTAGTCCTGCACCAGTTGGAACTCGAAGCGGCCCGCCGCCTCGTTGTAGCTGATCACCTCGATCTCGTTCGCCTGTTCGGTAAAGCCGAGAAACAACTGGCCGCGTGGCGCCACTCCCAGTGAAGCCGGGCTACCAGCTGCCTGAAAGTCAGCCGCCATCAGCACGCGGGGGTGGGCATAGTCGGCCTGCCCTTTCAGCAGCGAGCGGCCATCCGGCACCAGCAGCACCAGGGGCTGCGCGCCCGAAGGGTCTTGCTTCGCCACCATTTCCACCAGCTTCTCGAACGGCCAGGGCACACCATCGGCCTGGGCCACCAGATGGTCGAACAGAGATCGGGTGCCCTCGGGCGGCAGATCCTCGCGCGAGATGACCTTGGACGAGCGCGCGCGGGCATCGGTCACCGCTGGCCGCTTGGCGAGCTCTGCAATCGCTGGGCCGGTGTGCTGCGCCTGACGTCCGCTGTAGACGGCAGCCGCGATGGACACCGCCAGCACCACTGCCAGAGCGCGACGCATCAGCCCGTCCTCACATCAGCTTCAAGAACTCGCGCAGCGCCAGCTTGTCGTCGGCGCTCAGCGACACGCCGAACTGATGGCCCTTGTTCTCGACCAGGTCATCGCACTTCATGAAGAGCGGGCTGTGCGGATTACTGCTCGCAAAGTTGGCGATGGGCGTGCCCTGACTCACCGGCAGCTTGATGAAGCCCTGGCCGTCTTCGCGCGGGGCGAGCTTGAAGTCGATGCTGGTCACCGTCGTCTTCTGCGGGCGTGCATTGGGGTCGTTGGGGTTGTCGCTCCGCATCAGCTCGTCGTAGGCCATCTCGAACTGCTTGATGCGGCCCGCAACAGTGGTATCGAGCGTCTTGCCGTCTGGCGTCTTGGTGAGCTCACCAATGGCGTTGTTGTGCAAGAAGGGCGCGGTAGCCCACACCGAGAGCAGCGAGATGTTGCGCAGATATCCGGGGCCGCCCTCGATCTTCTGCTCGCCCCACTTGAGCCCGCCCAGCAGCGGAATCATGCGGCCGATGATGCGCGGCACGCTGCCAGGCGAGGGGCGCTCCTTGTAATCCAGCGAAGAGAACTCCTCCCAGATATGCCCTTCGTTGTGGTTGTCGTGGCGGGCGCGGCAGTTGTTAGTGCCGATGATGTTGAAGGGCGTGGGTTCGTCGTTGCCGAGCCAGTCCTGGCCAAATACCTCACCGCCATTCACGCCTTGCGCGGTGAACTGCTTGGGGCGCAGCTTGCCGCTGGCGTCAGCCACCAGATGCTGTGCGGCGAAGGCGGGGTCTGCACGCTCGGCCTCGGTGAATTCGTACTGCCAGTAGTCCTCTTTGCCGAAGACATGACCCTCGTAGAAGCGCTCCAGCGCCGCGCGGTCGTTGCGCACGTTTTCGGGCGCGACCTTGGTGGAGTGACAGGCCGCGCATTCACGCGCGAACACCTTGCGGCCCGCCGGCACCTTGGCCAGGTCGATGAACTTCGAGCCCGGCGTGCCATCGACATCCTGCGCCTGCATCAGATACGTCGGGCCACCGGTGACGAGGAAGGCGGCGAGATCGTCCATCTTCGCGTCGGCATAGTTCCAGGGCTCGCAGTCCTTGGCGCACTGGGCGATGCGGAAGGGCTTCTGGTGGCTATTGTCGCCAAAGAAGCTGCCCGGCGTGGGGAAGTTCGGCGCCCAGCATTCCTCGGTGCACATACCGATATTGACGTAGACGCGGATGAGGGCGAGGTGATCGCCCACCGAGTCTTCACCGCCCTTGAGCACGTGCTGGGTCAGGCCCTCGCGAATCTCGCCGGTCACCGGGTCTTTCATGCGGTTGGTGAACACGCGCCGGTTCTGGAAATCCATGATGTTGTTCTGCGTGCCCGGATTGTTCTGGAAGTCGTTCGCCACCAGCGAGGTGTCGATGGTTCCGGGCCGACCGGCTTCGAGCGCAATACGCGCCAGCGCATCCTTGGGTGCGCCCTGGAAGAACATCTCCGGCTGCTTGATGTGCTGGTTGCCGATGGTGGCCGAGAGGTTGTCCCAGGTGGGCTGGTTGGGGTTGGCGGGCGGATTGGTGGGGTCGAAGCCCACGTGGCACTGCACGCAGGGGTGGCCAATGATGAAGCGCTTGTTCTTCTTCAGCTCGTCGGCGTCGTAGGGCGAGGACTTCGGATCGAACACCACCTTGCCGCTGGCATCGGTGGTGGGGTCTGCGTAGTACTTGCGGTAGCCCAGCACGCCGCTGCTGTGCGGGTCGGGGCACTTGTCCCAGAAGAAGGTCGAGGCGTCGCCCTCGGTGCAGTCCGGGTCGTTGATGAGGCCGTATTTGCTGAAGCGCTGGCTGCGCTCGCGGGTATCGAGCCAGGGATACCAGATGTCGTCGATGCCATTGGGCGTGGTGCGAGAGAAGTGCTGGTAGATCTCGTCCTGATTGCCGAAAGTGCCCTTGAACCAGACGTCGCGGCCACGCCGCACGCGCTCGCGCGCCGCCTGGGCTTTGGCCGGATCGGTCTTCGCCAGGTCGGTGAACAGCGAGTTCACGTAGCGGCAGCTTTCGGCGTCGTAGCCCGTGGGCTGGGGCTGGTCACAGGGAGGTGGTGCGGCCTGCGGGATGGGTGCGAAGCCCCAGGTGATCTTGCCCTTGAACTCATGCGTGGCCGGGCTGGTACCGGGGTGCCAGACCTTGCGGGCCGCCAGCGTGGCGTAGAAGTTGGCGTTGTACCAATCGCGCCTTGCGTTCAGCTCCGGGGTGCCCTTGTAGATGCCTAGCGGCAGGAGCTTCCTGGCGTCGAGGTCTTCGAGCGTGACCGAGCGCAGGGTATGGCGATAGGGGGTGCTGGGCACCGGATACTTGCCGGGCTCGGGCCAGTAATCGGGGCTCACCTCCACGGCCGCCATCGCGGCAGCAGGCTGCGAGACTGCCGTGGACCGGGCTGCGAAAGTGACGACGCCGACGGCGGCCAGGGCAATGAGTAGGGCTGCGCGCATGAAGATCCTCTTTTTCTAGTTCTGGCGTGGCTGGATACGGCGGAGTCTAGGCCTGCCCTGTGGGGGCGACAAGCGGTAAATCCGATCCGCACCAGCACCCTGCCCCGCCAGCAGGGCAGCCGATCAAGCCGCCGGCAGTGGCACGCGCAGCAGCACCTTGGTGCCGCCCTGGGTAGCCTCGTCCCAGACGATGTGGCCGCTCAGGCCCGCCGCATGCTCGCGCATGTTGCGGGTGCCCTGCCCTTCGCCGATGGCTTGCGGCGCGTAGTGGCCGAAGTCCGTCACGTCCAGGATCAGTTCGTCTGCCAGATGACTCACGCGGATGCGCAGCGCCTGCGTGCCGCTGTGCCGGAGTGCATTGCTGATGGCCTCGCGCACGATGCGGGATAGGTGCAGCACCTGGGCCTGGTCGAGCACCGGGTCGGGCATGGCGGCGCCCTGCTGCCAGTCCAGCGGCATGTTGAGACTGGCCAACCGTTGCATCGCCTCGGCGCGCACGGCGTCGAGTGCAGCACTCAAGGGCCCCGGCGGGCGGGCCGATTGCGAGACCACATCCCGCAGGATCTGCAGCGCTTCGCGGGCGCGGTCGGCCTGCTCGGGCGTGGCGGCGCCGTAGACGAGATCGAGCAGCTTGGCACCCAGGTCGTCGTGCAGGTTCTGGTAGATCCGCTGGCGCTCCTGCAGCAGTGCCCGCGCCTCGCGCAGGGCCGAGTCTGGCGGTGGCGAGACCGGGGGACGCTGCCAGGGCAGCTTCATGTCTTGGCGGCGAGGGCAGCTTCGGCCTCACCGAGTCGCGCTTTCGCTTTCAGCACGCGTGGGTGCTCCGCCCCAAAGGCCTTTTCGAGGATCGGCAGCGCCTGCGTCAGCACGGCCCTGGCTTCGCCGGGCTGCGAATGGGCGAGTAGCGCGCGGCCGTAGTTGATGTCCCATTTGGCGGTGTTGAGCGCCTCCACGCCAAACGTCTTCACGGCGTCTTCGTGCACCGCGGCGGCGAGCTTCACGGCCTCGGGCACCCGCTGCTGCTCGATGAGAAACACCACGTAATCGTTTCGGGCCGCAAAGGCCTCCGGGTGTTTCGGGCCAACGGCCTGGGGGATGCCGATGATGGCGGCCTGATAAAGCGCCTCGGCCTCGGCAGCGCGGCCTGCCTGCTCCAGCACGCGCGCGTAGTTGCGGCCGCTCATGTGGGTGTCGAAGTGATCTGCGCCGAGCTTGCTACGCGCCAGTGCGTAGTTCTTCTCGGCCAATACCGTGGCTTCGTCCCAGGCCTTGAGCTGGATCAGCGTATTCACCAGATTGCCTCGCACGGCCGTCGTGCTTTGTGCGGCTTCACCATACAGCCGCACGTCAGCGGCGAGCACGGCGCGAAAGCCTGCCTCGGCGGGCTTGAACTGCCCAGTTTGAAGGTAGCCCAGCGCCTGCTCGTTCTGCAGCAGCAAGGTCATCGAGTTGTCGGGGCCGAACACGCGCTGCAGGCGCGGCATGATCTCGTCCAGCATCTTCAGCGCGCCGGCGTTGTCGCCGGAGAGCCTGAGGGCGTAGGCCAAACGCCCATGGTTGAACAGGGTCTGGATGTGGTCCGGGCCAAGGGTCTGCACGCTTTCCTTCACCACCCCATCCAGCATGGCGATGACCTCGGCGAAATCGGCGTGTCCCAGCAGCAGATCGGCGTAACGGCCATAGACCGACATGCGCAGCAGCTGCGCCTCGCCGCTCGAAGGGGGCAGCGCCGCAAGCGACTTCTTAAGCAATGCCGTGCCAGCCTCGACATCACCGCGCGCGGCGACGACAACCCCCTGCAAGGCCTGCACCTCCAGCCCCAGCAACTGCCGTGCTGGGTCGCCATCGGGTACGGTGGCGAGGCGCTTCTGTGCCAGGGCGAGCGCGGCTTCGGCACGCGGGTAGTCCTCGATGCCGTGCCAGGTCGAGCCGATGGTCTTGAGCACCTGTGCCGCCACCAGCGGCGGTACGGATTGGTCGCTGGCCAGTACGTTCTCGCCGTTTTTCAGCACCTCGATCAGCGTGCGCGCGCTACCGGGGGTGTTGCTCTCGGGACTGGGCGTGGTGAGCGCATCCTCAAGAAACTGGTTCACGGCACGCAGCTCGGCACTGCGGCTTTCTGCGGCCGTGCGCGCGGCCTGTTCACGCAGGCCAAAACGGGTGCTGATGACGGCGGCCGCAACGAGCGAGACCACCGCCACGGCCATCGCCGCCGAAAGACCCCGATGCCGGCGCACGAAGCGCGAGGCGGCGTAGGTGGCGGTGAGCGGGCGCGCCTCGATGGGCCGGTAGTCGAGATAGCGTTGCAGATCACCGGCGAGGTCCGAGGCGGACTCGTAGCGGTCACGAGCCTCGAACGACATGGCCTTGTGGAGGATCGTCTCCACATCCCCGCGCGCCTCCGGCACTTTCAGCGAGAGCCTTTGCGGCTGCATCTTGCGGCGCTGCTCCAGCACGGCGGTGAGCGAGACGGAGGCCGGCTGCGGATACGGCCGCTCGCCCGCCAGCAACTCGTAACCAATCACGCCGAGTGCAAACACATCGCTGCGCGGGTCTAGCGAAGCGGCCTCGCCCCCGAGCTGCTCCCAGCTCATGTAGGGCAGCGTGCCCAGCACCTCGCCCGCGCGCGTCAGCAGGGTTTCGCCATCGGGGTCGATGACGTGGGCGATGCCGAAGTCCAGCACCTTGGGCTCGCCATGGGCATCAACCAGGATGTTGGCGGGCTTCAGGTCACGGTGGATCACACCACGCGTGTGGGCAAAGTGCACGGCCTTGCACACGGCAGCCAGCAGCGCGAGCTTGTCCCGCAGCGGCAGGGCGCGCGCATGGGTGAGCAGGTCGGCACCCGGCACGTATTCCATGGCCAGATAGGGCTGCGGGCCGCTGGAGGTCTCTGCCACATCGGCGGCGTAGAGGCGCGCGATACCGGGGTGTTCGAGCAGCGCCAGCAGCCTGGCTTCTCGGGCAAAGCGCAAGCGGGCGTCACTGTTGGTGGCGATGCCGCGCAGCAGCTTGAGCGCGACCTGCCGCGCCGGGCTGCTCTGCTCGGCGAGCACCACCCGCCCACTTGCGCCATCGCCCAGCAAGCGGATGACACGGTAGGGGCCGATGCAGTGCGGTAGATCATCAGGAGACATGACAGGTGCCGGTGGTCAGGGAAGGGCGGTGGAAAAGCGCCGTGAGTGTCCATTGCCGCAGACGACTCGGATAGCCTTGCCGCCATGGATTCGATGCTCTCCCCCCGCACGGTACTGGTGCTCGACGATCATGCAGGCGCGCGCGCCTGGCTGGCGGCGGCCGTGGCAGAGGCCTTCACCGAGGCCCGCTGTGTGCAGGCGGCCACGATCGCCGAGGCGCGTCAGCGGATCTCTGACGAGGCTTTTGACCTGGCATTGCTCGACCTCAAGCTGCCGGACGGCAGTGGGCTGGACCTGCTCGCGGCGCTGCAAGCCCAACAGCCGCCCGCCTGTTGCGTGGTGGCCACGATCTACGACGATGACGAGCACCTGTTCACCGCCCTGCAACGCGGCGCACAGGGCTATGTGCTGAAAGAGCAATCGCGCGACGCGCTGGCGGCCATGCTGCGTGCGATGGTTGATGGCCAGCCGCCGCTCTCGCCCGCCATCGCGCGGCGCCTGCTGCGCCAATTTGCGGTGCCAGCGCCCGTCGCCAAGGCGACACCGGCGCCGAACCCCCTCACCCCGCGCGAGCGCGAGGCACTGGCGCTGATCGGCAAGGGCTTCTCCGTGGCGCAGGCGGCAGTGGCCCTGGCGGTGAGCCCGCATACCGCGCACGACTATGTGCGCAGCATCTATCGCAAGCTGGCGATTGCCAGCCGCGCAGAGGCGGCCATCGCGGCACGGGAGCTGGGGCTGACATAGGGGGCGGTTCGCCGCTCGCACTCTGCAAAACCACCGTTCGCGTTCGCCATCCCACGTTCATGGGATGAGGGCTGTCATTGCCGGACGCGCGGGTCATCCCTGGCGGGACAGCACCCTTCTGATCGAGCCCCTGCCAAGGCATCCATGCCTTGGTGTTCGACCCCGATGCGAGCAGTGCTCGCATGCATTCGGGGCCTCACCCCCACGTTCGTGGGATGGGCCGTGCGGCATGCGCTGCGCACGCTGCACGCACCTTCAAGCCAACCCTGGTGCGCGCCATGATCCCCAACACCCTCTCCCTTCGTCGTACCGCCTGGGCCAGTGCGCTGGCCGGCACACTCACGGTGCTCGGCGGCTGTCATGACAACCGCGGGACGGCGTCCCTCCTGGCCCCGCCTGGCACACCAGCCCCTGCGCCCAGCCCGGCTCCCGTCACGCCCGTACTGATCACCGTCGTGCCTTCGCTCGGCCAGTTCAGTGCCGGTGCGGTGGTGCAGGCACAGAAGCTCGGTAGCGCGCAGAGCGTCACCGCACTCACCGGTAGCGATGGTCAGGCGGTGCTTAACATCGCCGCCCTCACGGGTAGCGGCCCGCTCATGGTCACGCTCAAGGGAGCGAGCGGCGTGAGCTACTTCGACGAAGGCAGCAACCAGAGCGTCGCGTTTACAGCAGCGAACCAACTCAGCGTGCTGCTCGGCAGCGTGACGGCGGGCAACGGCATCGCGCTCAGTCCGCTCACCACCCTGGCCGCGCAATACGCCCAGACGCTGGCAGGCAACGCCAACCCCACGGCTGCACAGATCAGCCAGGCCAACACGGCCGTGATGCAGGCCTTTGCCTCGGAGCTGCCGAGCATCGTCGGCACGCTGCCCATCCTCGTGAGCAGCAACACCGCGCCCGGCGCGCTCACCACCACCGACAGCGGCGAATACGCCCTCAAGCTCGCGGCGCTCGCGCAGATGGCCGCCCGCAATGGCGGCACGGCGCTGAGCCTGCTCGATGCCCTGGTGCAGGACATCTCGCGCGACGGAAAGGTCGACGGGCAGGATTGCCTCGACACCGCCTGCACGCCGATCCGCAACGCGCCGTATGCCTCGGCGAGCTTCATCAGCGACATGAACACCGCCCTCAGTGCCGCCGCTGCCCGCTATGCCGACAGCGCGCTGCAGCAGGCGGTGGCCGACGGCCTGCTGGCGCTGCGCTCCACCGACTTCGCGCAGCCGAACGGCACCACCC